>ERZ780144.2132-NODE-2132-length-18297-cov-3.089080_pt1 | contig 18297 bp, 9 predicted proteins | sample MGYA00511380_ERZ780144 | MGnify/ENA primary metagenome ERZ780144 (study PRJEB29588, sample SAMEA1965858) | human gut metagenome | biome: human gut; feature: human-associated habitat; material: faeces | place: Denmark | collected 2008/2010 ... | reverse complement strand
CCCCAGCCGTAATTCGGCTGACGATACAAAAATTTATTATTTTTTATTGTCATATTGACAGGTAGCACACCATATTGACCAATGGGGGATAAAAATAATTATAAATTTTCTAAAGTATTATTTTTTATCTTTTATTAAGCTCTTTTCTTTCATATTTTTTATTACATAATTCTAACAAACCTAAACATGTTCTTTCCTTCTGTATTCTACTCTACTTTAGAAAACATTACTTAATACACAATCCATTTTACTCTCCCTGTATTTTTTTGTTAGTAAGTATGTTTATATTTTAATAGTACCTATAAAAAATCTTTAACTTGAAATACCAATCTTTCTTCCTGTTTTATCAGTTTTTTAGCTATATCCTTTGTCTTTTCGTCTGCCGCCTTATACTCATTAAGATATTTATTGAGAGACTTCACTCCCATATTGCCACCGTCTGTCATAAGCCCCGCAATCGTTGAATCTGATTCGTTCATCATAAGTTTTGTATTTGTCTTTATCCATGACATACTTTTTGCAATAGAGTTTGGCTCTTTTCCATTATCATGAAATTCATCCAGCATTTCCTGTATTTGTGCCTGTAACCCTAAATGGTCATCTCTGCATTTTGTCAATACATCATGCAGCCTGCTGTCATCCACATATTTAAGCACCTCATTTATAGATTCTATTCCCATTTTTATACCTGCATCACATTCACGTAAAAGTTTTATTGTATCGGATTCTATCATTTCTCTGCCCTCACATTTATTATAATTATTTTTTTAATTATTCCCTGGTACAATAAATTTTATTCATAAACACTCAACATCACAATTTTACATGCTCAAATTTCTTCCATATATTGAATAAATAAAAAGAAAGACCGCTATATAAATTCTTACATAACGGCCTTTCTAACACTGTTCTTCTGTATTCAATTTTTTCTCCTTTTCGATAAATGATTGAATTCATTATGTTCCAACCTAATCGACTTTTGTTACTTAATGTAACTTTTTTGCTGTATATAACAGCTTAATTTTTTTATTCCCTGCCTCGTAATAAATACTTAGAAAGTTACTACTTTTTGTAAATGGTGATAATACTAAGTTTCAGTATGCTTGGATTCTTCACATTCCTTACATCTTCAAAAAGTATGATTACTATTTTCTCTCAATCTATGTATTATATGTGATTCATATTTCATATATACGTCTTGTATATCTCAAGAAATATATCAGCTTAATATCATAAACTTTCAAGTTGTATTAATCATAGATTCTTTTCTTATATGTTTCTTTACACAAATAAGAAAACCTTATGTATTAACTGTGTGGTAAATGTTCAATATGAAATGCCAGCTTATGTAACCTTTAACTTGTTCATCATCTCTATCATTATGATGTTAATTATTCCATATGTTGTAAAGGTCTTTCTTGCGGGGAACTGCTATGCATTACCACTTTCATATTGAGGATTAGATTCATTTGTTTCCAACGGAATCAACCTCCTTTTAACAACTGTGACACTTTGTATTGTGTTTTATGTTGTTTCCTTTTTGTAATTGTATAGTAACACCCATCTGTGTATTTGTCAACACTTTTTTGAAATATTTTTGATATTTTTTTATTTTTCATCTCATTGCACACTTTTATTTTTTAATTGTGTTTAAATTGTATTATTTTCAGACTATTTTAAAATTGTAAAATTATGCTCATCACAACATAAATGCCCCTTTCCGTGCATTAAGTGATTTCGTTGCCTCACTTGCCTGCCCGAAAAGGAGCATATTGTTTTTATTCATCAGAGCTGATTACACAAATAATTTTTTCGTATAATTATTGATTACTCTTCGTCTTTTCTGCGTTTTTTGCCTGTAAGTGCTAAGCCTGCACCAAGTGATGCTATAGCCGCACTTAATGCATACCATAATGAGAAGCCTCTTTCACCTGTTGCAACAGATTCTTCTGTCCTAGATTGTTCATTATCAGATTCATCATTATTATTATCTTCTGTTGTTCCCTGGCTGTTTCCGCCGTTTCCGTTTGAATCACCCGTTCCCGGTGTTGGAGTTGGCGTTGGGTCCGGTGTCGGTGTGGGAGCCGGTGTCGGCGTTGGGTCCGGTGTCGGTGTTGGGTCCGGTGTCGGTGTTGGTGTCGGCGTTGGGCCTGGTGTTGGGTCTGGTGTTGCTGCCTCAAGATTTGCAATCGCTGTGGTGATATCTGCTGCAAGCTTATCTGCATCTGCCTGAGTTGCATTTTCTCTGTCAAGTGCTTTTGCTGCTAAAAGTGCAGCCTTAACCGCTCTGAAATCTTTATAATCAGCTTCCCTGAGTGCTTCCGCACGGCTTATAGCCGCATCAAGCTTTTTGAAATCTACCTGTTCAACTACATTTTCAGCTATATAATTCTTAGACAAATCAGCATATGTTGCAAGTGCATCCCATGCTGTGGCAAATGCTGCACCCGCACCTGACTCTCTTGCAAATACTCCGTTTACCGTAAGAGCTTCACCCTGTGCTTTGCTCAACTGTCTTCTGTCTGTATTTACTGCAAATCCCGGACCATATGACTGATATTCATAGAACTGTGCTGCTTTGTATGAATTATCACCCATGTCTGTATATCCTGCTGTTTTTATATGACTGTCCATAAAGCAGTTTACATATGTAACGCAGGCGTTTGATCTCCATGGTCTTCCAAGTGTCACCTTATTGTCGGCAACAGACGAATTCTTTTTTAATAACCTTGAATTAATAAATACATATCCTGTTGAACGTGTACTTTCCGTACTTGCTGCCGTTACATGACCTTCTCCGTTTGCAACTATATCACAATCATCAAATACAGCCTGTGCACTTCCGAATATCCAGTCTACATTTCCTTCAATATAACAATTTCTGAAATACTGACGGTTGCCGCCATCTGCCTGCAATGTATCCTGCCATCCTGTAAGTCTTACATTGTTAAATATAAGCTTATCTGCTCTTGTAAGCATTGCAACAGCCATTTTTCCCTCGATTGTTTCATTCGGATAATCAAATGTATTGGCAACTGTTATATTTTCAAGACTTACATTATTTGCTGTATTTTCAATAGTAAGAGAAGCACTTCCTGATGTTCCGTATGTCTTTCCGGTATCAGGATTTACCGTTCCTGCCGCAACATTATATTCAAGCACTGTCTTCTCGCTGTCTTCACCAATTATAGTAATATACGGAGTAGTAACAGTTATCTTTTCATGGTACTTACCATTCTTTACAAAAATAACAACATTTTCTTTGTTATCCGCAGGTACTGACGCAACCGCTTCAGCTATTGTAGCATATACAGGTTTTGTCTGTCCGTCATCAGCCTGTGCAGATGCTTTTGCTGCTGCATTGGCATCAACAAGAATGTCATAATCAGTAAGTTTTACAAAATTAAAGTTCTTATATGTCTTAACGCCTGATTCGCTTGTAAATACAACCTTTACTTCATTTCTTCCGTCTGCAAGCGGAATTTCAGCCGATACGCTTTCGTTTGCAGCTGTTTTCTTTGATGTAAGTTCACTGCCGTTTACAGTAATGCTGACATTTCCTGCCTCATTATATGAGAACTTAATATTTGCATTTCCTTCTGTAACAGTATCATTTGACTTTTCGGCAACTTTAATAGCTGCTGCCTTTGAGCCAAACATATACTCACCCGTATGGCCCTTTGTTGCCATAATAGAAACAGGTGATGATGGATTACTCTCATTATCTGCTCCAACAGCCGTAACCTTGTAGAAATAAGGTACTTCGTTTTCTGCCGTAGTATCCGTATATGAAAGACCTGTAGCTGTTCCAATCTGTGTATAGCCATCATTTCTGCTCTCTGAGCGGTAAACCTTATAACTTACGGCTTCTGTAACTGCTTTCCACGTAATTGTGTTTGAAGCATCTCCCGATTTTGCACCAATCGTAGGTGACTGCATAGGAAGAACATATTTAACACTTTGTGATTCTATTGAATTAGTAACAGTTTCTCCGCAGACACCTGTAATTCTGAACTTATACGAACCTGATTTTGAAGGCTTATATGTATATGTTGTATCTGCTGTTGTGTCAAGTTCTGTATATGCACCGTCATTTTCTGAAACTTCAACACGGTATTTACCGTCAATCTGTGCACCCTCACCTGTCCATGATACACTTATAGATGAACGGTCATCTGATACAACAGGCGTTTCAACTCCCGTAACCGTAGGTGCTGTTCCTGCGTCTTTATAGAAATCTTTCTGATCATACAAAACCTTTCCGCTTGCGTCTTTTGCAACCCAGTTCGTAATTTCCACATCGGCACCGACTATCGCAAGTCCGTACTGTACGGCATCATCTGCGGTAAGAGTCATGTCAGACCACTTAAATTCTTTTGAAGCCTTGTATGTTTCTTTTCCTGTCGCATCTACAAGAAGCGGTTTCTGAAGACTTTCAAATTCTGCCTTGTATCCTTTTGCTGTTCTTGTAAATGTCACATTATATTTATTATTAGTAATAACTTCATACTTAGGTGAACCGTTTCCGGCATTTCCAGTTGATTTCGTCCAATAACCTGAAAGTGCATCTGTTCCAACACTTGAATCATATCCCCTGAAACCGAGTGATGTAAACGCATAACTTCCGCTTGTCTTAAATGCTCCGACAAATACGCCTGCTGTCTTACCTGCCTGTCCTGTTATTGAATAATTTGTCACTTTCAAAGTCATAGACATTGATGTGAGCGAATCATCCTGAGGTAAAACAAGATAACTTGTGTTAAGACCCTCTGTATCCTTTGCTTTGGAAATATAACCCTCTTTTGCACTCTGATTTGCTTTCATAACAGAACCGACACCTGTAACTTTTAGCATATCAGAGCCGACAACAGTTGGTTTGAACGTATTAACATTGTTCTGGTCGTATAATGTATTGCCTTCACTGTCCGTAAGCATAATATCCGATACTGTAATATCAGCACTGTTAATCGCAATACCAAACTGTGCTGCCTTATCGGTTGTAAGATACGCCTCTGATGACTTAAATGTCTTTTCATATACCGTACTGCCGCCTTCTTCTTTATAAGAAGCATAGTATCCGTCGCTTCGTTTTTCTATTGTAACTTCATATGTTGCATTTTCATTTAAAGTATTCTTAGGACCTCCGTTTCCGGCATTTCCATCCTTTGTCGAATCTGACGAATTCACTTTAATCCAATACGGAGAAACCGCATTATTATCACCTGTTCCCCTGAATCCGATTGAATTATACAGATAATCTCCCTTTGTCTGGAATGCTCCGACATACGCACCTGAACTCTTACCATTTTTTAATGAGTTCACTTTTAATTTAAGTGTCATCTTAGACGCACCATCTGATGAAGGGAATAACAAATATGATACATTGCTTCCCTCATTGCCTTTCTTTGAAACCATACTGCTTGATTCCGCCGTCTGGCTTATTGTCATTGATGTACCGTCTTCCTTAACAGTAAGGTCTGCTGTGTCACCATAAGTCTGTAATGTATACTCTATATTTTCCTTTTTATCTGCTGCTGCATTAATTACAATGGTGCCTGATGCAGGTATTTTATCGGCAGGTATTACAACATTTCCTGTTTCTTTGTCATATGTGTAATCTGACTGTGCAAGTTCTTTGCCTGCTGCCGTTATCTTAATGCTCTCAGGAAGATTATATCCGTCATCACTCACAAGTTTTGCAGTGAAATCCTGACCTGATGCCGCATAACCTTCACCCTTTGTTGTAATATGTGTAAGCTCGTAATTTACATATGTAAATTCCTTATTTATCTGAATATTAGAAAACTTTGCCGTGCTGAGATTGTTTATTTTATTTGCTGCCTTATTTCCATCAACCGCAAATCCCACATAAATCTCATCTGCCATGTCAATAGTCTTTGAACCGACTGTTATCCATGTATTTCCGTCATCTGATGCATAACCTGTAAATGTATTTCCTATTCTTACAAGCTTAAACCATGTTCCGTTAAATGTTGCACCTGTTTTATAATGCAGGTCTCTTACAAGTGGAATTCCTGCTTTCTGTGCTGCTGCAGGTGTATCTATTGTCTCGGAAATCTTTGTAATCTTTCCGTTGGTCTTCTCACGGCTGGCAAGATATGTTGACCATGTTGTCTCATTGCTTATCTTAACCATAGACATACCGAGTGCGGCTGTCTTAGAGCCAGTGTCAAGAGTTTCCCTGAACATTACACCTGTAAATACATGATTGTCAACAAGTGTTGAAGAATCCATTTTGGCAACGATTTCGCAGTCTCCGTTTGTTTTAATATATGTATACTGGAAATCATCTGTTGCATCGTTCGCATATTTGCTTCCTGATACACTTCCCTCACTTGAGCCTAGTTTTCCTGAACCTTTTACCGTAAGAACTCCGTCCGTAAGGCTTGCACTTCCGGCTACTTCCGGGCGTCCGATGTCTTTACTTGTCCATTCTCCGCTTCCGGCAGTACTGTTGACATGAATCTTTTTAACAGATGACTGTGTCTGGTTTCCGTCATTATCATAAGCTCTTACAGTAATGCTATATGTTCCGTCAGTAAGTCCTTTATATTCGCATGTGTAAGGTGCCTCTGTCGATGTTCCGACAAGCTTGTCACCATTATAAAATTCTACTTTTGCAATATTTCCGCCGTTATTTGCCTTAGCTGTAGCAGTTACTTTTACTGTGTCACCCTCATTATACTGTGTGTTTTCCGCAACATCTGTTTCAACATCAGGGTTTGGTGCAATATAATCAGATTTTTCAACATTTTCAACAAGACCGTTAAAATATTCCTCAACATAAGCATATCCCGTTGACGGATTTATTTTCTTTGAATCTGCTACATCATTAGGATTTAATCCATGTGCTGTCTCCCATGTATCAGGAATACCATCCATATCAGTATCAAAATCCGCTGCTCTTGAAATTGTCTGTGCCGGATAACCTCCAACTTCATCTTCTGTATTGATATATCTGCCTGTGTCGTTTCGTGTCTCTGCAACAACCCTTGCATCGATTGCGTCACGGTAAGGATATGTTGCACCTGCTTTTGTAAGCACAGATTCATAACAATCCTTTGCGTCAACTACAGTTGCACTTGCAAAACCTTCGGCTGTATATGGCTTATTGGCAACTTCTGTCTTATTTGCCCCCGATGTTGCACCTGACATCTTTTCCCCCTTGGAATTGTCTGCCGTTACGGCTGCATTTCCTTCCATATAATTGCCGTTTACATAGAAACCGCCCGGTTTTGTTGACTCACCCATATCTATGAGCTGGTTAAATACTTCTTCTCTTGTACCTATTCCGGCTTTGAGATAATTATTTATGTAGTTGGTATACGCATATCCGCCGCCATAGCATGTATTGTATCCCCAGTTATAAAGCACATTGTTGCTAATCTGCAATGTAGCTGTGCTTCCGCCGTCCTTTGTAGGGTCGCCCATGCAGCCGCCGCCAACTCGCGGATTTCTTGATGTATGGTTAGCCATAAGGTTATTGCTGAATAACACATTATCGCCGCCAAAAATACCGCCGTATCCGTGACGTCCCTTTGAGTGTCCGGAAACAGTAAGACTCTCAGAAATAACACACCACTGAACCGTACCGTCTTTACCTCTGTAAGTTGAAATTGTCTCATCTGTATTCCAACTGAATGAACAGTGGTCAATAATAAATGTTTTATTGTCCCTGCCCCAGAGTGCATCCATAGAATCACCGCCTGTATGTACATTGGCAGCACCCGGTCTGAATCTCATGTATCTTATGATAAGATTTTCCGAATTGCTTATATCCGTGTCATAACCTGACAGTGTAATTCCGTCTCCAGGAGCTGTCTGTCCCGCAAGTGTTATGTTCTTTCTGCCTGCAAATGTAAGCCTCTGTTTAAGTGCAATTGTACCGCCCACATTAAATACAATCATTGTACCGCCGTTATTCTTGGCTGCTTCCTCTATTCCATATCTTAATGAACCCTCTACAGGCTTATCATTTCTTCCGTAATCTTCAAGATTTGTTACGACATAAACGTCATATCCTCGTCCACCTGTTGCATATCTTCCACCGCCTTCTGCTCCCGCAAATGCAAGAAGTTTGTTATTTTCTGCTCCATATGCAAAAATCCCCGTCGGAAGTGACATTCCCGATGTTGCCATAAGAGCCGCCATCATTACCGCTGTTGCTCTTGTAGCTTTGGCTTTTCCTGACTTTGCACGTGATTTTTTCATTTTTCTCCGCTGCTCACGATTTTCAAATTCGTTACCCACTATTTTTACCTCCTGAAAATATTACCCTTGTGAATTGTTGTAAAAAGAGTGTAAAAACTTCCCTTAATTTACAAAATAATCATAATATTTTCACATTTTATTTTAAAGATACAATAGAATTTAATGTAAAAAGTATCCTTATGTAATTCTTTTTTATAAAAGTGCTTTATAAAACCTTGCATTCAGACTGTTAATGGCTTATGATAAATGAGCATGATACATTTTTTTATCTTAACAAATGTATCTTCACTCACAGAATCATGGAGGTCTGCTTATGGACAACAGTGTAATTATCAACGGATTTATTCATCAGCTTTTTACAAAAAATGAAATCGTCACAGACGCAGAATGTCTTGATATACTGCATACATATTTCAAGCTGCCGCTTTATACGATTGCAGCTTTCGCTCCCGATACCAAAAACAATAACGGCTCTTACCAGCACGACGTAATCTCCTTTATTCCCGGATACGCATCCGGCTGCCGTGATTGTATCGTATGGTTTTACCGCACCGAAAATCACGAACTTCTGCTGATTTTTAATCACAATGAAGATTTTAATATTAAAAACTGTATCACCGGCATACACAATTATTTTTCAAAAAGATACAACTGCCGTACTCTGTGGGGAATAAGCCGCCCATGCGGAAATTTTTCGGAATTTATATTTGCAAAAAAAGAGGCACTCACATGCCTTTTTAATACAATGCAGGAAAAAGATTTATATATTATGCAGTATGACGATTACGTTTCATTCACCGAATCAGATTCATTTAAATATTACTATCCCGATACAGCTGCAAATCTGCTTATAAATGCAGTCAAATACAACAATAATCCTTCTTTGGAATTTGTCATGCACATTCTTTTTGATGAAAATGTAATAATCCGTTCGCTTGACACATCAGAAATGTTAAAACTGCACCACAGCATAACAGCAAGCCTTATGACACTTAATCCGACAAAAAACAATTTTCAGGATATTCTTTTAAAATTCAGTCAGGATATGTCAGAACTGCAACACAATCAAAAACAGTATTTTGCCCTTCTTACAGAGACATGCCGCCAAATAAGCCTTGCATTGAATTCTCACAGAATTTTGCGAAAAAGACTTCCTATTAACGAAGTTAAAATTTACATGTCACACAATTTCAGCAACCCGAATCTTAATCTCGCATGTACCGCAAGACAGTTTGACGTTTCTGAAGGATACCTCTCATCATGTTTTAAGGAAGCGACAGGCATATGCTTTGCGGACCACCTTGAAAATATCCGCATTAAAAAAGCATGCGAACTTCTCGCCTCTTCCGACAAAACCATTGTCGAAATTGCGGAAAAAACAGGCTACAACAGCGTGTATTCTTTCAGGCGTGCTTTCAAACGCATGATGCATAAAAGTCCTTCGGATTACAGGGGAAAATAAAAATTGCTCATATTCAGGTAATAAAGTGCACCTGAATATGAATTAAACGGCAGGCAAAAAATTTATCTGTTTAATCAAAAATTTTTGTCTGCCACCAATTTTATCTATTAAAGTTATAATTTAAATTTATGTTTTAAGTTATATAATCAAATCCTCTCCCGTTTCATGAGCTGCATTTCCAAGCACTTCCTCTCCAAATACGTTATCATTCATTAATTTTACTATACACACAAAATCTTCATCATCATTTATAACTTTTTTTAATTCATTTCTCAAGGATATTAATTTCGACGGTGTCATATCCCCTCTGAATACAGATTTCTGGTAGTGTGATAAATATTTTTTGCATATTTTAAATACTTTTTGCACACGCTTTTCTCCTACATCATAAAACAAAAATGCATAGTTGTAATTTTTTTCTCTTTTCACTATAACCCTTCTTTCAACGAAAATGGAATAAATTCTCTTTCTTCCAAAATACTTTTTATAAGCTTATAGCAATCAAGTTTAATTGCTGTTCTATAACTGACCCTTCTTTTTAACGACGGATGTAAAAAAACATTTTCAAGCCTTTCCTCAAATGCCTGAATAAATATTTTTCTTCCCTCTTCGTTCAAAATACAATAATTCACGTTTTTCTCAAAATGTTTTTCAACTTGCAATTTACGATTATTAACCAAATCAAATATTGTCCTGAACACTATAACAGGTTTAAACACTTCACTTATATCAAGACTCAGCGAAAATCTTCCCTCAGACGGTTCATGTAAAAAACTTATTCTTTGGTCAAGATGCGTCTGATATATTGCCGATATTGTTTTGGTATATAATAAAGTATTACCAAATGATATAAGTGCATTAATAGGATTATCCGGCGGTCTCTTAACTCTTTTATTCATTACAAAATCTTCCGGGAGAAAATATTTAAAATCGGCATAAAATTTCATCCATACTTCGCCCTCATAAGACATTAATTCTTTTACGTCTTTTGCATTGTCAACAGATGGAATAAAATTCTTCTTAATCCAGTCGATTGTTTCTTTTACCTCTTTTTTATCATGTTTATAATAATGGTACAATATTTCATATATATTTAATCCTATTCCTTTTACAATAGGTCTTGCTATACTCATCCTGTCTTCATTATATTTATTTACCTGCTTGACAAGCAGTTTTCCGCTAAGATAATGGTCTCTCGGATAATATGTACCACTATATCCGCCATAATAATTATAAAAATGTATTATAATATTATTTTGTGATAAAAAATCCAATAATTTTGTATTTATGCTCACTTCATTAAAGCAAAATATTTCTTTGGTATTTTCCACCGGAATATATACATTCTTACCGTCTTTTCTAAAACATAACTAGTTATCTTTTCTCGTAAGTTCCCCCATCGACATAATATACCTTGTACTCCCCATATAAACCTCCGTTTCATAGATGTATTTTTCAGTAAATAATTGGCATTATATTTTATTAAATATAACAATATTCATAATATGCACACTTTTTACAAGTTGACTTGTTGATACATTCAGGAATCCTATCTTGATTTAATAATTGTTCTATTTCATCAATATATTTGTCCAGTTCCTTCTCTACTTCATCCGTAAGTTCTATTATTATAATCTTTTTGTCTTTTTTATTTTTTTCAGCAAATTCCAACTTGCCTTTTCTTATAACACCTTTAGTTTTCAACACTTTTAAATAATATAACAACTGCCATTTTGCGGCTTCTGCGTCGGCATCTGACTTTTTAACTTCTGTAAGATACTCTTTTGTAAGCTTATCCAATCTGATATTATCTATGGCTATTTCCGTATTGTTTTTATTTTCTGCCCTTTCTTCATGTATAGCTTTTCCAATTTTCACATGTTCGCTATTATCTTCCATATTAAGCCTGTTACCATGTAAATAACATTGCCTTTTACAGTGGAAATAATAATTAATTATTGTTCCGTTAATATTCATATCACCCCTCCGTTCACACTTTAATATTTAATTTAATGATTTTATTTTTAATGCCTGTTTATGTTGCTGTGACATTAACAAAATAAATTAAATTATAGTACATCTTATGTTGCTGTTTAAACTGTTGTGGTAGTTGCATGCCCACTCTCAACATCGTTTCAAAACATTTTATGTTATTGTTTAATACATTTGCTGTTCAAAGTTTGACGCAACTGTCACATTTCAAAATATCCAATATTATTGTTTAACAAACTTGTCAAATGGTTTTACCGACAAACTTGATAAATTTCAAAACATCCTATGTTACTGTTTAACCAACGTATTTAAGCCGTTTTCACAACTTAAATCTTTATATACGCCCATATTACACTATCTTATTCAAAATTACCAGCCAGCCAATCATCTTTTCAAGTGCGTCTTTATATAAACTTTAATCTTAGAATTTTACTGTGTTTACTCGATATTCCCAGTAGTAAGCGGTTGGTAATTTTTACGGCATTTATAAAAATAATTCTTCATTATCCTCAATCAGGTCTAAATCAATCATTCCATACTCATCAAGATAATCCTGTCCGTTATCAATATAATATATATCACCTATCTGTTCATAATCGCCGCATTTAACCCATTGTAAATTTGGCCGGACCTGATACATAAAAGTATTCATTTTGCTTCTGACATCCTGCAATTTTACTTTTTTCTCGGGATACCTGTTATTAGCAAGCTGTGTATCCTCAAGCAATGACCTGTATTCTTCCCAAAGCTCCGCTGCCGTATAATCAAGTCCGGGCTTTTCTATATTAAGATACAAATACATTTTTACACAATTGTCATCAATCAATTTCATATGTTCTGACACATTTTTCATATCAAGATGTCCTGCGTTCTTTTTAAAAAAATCGTTCAGGTTATTTTCACCATATTTCCCGTACACATATGATAAATCTTCAAAAACCGACTTATAAAAACTGTCAAATTCTTTACTTTCAAGCATTAATCGAATATTATCATCTTCAAGTGTTCTTCCTGTATTTAGACGGGCGTCGTTTATATATATTTTTCCTGCATCATCATAATTGAAAAAATATACTATACAATTTTCTTTTTTACACGATCTGTTAATTCTCCCCATAAACTGCTCTTCACTGTCAAGCCTCGATATATCCTTATAACCTATATCCATATCTATATCAACACCTGCTTCTATAACCTGTGTTGCCACAAGAATCACAGACTCTAATTCCTTAATTTCATTTATAATATCTTTTCTTTCCTGAATATTACTGTTGCCTGTCATTAATCTTACAGTAACCCCTTCGTCTGTGTCATTTTTTATTAACCTATAAAATTCCTGTGCCGTTTTCTTTTTAATAAATTCAACAATTACACGTTTATGCTGATTTTTTAACACATGAACCTTTAACTCTTCTAATGTTATCTTTTTGTTTCCTTGTTTCAACAATGAATAATCCGGTATAACTCTGTTTTTAAAAATAGGATTAGCAAAATATTTTTCCCTATTTTTTATAAGCCTCACACTTGCTTCATTATTATTTATAAGATTATCCAAATTCGGAAGCGTAGCAGACATAATTATTATTTTAATATTAAACAAATCCGCATACGCACTCAAAAATGTTATAATCTCTCCCCACAAAGAATTTTTATATGTATGAATCTCGTCCAGCACTATCACCGAATTACATATTTGATGAAATCCGAATAAATCTTCTTTTCTGTCACCGAATAACATATTAAAAAGAGTTACATGTGTCGATAAAACTATCGGATAATTAAAAAACTGTCTGTCCAAAAGTATTCTCTGATAATCCTTATCAATTAATTTTTCTTCATTGAAATTATCCGATTTATTTTTATACGGAGTAATTGAATTAACAACAGCTACTTGTGACATTATTCTGTTGTTATTCTCAAATAATTTTTCAATACAAGCTATATTCTGCTCAACCAATGTATTATATGGATATATGTAAAATATTTTATTTATATCCGCACACTGTTTCACAAGATTAAAACTAAGATTCATTGATGTATTGCTCTTACCGCTTCCCGTCGGTGCTTCCAGATAAAAAATATTCTTATCTATATTATCCGACAATTCATTTTCGGCATCCAGATACATTTCAGTTCTTAAATTATTAATATTTTTTGTCTTTTTTAATTGTTCTGATGACATCGGATATATATTATATTTATAATTTTCTATACTTTTTTGAACTTTTCCGTTCGTGTATTCTTTATAAATACAATCTATACTTTCAATCTTTCCAAATTCCGTTATCTTAACACCATTCATAAACTCTGATGTTGCATAATAATCACTTGCTACCAGTAATGAATACAAAAATCTTGTCCAGCCATACAGATACACGCTCTTTTTATTTTCATCTTTGGAAATTCTTTTATACATTTTACTTTTATCCGAAGAACTGTATTGTTTTGTCAGTTTAACAACATCATTCATTTTAAAATTTTCATTATATAATTTATTTTTCTCAATGTTTTTATCAACATTTTCTGACCTAATCCCTTGTTTCCATAACTTATACCATTCATATGCCCGGTATCCGATATTATCAGAATAATCCGGTTTAAAACTAATCATATAATTCTGAAAATCAATTACATTTCCGTGATGTCGCGATATAATAAATGAATATATGTAAGCAAAATCTTTTAATACCAACATTTCTTCTTTGCTGATATTTTCCTTGTCTTCCTCTGATGCAATTTTTTCTATAAAATAATCAAGATAAAATATTGATGAAATAATAGAATGATTACTCTTTATATTTCCGTATTCATCTGCCTCAATTTTAAAGTAAAGTTTATTACGCATCTTATCTTTCTGAAACCGCGGATTTATCTTTCCCATATCGTGCAGCGTAGGAATATTAACACTCATATATTCAAATAATTCCAGTGCTTTTTCGCTAAAATTCAGTAAATATTCATTTTCAAATATTTTTATTATTTTATCAAACTTCTTGTCCTCGGCAAGCATAATAAAATATTTCTGACAAAGTTTCGTATGCTCTGTTAATGTTTCTGTTCTTGATATTTCTTCCGATGTTTCTTGTATTATATGTGCATAATATTTGTCTGAATAATTTATAAATTCATCAACAGACAACATTATTTTTCCCCAATTCATCCCCTGCTCCTTATTTTATATTTGAAAATTTATTTTATTTTAAAAAAATTGTAATATGTCATTTTCACATTTATACAATTCACCGTTTTTAACAATAACAGGCACATTTGTATAGCAAAAATCATCATACTCATAAAGATTAGTATATGCATTAAGTGCGACCGGAAGTTTTTCACAATATCTGACTATTCCCGTATCGTCATCTTCATCTAATTCCGCCATTTCACCCGTATTTTTTAAAAACAGACTTGAGATCACGATTTCCTTATCTGTTATATTTCTTAAATCTAATCTTTTTACATCTTTAATATCTGCCGGATGATCATTTTTTCCAAGATACGGAAAATATACACAATTTCTTCTTTGAAGAAGCTCCGCTATGTGCTCTGCCTCATTGCAGTCAAGCAATATATATATATCCCACACAGGCTTTTCAAGCCATTGTTCTTTTACAATAAGATTGCCATCTTTATTTGCATAACCCACGGAATTATTAAATGTATGAATTTTTTTTGGAATATATCCGTTTTCATTCTTAGGTACAACAGCTATCTTAATTTGTTTTAATTTTTCATAAAATTCCGGATAATCTTCACCAAGTATTTTTCTTTTTTTCACATTCTCATACTTTGAACCATATCCTTTATATCCAGCTATTGCCCCCAACATTCCAAGCAATGCAACCTTATGTATATGTCCGTAAGTAAAATAACAATACTCATTAACATCGGGTTTTTTAAAAAAAGCATTCTGTCCGGCAAGTGTAAATTTTAAAGTTTCCATATATTACACCTCTTTTTGCGTAACTATATTATACCTTTTCTCGTTATTGATTCCTGAAATCAATTCAGTTGTATATGGATTGTAATATATCTCAACGTCTTTTATCCTATCTGCAACTTCATTAAGAATCTCTGACAACTTACTTATATTAATTATATTAAGTTCTTCACCTTTTTCAAATGTTATATACTCTGTAAAATTAGGAAGATATAACTTTGCATCGGTCTCAACAAAAATTGCAAATTCATTTTCACACCCTTCTTTTGAATTAGTTGCAAATGATGTTGCCGATACAATCGCTGTTCGCTTAAAATTCTCATAATCTTCTTGTGTATACTCGGAATTTTTTATTCCAAGTTCCTGCATTTCTTTATATGCAAGCGGATTAATTACAAACGGATAAAAATAATGTGCCTCATCACAAACTATCTTAGTTCCCAATGTGGTATTTCTTGCCTCTTCACTCTTACCGTTATCCCCCTCTTTTTTCTTTCCATCTCTGAACGGTGATAATATATTCTGCTCTTCTATGCTTGTATCACTATATTTGTTAAATCCCTGTCCAAACTGAACTGCTCCCGTAATTGAAAAATTATTCTTCGCTTCCGCAAATGTCGCACCGAAATTTTTAACATCCACCGCTGACATCAAATTGCCAAGCACCTCTTTTGAATCCTTGCAATCCTTTAAATCATCAACTTCAAATAGTTCTTCATAGCGTTCTTTTAACGTCTTAGGAATCAATGCCCCATCAGAAAATCTCATGCTCTTAATGTACAAGACTTTCTTTCCTTCATCATTCCACATCTTTTTCATCGGATATTTTAATGCCTTATCGCTTCCGTATATATCTCCGTTTTCAACTGTCTTTGGATTTCCCGAAAAATCTGCATTCCAATTTGCCATTATTGACGAAATTCCCAATACACCATAAACTCTTTTATCCATAATCAATTTTCCTCCTTGTCAGATTCATATACCAGATTATCGCTTATATATCCGGCAATAACCATTGTCGTGTCTATCTTTTTGTCATATTCATAATTTGAAACCAATGTATACAATTTATTGCTTCTCTTGTCACTGACTTTATAGTTATAATTATATTTTTTAAAATAATGCTCAAGCTTCTTTGCCAACTGTTTACTGTCAGTACAACTCAAAAAAGGATTTGCAAGCGAATGTGCCTTGTCTTTTATCTTGCTAAGTGATACAAAATATCTTATAAGTTGTCCCGCCGCATATAAATATTCATCATCGCTTTCACATACCTGATAATCGTTACTGTTGATTTTTGTTTTAATACTTGAACGAATCTCACTATATTTATTCTTCATATCTTCTCCTCCAAAATATTCTTCAAAAGAAGCCAGCATATTAAACTGTAATACTGCTTTCCCCATATACCCCGCATTTATTGAGTTTTTAATTATATCAATACCGACATTTTTTATAACATTCTGAGCACCGTTTTTCTGCCCCTTATAAATCCATGCAAATATTATATCTCTTGACATAATTATATTTCTTTTAATACACGGATTATCAACCATAATATCTTCCACATCATTAAAAAGATTTCTTTTTAAACATTTAAAAAATAATACGTCATCCAAAACCGTAAATATTTTATTTTTATCCGTATAAGTATCATAGTAATTTTCATATACATTATTACTTTGAGTTGAATTCTTGTTTGGCGTCCAGTTTAATATTTTCTTTAAAACAAAATTTTTCTGAAGATTATATCTGTAATCAACTATTGTGTCCTGATATTTAATCAATACAGATTTTCCCTTTTGAATCTGCAAAAAATATCCCGAAAAATCCCCCTTTTCAAATTCACCGTTCGGGTATGCCGTAATTTCCCTGCTTTCATTCTCAAAGAAAACATTCGTAAGCCCGGCATTTGCCTTGTTTGCCAAAAAATCGAAAAACTTTCTCTGCAATAATACCTGTTTTACATCTATCAGATTAGGCACAGGTAATTTTCTTGTTTTATGCTCAAGATACGGTTTCTTTGAATTAAGTCCCAAATTATCATTAGGCAGTCCATACATATTATTATTAATTTCTATGTTATAATCATTTTTATTATAAATCTTAGTCATAACATATCTTTTTTCTTCTCTAATATATGTATCCCTGTCATCTTCAAAAAATATTTTAAGATACTTCTTTTTTTGTAAATTCAATTCCGTTTTATCAAGCTGAAATATATTCTCTTTTATCCATTTTCTGTTGCTTTCCAACTGTTGTGTATCAACATCACCTATCTGCTGATAAATAAAATCATACATAACACGGTCAGCATTTTTATACTTTTCTCTTGGATTAATAAGCACGTCAAAATACCTGTCTATTGCCTGAACATCTAATTTACCGTTATCGAAGCTTTCGTATTTCACCCAAAACGACATATAATTATTAGAATGTACTATCTTTTTAGAGTCCTGCGGTTTATCCATGCTTATAAGCCGGCTATGATAATCATAAAAACATATATCTCTATATAAGAAATCTGATTCGTTAATTCCTTCCAGCGTCTTTTTTTTCTTATCTTCTTTTATAGAACATGACATCAATGAGCCGTCTTTTTTTACAATTATATAATCACCTTCAGCAGGTCTGTATTCATCTAATATTATATCTCTTCCTGCCTTGGCTT
>ERZ780144.2129-NODE-2129-length-18308-cov-3.438010_pt1 | contig 18308 bp, 16 predicted proteins | sample MGYA00511380_ERZ780144 | MGnify/ENA primary metagenome ERZ780144 (study PRJEB29588, sample SAMEA1965858) | human gut metagenome | biome: human gut; feature: human-associated habitat; material: faeces | place: Denmark | collected 2008/2010 ... | reverse complement strand
TGATTATTCCACAAAAGTTTCATACAAGAAAAACAGCCCGGAGCCGGGAAAATGGCTTCGGGCTGTTTTGTTATTCTGTTAAGAACCGGTGCTTACACGTGCTCCAGCTCCGGCTTGGCATCCATGCCAACCGGGCAGATGTACTTGCCGCCGGTGGTCTTGACATATTCCTCGTGAGCCTTCTTGAGCAGCTCGGGATCTTCCATAGTGCGGATGGCACGCTCTGCAGCTGCACCGTAGCCTACGATTCCCGGAACGTTCTCTGTTCCTGCACGACGCTTTCTCTCCTGAGCCCCGCCGTGTACAAAAGAACGGATCTTAACTCCTTTTCTGATATACAGGAAACCGATTCCCTTTGGTCCGTTCAACTTATGTCCACTGGAACTGAGCATATCAATATTCATCTCATCTACGTTGATCGGAACCTGTCCAAATGCCTGAACTGCATCTGTATGGAATAAGATTCCATGTTTATGTGCGATCTCTCCGATTTCTTTAATCGGTTCAATCGTACCGATTTCATTGTTAGCAAACATAACACTGATCAATATCGTATCCGGGCGGATTGCAGCTTCCACAGCTTCCGGACTGACAATACCATTCTCATCCACATCCAGATAAGTCACCTCATATCCACGCTTCTCCAGATACTCTCCTGTATGAAGGATTGCATGATGCTCAATCTTAGTCGTAATAATATGCTTACCTTTTGATTCATAAGCTTCTGCTGTTGCTTTCAAAGCCCAGTTATCCGACTCTGAACCTCCTGCTGTAAAATAGATTTCATCCGTCTTTGCTCCAAGAGCCTTGGCGATCGTCTCTCTCTGCTTCGTTATAACTTCTTTATTTGATGAACCCACACTGTATACACTGGATGGATTTCCAAAATGCTCCGTAAAATATGGCAGCATTGCCTCAACAACTTCCGGTGCCGTCTTTGTCGTTGCTGCATTATCAAGATAAATTAGTTTTCCCATTGTCCTTTGCCTCCGTATCCGTTCTGATTTTGTTCTGATTCTTTTCCTGTATTTTATTCAGTTTTTGCACTGCGAGCGATCTTTATCATCGCATGGAGTATTACGTCCTTCCTCCACCAACTGACTTAACCAGATATCATCCACTGTCCGGTTAATACTGTCATTGATCCGTTTCCATACATACTTTGTCACGCAGCTTTCTGATGCCTGACAGCCTCCCCTGGGATCAAGACCTGCACACTCTACCGGTTCCAGACTTCCTTCCAATGCCCGGAGTACTTCACCTACTGAGATTTCTTTTGCATCTCTTGCAAGGATATAACCTCCATTTGCTCCCCGGATGCTCTTTACTATTCCTGCTTTTTTCAGCATGGACATAAGCTGTTCGAGATAGCGTTCAGAAATATCCTGCCTTTTTGAAATACTTGTGATAGATACCGGTGTCTCCTCACTATATTGTGCAAGATCGATCAGGGCTCTCAGACCATATCTGCCTTTCGTTGACAGTTTCAAATTTTCACCTTCTTTTATCCAGCTAATTATCCCTAGTATTGTACTAGGATTTTCTTTAGTAGGATATCACTCGTATTTTGTTCTGTCAAGGCTGTTCCCGAAATAAATATTAAAAGAACAATTCATCAGGAGGCTCTTTCATGCCTGCCAGAACCAAATTGATTCAGGGAACATTCATTCTTACTTTCGTTGGAATCCTCAGCCGGTTTATGGGATTTTTCTTCCGTATGTTTACAAGTCACATCTTTGGTGAGGAAAATGTCGGTCTTTACCAACTGATCTTTCCGGTTTATCTTTTCTGCCTTTCACTGAGTACTGCCGGGATCGAAGCTGCAATTTCACGGACTGTTGCCCAGAAGGCATCCCGTGGCAAATATATTGAAGCTCAGTCGATTCTATATACCGGACTCTTTTTTTCTGTTCTTTTTTCCATAATACAAATGCTGCTTCTTCAGAAGTATGCCCTTTGGATTGCCATCCACTGGATGGGGGATGCAAGATGTGCCGATCTCCTTCTTCTGGTTACCTATGCTCTGCCCGCTGCTGCTATCCATACCTGCATCTCAGGATATAGTTACGGTCTGCAAAAAACCTCAGTTCCCGCTTTATCGCAGCTTTTAGAACAACTTGTCCGCATTTCTTTTGTCGTAGTACTTCACCTTCTGTTTCAAAAGAACGGGCAGACTCCCGGCATCCTGCTTGCTGTTCTTGGCATTGTAGTTGGAGAATATTGTTCCGCACTCTATTCTCTTGCGTGTTTACATCAGCTTCCTCCTGCCCAACTACCTTCCCTGAGAAAATTCAGTCATTTTTTTCGTTCACTTCCGCAAAATACTCTCGAACTGATGCCAACTGCTTTCCCGCTTACAATGAATCGTACAGCAATCGCCTTGCTCCAGGGGATTGAAGCGACTTCCATTCCTGTATGTCTGAAACTTTCCGGCTGTACTTCTTCAGAATCTCTTCGTATTTACGGTGTACTGACCGGAATGGCTTTGCCCTGCATTTTATTTCCTTCCGCACTGACTAATTCGCTCAGTGTTATGCTGATGCCCGCCGTTGCCCAGGAACAATGCTCCGGTTCCGTCTCATCTCTACACCGACTGATTCTTCGTGCCATTGGCGGCTGCTTCACGCTGGGACTTATAAGCTGCTTCTTTTTCCTGATTACCGGAAACTTTATCGGTAATACACTTTTTCACAGTGTGCTTGCGGCCAGATTTATTCTGACACTTGCATGGCTTTGTCCATTTCTCTATACCAATACCGCTCTGTCAAGCATCCTGAACGGACTGGGCAAAAGCTTCCTCACCCTGCTGATCAATATCATCGGGCTTTCAATCCGCCTCTTTAGTATTTATATTGTGATCCCTGAATCTGGCATACAGGGATACCTCTGGGGACTTCTTATCAGCCAGTTGGTAGTGAGTATTATTTTTCTCTTCTGTCTGCGTCTGACAACCGCAAAACCGTTCTTAAAAAATACCACTAAAATTTTTTCAGAAAAGCATGCAGCAAAAACGGATTTACATAAGTTTCCATGATCATCCCACTTAAAAGCATACCGACAGACATAATGGTTTTTTCTCTGCTCCATCTGCTTTTCGGATACATCCAGCAGTAGGAAAGAACAATCAGAAAAGAAGGAATATAAAAGAGGAACTGAGGAAAAATCCCCAGCAGGCAAAAGATACTTCCTCTGATTCCCAGTTCCGTCACGGCTGAGAGAAGGATTCCGCCTGATATGCCAGTCCAAATTGCAAAAAGCGATGCAGTCATTTTTCTCATTTTCGTAAATGCCAGCCCAAGAAGAACTGCAAACGGAATCGCTCTTACCTTTAAAACATACCAGATAAATTCCTGTGCAACGATCCTGGTCTGTAAAAACTGCTGTAAAAAATAGTCGCTGAAAACCTCAGGTTCCGCGACATACTGTCTCGCTATAAAATTTGTATAAATGATACCAAATAAAAAGCCCGGCATAAAAAGCGTAAGGATACGCTTTCCTGTATGAAATTTCTTCAAGACACTTCCTCCTGTCATCCGATATTTCATTATATGCCGGGGGATTATGAATATACGTTACTTACAATCTTACTTACAATACTTCACTTCATACGCAAGCAATGCCGAAACCGTCTTTGCATCCTCAATTTCACCGGAATAAATCTTTTCCTTTAATTCTTCCATCGTATATGCACCTAGATCAATAAACTCATCTTCATCAAGATGCTGCTTTGAAGGGATCAGATTCTTTGCAACAAACACTTCAATCTTTTCATTGCAGAACGCAACCGTTGTTCTTAAATTAATCAACCATTCCAGATTCTCACTGCGATAACCGGTTTCTTCTTCCAGTTCTCTTGAAGCACATGTAATTCCAGGCTCATCCGCTGTATCCAATGCTCCCGCCGGGATCTCCAGTGTATAACGTTCCAGAGCATTCCGGTACTGCCTTACCATCAGGATCTTTCCCTCATCCGTAACCGGAACTACAGCAGCAGCTCCCTTATGCTTTATGAAATCCCAGATTACAGTATGATCCCCATTGATCTCCATTGTATCCTGATAGAAATCTATAATTTTGCCTTTAAACTTCAGTTCTCTTTTTACACGCTTAATTTCATCACTCATCTGATCCATTTCCTTTCCACTTTCAACAAACTTTCCTGTCAGCCAAAAAGATCCCGTGGATCTTTTTGGCATATGCCTGACAACGAAAAAAGCCCCTGTCTTTCGACAAGGGCTGCATTTTCATCTTCTGTTACGGTTCTTAATTATTTAGCATAATCTGTCGCCCGTGATTCGCGAATCACATTGACCTTAATCTGACCCGGATATTCCAGCTCAAATTCAATCTGCTTCGCAATATCCCTGGCCATCAGCACCATATCATCATCTGATACCTGCTCTGGAACTACCATAACACGAATCTCTCTACCCGCCTGAATGGCAAAAGACTTATCCACACCTTTAAACTGGTTGGTAATATCTTCTAACTGTTTCAATCTGTTTGTATATGTCTCTATTGTCTCTCTTCTCGCACCCGGTCTTGCCGCTGAAATCGTATCAGCCGCCTGAACAACGCATGCAATCAAACTTTCCGGCTCAACATCTCCATGATGAGCTTCTACTGCATTGATAATAGTTGCCGATTCTTTGTACTTTCTGCACAAATCAGCACCAATCTGGATATGTGATCCTTCTACATCATGATCGATGGATTTACCAATATCATGTAAAAGTCCGGCACGCTTGGCAATCCTTACATCCAGTCCAATCTCACCGGCCAGCAGTCCTGATAACTGTGCCACTTCAACGGAATGCTTCAACGCATTCTGTCCATAGCTTGTTCTGAATTTCATACGTCCAAGAAGTCGGATCAATTCTGGATGGATACCTGTAACACCTACTTCCAGTGCTGCAGCCTCTCCCTCTTCACGGATCATCGTCTCAACTTCTTTTTGTGCCTTTTCTACCATCTCCTCAATTCTTGCCGGATGGATACGACCGTCAACGATCAATCTTTCAAGAGCAATCCTTGCTACTTCCCGGCGGATCGGATCAAATCCTGACAATACAACCGCTTCCGGAGTATCATCAATAATCAGTTCTACACCCGTAAGAGTTTCAAGAGTTCTGATATTTCTTCCCTCTCGTCCAATGATCCGTCCCTTCATTTCATCACTTGGTAACTGTACTACAGAAATTGTAGTTTCAGCCACATGGTCTGCCGCACATCTCTGGATTGCATTGACAACATACTCTTTTGCCTTCTTGTCGGCATCTTCCTTTGCCTGCGTCTCCAGCTCTCTCACCATCTTGGCGGTGTCATGCTTGACATCATCTTCAACAGTTTTTAACAGATATTCTTTTGCCTGTTCGGAGGTAAGTCCTGAGATTCGTTCAAGTTCCTGTACACGTTGCTGACTAAGTTCTTCTACTTTGGCTTCACGTTGACGAAGATGTTCTTCTTTTGACGTGAGTTTGTTCTCACGATGCTCTAAAGCATCGGATCTTTTATCAACAGACTCTTCTTTTGCAAGCACTCTTTTTTCATAGCGTTGCAGTTCAGCTCTTCGTTCTTTGGTCTCTTTCTCAAGATCGTTCTTCGTCTTGATCGATTCCTCTTTCACTTCTAAAAGAGCTTCCTTTTTAGTAGTCTCGGCAGTTTTCACTGCATCGTCAATAATTTCTCTTGCTTTTGCTTCCGCATTTCCAATTTTGCTGTCCGCATTATTCTTCAGACTGGAAATTGTCGCAAAACGAGTAACAACTCCGACTATCAACGCGAGGGCCACGGCAATGCCTATTCCTAATCCTAGACTTATCTGCACAGGAGCACCTCCTTATTTAATTTTCATTGTACGTATATCTAAATACAACACTTAAATTTTATACTGTTTCCACAACAATGTCAAGCATTCTCAATACTATTTTGTATCACTTGACGGACTACATCATAACGGAAACCTTTTCTGCCCAAATATCCGTATATTTTCTGCATCTCCCGCTCATCCGCTGTCCTCACATCCACCTTCTTTTTTGCAAGAATCCGACGGACTGCCTCCACTTCCTCGCTTTCACCATAACAGCTCTCAAATGCCTTCTCTATATCAGCAGAACAGATTCCCTTCCTGTTCAGAAGTGCAAGGATCTCTCTTTTACTCTTTGTGCTTTTCCGGGCCAGGATAAAATTTTCGGCGTACCGTACATCATTCAGATATCCGAAAGACTTCACATACGTCACCGCTGCCTCGATCAGATCTTCGGGATATAGCCCTGCTTTCAGCTTTTCCCTTAATCCCGCCTCACTTCTGTCCATATCCTCCAGCAAATGCATGGCTCTCTTTTTTGCACGTTTAAGCAGGATCTTTTCTCTGATCTCATCCAGTTCTTCCTCACTCAGCTCTCTTCCATCAGAAATCTTATAACTGCGAAGTTCCCCCTTATAAAGAACAAATGCGAACTGATGATTCAGATAAATCTTATACTTCGTCTTCGAAAGCGGCTCTACTTTTGTGACGATCATTCTGCCTGCTCCGCATCAGTCTTTTCTTTATCTGTCTTCTTCTCTGCAGTCAGCTTCAGATCACTTTTCTTTTCATCTTCCGGCTCTGTACCATCCAGATGATAATAAGCACGTACTTTTCTTTCAATCTCTTCCATCACTTCCGGATGTGACTCCAGATAGGACTTTGCATTTTCACGTCCCTGTCCGATCTTATCACCCTCGTATGCATACCATGCACCGCTCTTCTTTACAATATCAATCTTTGACGCAAGATCCAGGATATCTCCTTCTCTTGAAATTCCTTTTCCGAACATAATATCAAATTCTGCCTCTTTAAACGGAGGTGCAATCTTATTCTTTACAATCTTGATCCTTGTACGGTTTCCTACGATCTCACCATTCTGCTTCAGAGTCTCGATTCTTCTTACATCCATACGGACAGAGGCATAAAACTTCAACGCACGTCCTCCGGTAGTCGTCTCCGGATTACCAAACATCACTCCCACTTTCTCACGGAGCTGATTGATAAAAATAACCACACAGTTCGATTTGCTGATCACCGGTGTCAGTTTTCTCAAAGCCTGGGACATCAGTCTTGCCTGCAGTCCTACATGGCTGTCTCCCATATCTCCTTCAATCTCCTGCTTTGGAACAAGTGCCGCAACAGAGTCAATAACGATAATATCAATCGCACCGGAACGCACCATCGTCTCCGCAATCTCAAGTGCCTGATCTCCGCTGTCCGGCTGCGAAATATATAATTCATCAATATCCACTCCGATATTCTTTGCATAAACCGGATCCAATGCATGCTCTGCATCTATAAAGCCTGCAATTCCGCCACGTTTCTGCACTTCTGAGATCATATGCAATGCAACCGTCGTCTTACCACTGGACTCAGGACCATAAACCTCGATCACTCTTCCTTTTGGCACTCCCCCCAGTCCCAGTGCAAGATCCAGACTCAGGCATCCAGTCGGAACCGTCTCTACTGACACATGTGCCCCTGACTCTCCCAGCTTCATCACTGCACCCTTACCGAAGTCCTTCTCCAGTTTGGCGATCGCCGCATCCAGGGCTTTTTTCTTTTCTTCACTATTTGTAACTTTTACAACGCTTTCTTTTCCACTTGCCATAATTCTTTCTCCTTTATCGAACAGTTGTTCGTATCTGTAGTTATAGTATTACACTTCCTGTAAATTGTCAACCTATTTTTCCTGTGGATTTTGATTCAGAACTTTTATGCTCCCCGTCACAGACGCTCTGGACAGCACCCCTTTTACGAATCTTGAATCTTTCCCTGATGTAGAATTTTATGCAGCTATGAACTGCTGCTTCAATGAACAAATACAGAATAGCACAGCCACCGTCGGATTGCAAGGCAAAAGAAGCAGCCCGGCTTTCCTGACCCGCAGATAAACCGGACTGCTCCTTCCATCATACAGTATTCCACTGTCTGACTTTCTCTTTGTAGAAAATTTCATTTTCCCTCACAATACAGGGGACTCCATTTTCAATCTGTACCGTTGTCACAGAACAGTTTGGCGGCACTTTTTCCTGCCAGAATGACTCCACCGACAGACTCCCCCTGATCCGGTTCAGAAGTGCAGTCATAGCTGCTCCATGCGTCGAGATCAGAATATTCTTTTGCTGCCACTCTTCCTTTTCGCATAATTCTTTCAGAAAATCTCCTGTTCTTTCATACAGTTCTTCTATCGTCTCTGCCCCCTTCGGTGCAATATATTCCCCCGGAGCATTGAAAAAGAGACGGAATGCCCTGCTGACCGGGTCTTCACCGTTACATGAGACTCCCTCATACTCTCCAAAACCGATCTCTTTGATCCTGGGGTCTTCCAAAAGAGGGATCTGCCTTGTTCCGAGAATGATCTGTGCAGTCTCTTTCGCACGGATCAGAGGACTTGTAATCGCCAGATCAATCCTGGTCTCTTTTAGACCTTTTGCGGTTTCCCGGGCGAGATGCCTTCCGTATTCATTCAGCGGAATATCTGTATGCCCCTGAACCCGTTTCACTTTATTCCAGTCCGTTTCCCCATGCCGGACAACATACAATACCATAATCAGCCTTCTTTCTTTCTGAGTACTTCCCTGCGGATGTACCGGTAAGTTTCTTCTTCTCCCTTTTCTGCAAGCATATGCAGAAGTTTTTCCAGCAATGCTCTTGTCTCAGGATGCATCAGTTCTCCTGCTCTTCCATTTTCATAATACCGAAGTGGATCTGAATCATTATACGCCTCGCCAATATATACTTTACTTGCAGCAATCCGGTCAAGGAACATCTCCACAACATATCTGACCGGCATCTTCATGCCGGTCAGAATCCTTCCGTCCTTTCCCGCATTGACATTATAATCGATCCAGTATTCGTAATGATGCTTATTTCTTCCCTTATGATGCAGCCATGCAGATGAATATCCTTTTTCTTCCCGCTCTGCATTGTTCGGGCTTCGTGTTCCCTGGTAATATCTGCACCCGATCCGAAATTCTGTCCAACTGTATTTCGACAGATCATGCAATAATCCCTGCCTGTACAGTCCTACACGGAAACATTCTCTCATCACATAGATCTTATGCTTTGTAATGGTCTGAAAATGCCGGATCGCTTTCATCTTTCATTTCACCTTTCACCTTATTTTCTACTGTCTTTCTGACTGCTTTCCCTACAATCTTTCCTGCCGTCATTCCTGAAATTTTCCGGTTGATCAAAATGGCAATACTCCTTGCTCCCAGCTCTATTTCTTTCTGATCTTCCATCCTGCCGGCTTCTGTCAGCATTCCCTGTTCCGTATCAGCCGCAAGCAGCCACTCTCTTCCCTTTCCGGCAGATGGAAGTGCAAATTTATGTACTTCCCAATGCATATTATATGCCAGAAAACATAATTCGTCCTCTCCCTTCACTGCCGCATACATGACCCCGAGCTGACGGCTTGCAACTTCTGCCTTTGCCTGCCATGCATTTTCTCCATGATAGGATACATCCGGCATTCCGCAGGAGGTACGGTCAATCCCTCTGAGTTCTTCTTTCTGATGCAGACAGGCATGTTCCTTACGGAAGCGGATCAACTGCTGCACATAGAGATAAAGCGGATCATCTTCTTTCCACTGGCTCCAGTTTACCCAGCCAACCGGATTGTCCTGACAATAGGCATTATTATTTCCTTTCTGCGAATTATAAAATTCATCCCCTGCCAGCAGACATGGCGTTCCCTGTGCTGTAAGGAGCAGCATATAGGCATTTTTTACCTGGTTTTTCCGCAGTCTGATAATGTTCTTTTTTCTGCTCGGTCCTTCTGCACCACAGTTCCAGCTATAATTATAATCCGACCCGTCCTGATTGCGTTCTCCATTTTCCTCATTATGCTTTCCATCGTAGGAAACCAAATCCCATAACGTAAATCCCGTCTGTGCCGTGATGGAATTGCAGACCCCGTCAGCGGACGAATTATGCTTCAACGCCCACATGACATCACGAATCATATTTTCATCTCCTTTAAGGAAACGACGCATGATCGTCTGGAATCCTTCTTCTTTTTTCATGATCTTTACTTCTTTTAAAAGTGGATCCGCATTCAGTTCGTCCCACGGAACATTATAAGGATTCACCACAAATCCGTCCACATGATATTCCAGCAGATAAAATTTCAGACATTCCATCGCTTTCTGTGCAGAAATTCCCGCTTCAAACGGCATCTCCAGAACTACTTCAATCCCTGCCCGATGGCATGCCTTTACCATATCTTTCAACTCTTTCACCGCACTGCTGCCTGATGCGTAGGAACTTTTTGGAGCAAAATAAAATCCCTTTCCATACCCCCAGAAATTGATCTTATTCTGCACATACTCATCAAATTCATAAACCGGCATACACTGAATCTGATTAATACCAAGCTGTAGCAGATAAGGAATCTTTTCTACGATACCGAGATAGGTTCCCTTATGTACTGCATGGGAAGAACTGTGCTTTGTAAATCCACGTATATGCAGACTGTATGCAATCACATCATTCCACGCAAGATGTGGTCTTTTGTCATCTTCCCAGTCATAAGCATCCCGGACAAATTTGCCTCGTGCCTGATGCTTCTGCACATCCATTCTGACTCCGAACTTCTTTGTCCCGGCAAGTTCTCTCACGTAAGGATCTATCCACACCCTTTCATCAATCTGAAAATTGTATTCATATTTTTCCGTATCTAATCCCTGCAAAGCAAGAAACCGTACCTCTCCGATCCCCTTTTCTTCCGGCATTTCAAACCTGTACTTCGGATTCATACTTCCTTTTTTATACAGCAGAAGTTCGCACTTCTTCCCTGTCGGAACCTGCACTGCAAAATTAATATGATCCTTTCTGATCTCCACCCCAAAAGGCTGTGGTCTTCCTTTCACGCATTCCATACTCTATTCCTTTCTTATTGCCAGCCGTCCGTTCCATACATTTCAACATTATCTCGATTTATAAAGAACGTCTCCTCATAAGTCTCTTTCTCATAATCCTCCCCGTTCAATACTGCATTGGCAATTTTGACCGCTTTTTTCCCAAGATTGATTGGTGACTGAGCCCCGATTCCCATCATTCCGCCTGTATGCTCCACCAGTGCTTTTTTTGATGCCGGAGAACCATCCACACTGTATACATAAACCTTTTCCTGTCCGGCTTCTGTAATTGCCTCCCGCACCTGTTCTGCCATCTGATCATCTCCGCACATGATCGCATCCAGATCTGGATTCTGTGCCAGCACCTGTGCCACCTGCTGCTTCAGACCTGAGACATCATTTCCTGTCTGAATCCGCTTAACAACCTCAAATGCTCCTTTTGACACAGCCTCTTCAAAACCCGTGATCCTTTCACATACAGAATTGACATTCAGATTTTCCACAATCACAACCTGTCCGCCGTCCGGCTTTCTTTCTACCAGATCCTCTCCGCATACATACCCCGCATTCCGGTTATCAGAACCAACAAACGCAGCCACTTTTCCGCTCTCATAAACTTTCGTATCCAGGTTGATCACCGGAATATCAGCCTCCTCCAGAGCATCCAGTGCCGGTTCGATCTTCTTCCAGTCCACCGGGCAGAGAAAAACAGCATCCACATCTTCTTCGATCAGTTCCTGTATCTGAGTATTCTGCCGCTCTGCATCTCCTGCCGGATCCTTTATGAGCAGCTTATCTCCCTGTTCTTCCAATGCCGACTGAACTGAATCTTTCAGTGTTGCATAAAACGGATTCGACATATCGATCCCGCAGAAACCGAAGACTTTTTTCTCCTGATCCGTATCTTCTTTCTTATCATCGCTCTCATCTGTCACTGCATTATCTTCCGGTGTCCCTACATTTTTTTTACATCCTGTCAGCAGAAAAAGTGTACCGACTGCCATCAGTATGTATATCATAATTTTTTTTCTCATATTACAGTTCCTTCCCTATTTCTTTTGCTATCTCTTCTTCCATTCTACCCGGTTTCTTCCGAATGTCAACCGTTACTCTTTTCGGATTTCTGCTTCTTTTCCTTGCAATTTTTCCTGCTTTTTGCTACCATTTTATTTAACAGTGATCCTCCAACAGGTCACATAAAGAATATTTCATTATATAAAGGAGAGGAACCATGAACGAGAACGAAGTACTCACCGTTACACTCACCCTTGAGAATAACGAAGAACTTGAATGTGAAGTCATCACCATTTTTGAAGTTCAGGGACAGCAGTATATTGCCCTGTACCCTCTTTTTGATGAGGCCTCTGATGAAGATGGATCGGTATATTTATACCGTTTCATCGATCACGGTGATGAAGAACCTGGTCTTGAAAATATCGAAGCTGATGTGGAATTTGAAGCAGTTTCTGATGCATTTAATGCATGGGCAGACGCTCAGGACTTCGGTGATATCGACCTGGACGACATGGATTAAGCTTATTTTTCCAACAATTCGTCCACAAAGCGGGAAGGAAGGATTTCTTTCCCGCCTTTTATTTTCACGTAACTGAACACCAGCCGGTTCTTTGCCCTCGTCATTGCCACATAAAAAAGCCGTCGTTCTTCCTCTATCTCTTCGGCTTTCTCTGCCTTTTTGTATGGAATCCGCCCTTCATTTGCCTGTATCACAAACACAGTATCAAATTCCAGTCCTTTGGCTGCATGGATCGTCATCAGACGGATGCCTTTCTCCGGCGTATTCCTTCCCGTTTCCCGTTTCTTTAATGCTTCTGTATATTCTTCAATATGTGAAAACCACTCTTCCATTGTCTCATATGGTTTTGCTGCCTCTTCCAGCTCCGAAAGGATCTCGCTCAGGTCCGTAATTTTCAAATGACGGGAAATACAATACTCTTTCAGATATTCATCATATCCAACCCTTTTCCGCAGATAAGTAATTGCAGCATAAGGAGTCATTTTCTCCATCATTTTTACGTCCCATTCAAACTGATCAATCCGGTCTGTCATCCAGTCTTTATCCCGATAATAGTCCCGCAGTATCTCGAAAGATGCCCTCTTTCCCTGCAGACTGTCTCTGGAAAGATAACGTTTCGGGCGGTTCATTACCTGTAGCAGATCCTGCCGTCCTGCACATTTCATTGCAAGCCGGAAATACGCCTGAATATCTTTTGCTATAAAATGTTCGTAAAGATTAGGCAGATGCTCTTTCATCTCAAATGGGAGTTTCCTGGCAAGCAGAGCTTCTACAACCGGTCTTGCATCTGTATGCGTCCGGAAAAGCACCGCAATGTCCTCTGCCTTTGTTCCGCTTCTGATGCTTTTTTCAATTTCTCCTGCAATATATTCTGCCTCTTCATTTACATCCTTTACTTCCTGGATATGCAGACACGGGCCACCTTTACGTTCCGCCTTTAATTCCTTCTCATACCGTCTGGTATTATGCATGATCACTTTCAGGGAATTGGTCACAATATTGGAAGTAGAACGATAGTTTACCCCCAACAGGATCTGACTGGCGTCCGGGAAATCTTTTTTAAACCGGAGCATCAATTCTGAATCCGCACCACGAAACCCATAAATTGCCTGATCATCGTCCCCTACTGCAAAAAGATTTCTTTCAGGCAATGCCAGCATACGGATCACGTCATACTGGATCTGATTGATATCCTGGAACTCATCAATCAGAATATAACGGAACTTTTTCTGCCATCCTCTCAATACATCCGGTCTGGAAAGGAAAAGCTGAAAGCAAAGTACCAGCATATCATCAAAATCGATCTTTCTCCGTCTTTTTCTCTGCTCTTCATACTCTCTGTAAATCTGCCGGAACACAGCAGCCTCGCATTTTTCTGAAATGAACTCTTCCGGTCTGATCCTCTGATTTTTAATCTTTCCGATCTCAAAAGCGATATCTTTCAGGAAATCCCCCTCATCAAAAATCTCCAGTTTCTGATGCCTGATCACCTGCCTGAGGATCTGATATTTTTCATTATCCGAGAGCAGATTCTTCTGTCCGATCCGGTAAGTCCATCGAAGGATTCCATAATAAATCCCATGAAATGTCCCGATCGTCACCGGAAGTCTCTCTTTTCCCATAAGTGAACAGAGGCGGGATCTCATCTCCGCCGCTGCAAAACGGGTAAAAGTAACGACCAGAATTTCTTCTGGTCTTACTTTATATCCTTCAATCAAATATTTTACTCTGTTCACGATCGTAAGCGTCTTCCCTGATCCCGGTCCTGCCAATACCAGGCAGGGACCGTCTTTATGAAGAACTGCATCTTTCTGTGCTTCGTTTAACCCCATTCTTTCCTTCCTGCTACTGAAGCTTCTCAATTCCAAGGCGGATTCTTCTCAGAGACTCCTCTTTGCCGAAAACTTCCATCAGCTCTGTAGCACCACCCGGGGTACTCTGCTTTCCTGATACGGCTGTTCTCAGCGGCCACATAACATAACCGACCTTATATCCTTTTTCCGCTGCAAAACCTTTTAATGTCTCGAAAAGTGCATCATTGCTGAAATCTTCCTGTGCTTCAAGAACCGGGAGTACCTCCTGCAGAAGTGCAAGTGACTTCTCTGCATCCGTTTTCATCTTTTTGTGCGTATAAAGTGCAATATCATAATCCGGAAGTTCTTCAAAGAAATCAATCTGCTCCTTAATATCCGGAAGGATCTCGATTCTCGTCTTAACCAGGGCTGCAATCTTTTTCAGATCATAATCCTTTGTCACAGTTTCACTGATATACGGCTTTGCAAGCTCGAAGAATTTGTCGAAATCCATTGCTTTCAGATACTCACCATTCATCCATTTCAGCTTCACTACATCGAACACTGCAGGTGATTTATTCATATGATGATAATCAAATGCCTCTACCAGCTCTTCCAGAGAGAAGATCTCCCGGTTGTCAGAAGGACACCATCCAAGCAGTGCCACGTAGTTGACAACAGCCTCTGACACAAATCCCTGTTCGATCAGATCTTCATAAGAGGAATGTCCACAGCGTTTACTTAACTTCTTATGGTTCTCATCTGTGATCAGCGGGCAATGAACATAAACCGGAACTTCCCATCCAAATGCATCATACAGACGGTTATATTTCGGTGCTGAAGAAAGGTACTCATTCCCTCTGACAACATGCGTGATCTCCATCAGATGATCGTCAATTACATTTGCAAAATTGTACGTCGGATACCCATCTGACTTGATCAGGATCATATCATCCAGTTCTGCATTCGGTACAGTGATATCTCCATAGATCTCATCATGGAAGGTTGTCGTACCTTCATTCGGCACATTCAGACGGATGACCCATGGCTTACCGGCTGCAAGATTTGCCTCTACTTCCTCCTTGCTCAGGCTCAGGCAATGCTTATCATAAACAGAAATCTCTGTTCCTGATTCTGAAACGGTCGTCTTCAGCGATTCCAGACGTTCCTTATCACAAAAGCAATAATATGCATCTCCCTGCTCTACAAGCTGCTTCGCATATTTCAGATAAAGACCTGCCGCATTTCTCTCACTTTGTACATAAGGTCCATATCCGGCATCTTTATCCGGTCCCTCATCATGTACAAGGCCTGTCTTTGCAAGTGTCCTGTAAATGATATCCAAAGCACCTTCCACGAAACGCTCCTGATCTGTATCTTCCACACGCAGGATAAAATCTCCACCCTCATGCTTTGCGATCAGATATGCATAAAGTGCAGTTCTTAAATTACCTACATGCATCCTTCCTGTCGGGCTTGGTGCAAATCTCGTTCTTACTTTCTTACTCATATTATCTTCTCCAATTCATTTTCTTCTTAAGCTCTGGTCTCCGCACATGCGGATCTACAATGAATTATTATATCGCAACCGGCAGGATTATTCAACCACCAGTGTATCTGGAAGATCTGTCTGTTCCATTCCACGCTCTTTCATTCCGATCACTTTGAACAATCTGCTTTCACTGAAAGCATCCTTTGCCAGACGCACCACATTTTCAGGAATTGGATAAATCCCTGTTCTTCCTGCAGGAAATGCGAAAAGGCAGGTCTCCTGTTCCGAAAATAAAACTCCATCTCTGCTTACATACACCGGATTGTCCGGTTCTGTCTCATACCATTCTACATCCTTCAGATCAGCAAAAGTTCCTTCTTCAATAAAAATAATATTTGCCGGAATCACAATCTCCAGGATTCCGTCCGGTGCATCAGTAAACGTGGTTGCCGCAATTTTGCTGCATTGATCTGACGATGGCAGAGTAAGCCGTCCTTCTTTTACTGCCTTTTCATAATCTGCCACACCTGTAATGGTTCCTGTTCCGTCTATGATAAATCCATCTTCTGTCACAAGCATCATTTCCGGCTTTTCGCTGTCATTTTCAATCAGATTGCTGTCATCTGTCGCAGGTGGAACAATCTCTGCCGGGAGAGAGACTTCTGTATTTGTCTTTCCTGTAACAACTTTCTTTATGATTCCGGCATCTCCTGTATCTGTAGTTACAGTTTTTGTCAGTCTACTGTCTGATTTTTCGGTCACGTTCTTTTCTATTCCGGCTTCTGCAGTCTCCAAAGTCTGACTGACAGCCGGCAGTATCTTTTTATCTGTAACCATAGAATCTTTCATTTTCTCCCATGCCGGATAACAACGTCCTGCTGTCAGAATCCCCTTTTCTGCCTCAACGGCAGAGGGCATAGCTTTCATTTCATATGCAGCCATCTTCACATCCATGATCCTGACAGTCCCACAGTCGAGCAGGGAAATCCACATACAGATCAGAAGCAGCACCGATATACCTGTCCTGTGTATTTTCAGGGCAGAGATATTCTGTTCATTTTCCAAAAATCTTTCGTTCAATCCCATATTTTTCTTTTCCTTTCACCACTTTTCCTGTTCGATCATATCTTGTCGACTGTAGTAAGATACCAAAGAAAAAGGAATGTCGCAACGAATTGCAACATTCCTTTGCATTTTCAGGATTTTAACTTACACATTAATCTCTGCTTTTACGCCAAGCACTTCCTGATTCTTTTCCAGCAACGGGTTGATCACATTGGTCAGATATGCTTCAACCTGCTCTTTTGCACGTCCTACATACTTCTCCGGCTGCATTGTCTTCTGCAGATCTTCCAGTGTCAGGTTGAATGCCGGGTCTGCTGCAATCAGTTCCAGCAGATTATTATCAAGACCTTTTTCCTTCACATTCTTTCCTGCTTCCATGGAAAGCTCACGGATTCTCTCATGCAGTTCCTGTCTGTCTCCACCGGCTTTTACGGCATCCATCATGATATTTTCTGTTGCCATGAATGGAAGTTCTGACATAAGACGCTTCTCGATCACCTTCGGATAAACTACAAGTCCGTCTACTACATTCAGACAGAGATCCAGAATCCCGTCAATTGCCAGGAAACCTTCCGGAATACTCAGACGCTTATTTGCTGAATCATCCAGCGTTCTCTCAAACCACTGCGTCGCAGACGTGATCGCCGGATTCAGTGCATCGATCATAACGTATCTTGAAAGGGATGCAATTCTTTCACTTCTCATAGGGTTTCTCTTATATGCCATTGCAGAGGAACCGATCTGTGTCTTTTCAAATGGTTCTTCCACTTCTTTCAGATGCTGGAGAAGCCGGATATCATTTGAAAATTTATGTGCACTGGCTGCGATCCCTGCAAGGATATTCATCACTCTTGTATCTACTTTTCTCGAATACGTCTGTCCCGATACCGGATAGCAGGCCTTAAATCCCATCTTTTCTGCGATCATCGGATCGATCTTATCGATGGTCTCCTGATCTCCGTCAAAGAGTTCCAGGAAACTTGCCTGCGTTCCTGTCGTTCCTTTCGAGCCTAAAAGCTTCAGACTACCGAGTACATATTCCAGATCTTCCAGATCCATCTCAAACTCCTGCAGCCACAGCGTCGCTCTTTTTCCTACAGTTGTCGGCTGTGCCGGCTGGAAATGGGTAAATGCAAGTGTTGGCTGGGCTTTCTGTGCATCTGCGAATTTTGCCAGTTCTGCAATCACATTGATCAGCTTCGTACGGACCAACTTCAGTGCCTCTGCCATGATAATAATATCCGTATTGTCCCCGACATAGCAGGAAGTTGCTCCAAGATGGATGATTCCCTTTGCTTTCGGACACTGCACACCATATGCATACACGTGGGACATAACATCGTGGCGGACTACCTTTTCCCGTTCTTTTGCCACATCAAAATTAATATCATCTGCATGTTCTTTCAATTCTGCAATCTGCTCATCGGTAATATGAAGTCCAAGCTCTTTCTCAGTCTCCGCAAGGGCGATCCACAGCTTTCTCCACGTACGGAACTTTTTGTCCGGTGAAAAAATATACTGCATCTCCTTG
>ERZ780144.2101-NODE-2101-length-18526-cov-5.160089_pt1 | contig 18526 bp, 19 predicted proteins | sample MGYA00511380_ERZ780144 | MGnify/ENA primary metagenome ERZ780144 (study PRJEB29588, sample SAMEA1965858) | human gut metagenome | biome: human gut; feature: human-associated habitat; material: faeces | place: Denmark | collected 2008/2010 ... | reverse complement strand
TTAAAAGCATTTTGTGGTATGGAAGTTCCATACGGTCCATGCAGCCGGATTTTTCAAGCTGTTCTCTTAAGGAAACTTCATCAACACGGATACCCATACTGGAGATCTCAAGAGCGCAGTTTAAGGTTGGATACCAGAAAAGAATATCACCGTTTAATTTCCAGTCATCATAGTCCGGTGCGCGGCCGTCATGCGGCTTTCCGCTTGCCAGTTTGTCACCGATCTGCATTAAGAATACGCAGCCGTGTTCTTTGGTGATCAGGTTTTCACGTTCCTTTGGTGTTTTGTCCGGATACATTGCTTCCAGTTCGCTGGTGGTGATAAAGAAAATATCATCTGGAAGCTGGTTTACAGCCTGTGGATATTTGTACCATACTTCATGCTGCATGTGCTTAATGATCTTAAAGATCAGGCGTACAGTATCCTTTAAGGTCTTTTCATTGCGGTCTTCTTTGTTGATGACTTTCTCCCAGTCCCACTGGTCTACGTAGCAGGAGTGGAGATTGTCCAGTTCCTCATCTCTGCGGATCGCGTTCATGTTGGTGTAAAGACCTTCACCTGGCTGGAAACCATATTCTTTTAATGCCATACGTTTCCACTTTGCAAGGGAGTGTACTACTTCCATAGTCTCACCGGGGATAGCAGCCATATCAAAAGACACAGGGCGTTCTACGCCGTTTAAGTTGTCGTTTAAACCGCTGCTCTTTTCTACGAACAGAGGTGCGGAAATACGCTCCAGATGCATTTCGCGTCCCATTTCTTTCTGAAAGGTATCGCGGATATATTTAATGGCATCCTGGGTCTCACGTATATCCAGACGGGGATCATAGTGTTCCGGTATAATCAGTTCCATTGGTATTTTCCTCCTGAGAAATGTTATGTACTCCCGGAAAATGGGAGAAACATACAATACGTACATGGTAACATTATTACAAAGAAGCTTCAAGTGAAATTTGATAATAATGGCAAAGGTTTTATGAAAATTTGTTCCTGTAAAAAGTGCCATATGGCATTTTTTATTTTTCCTTTTTGTGTATACTGATGTTAGAGACAGAAATAAAGCAGAAAATGTATAAAACATGGGAAATCAATGGGAGGAAGTATAAACGATGAAGAAGTTCAAACGTATTTTTGTGATCGTAATGGATTCTTTTGGCGCAGGCCATGCAAAAGACGGTGCTGCCTATGGGGATGACGGGGCAGATACCATGGGCCATATTGCAGAAAAACATGATAACTGGAAGATCCCAAATCTGACCAGACTGGGACTTGCAAATCTCCATCCTTTAAAGGGAGTAACACCGGCAGAACATCCTCTGGGCTATCAGCTGGTATTAAACGAAAAAAGCTGTGGTAAAGATACCATGACAGGACACTGGGAAATGATGGGAATTTATACCACAAAGCCATTTGTTACCTTTACGGATCATGGTTTTCCGCCGGAACTGATCCATGAGCTGGAAGAGCGCACCGGACATAAGATCATTGGAAATAAGAGCGCCAGCGGTACAGAGATCCTGGATGAGCTGGCAGAGGAAGAGATTGCAACCGGTCACATGATCGTGTATACATCCGCTGACTCCGTACTTCAGATCTGCGGAAATGAAGAGACTTTTGGACTGGATGAACTTTACCGCTGCTGTGAGATTGCAAGGGAACTGACCTTAAAAGATGAGTGGAGAGTAGGCCGCGTTATTGCAAGACCTTATGTAGGAAAGAAAAAGGGTGAGTTTAAGCGTACCAGCAACCGTCATGACTATGCTTTAAAACCAACAGGAAAGACTGCCTTAGATGCATTAAAAGAAAAGGGATATGATGTGATCTCTGTAGGAAAGATCCGTGATATTTTTGACGGCGAAGGCATTACAGAGGCGTATAAGTCAAAGAGCTCGGTTCATGGAATGGAGCAGACCATTGATATTGCAAAAAATGAAGACTTTACAGGTTTATGCTTTATCAACCTGGTTGACTTTGACGCGCTGTGGGGCCACAGAAGAAATCCGGAAGGTTATGCAAAAGAAGTGGAAAACTTTGATGTGAAGCTGGGTGAACTGTTACAGGATCTGAAAGAAGATGACCTGTTAATGATCACTGCAGATCATGGAAATGACCCGACCTGGACCGGTACAGACCATACAAGAGAGCAGGTACCGCTTCTGGTTTATTCCCCGTCTTTAAAAGAAGGCGGAAAATTGCCGGAAACAGATACCTTCGGTGTGATCGGCGCTACAGTTGCAGATAACTTTGAAGTGAAAATGCCGGAAGGAACCATCGGTACTTCTATTTTAGAGCAGTTTAAATAAAGATTATAAATGTTTTGAAGCAGGCAGAGGGGAATTCTGCCTGCTTTTTTGAAATTATCTTTTTTATGCGGGCGTTTGCCGGTGTTTATAAACAGTTTAATTGAAATGAAAGGCTGTCTGTGGTATTATGTTGATTGACATAATTTGCAGGAAGGCAGAAAAATCCATGGAAAATACAAAAGCAGAGGTCAGAGAAAAGATAAAAGAGGCTCAGAAAGTCCTGATCGGGATCGGGAAAGAATGGGCGCTGCGGGATGATGAAAAAGATATCCGTTTCCGTCATTTAAGCGATCCGGCCCAGTCTGATCTGAAGGCAGCTTATGAGGAACTTTATCAGCTGATCCAGGATAAAGATTATTATATTGTTACTACTTTAACAGATGGAGCCATTTACGAAATGCCTTTTGATAAAAACAGGATCGTAGCTCCCTGTGGAAATATCCACTGGAGACAGTGCTCCAAAGCCTGCACAAAGGATATCTGGGAAGAAGGAGAAGTACCGGATGATATCTGTCCACACTGCAAGGCGCCTCTTACCGGAAATACTTTAAAGGCAGAAACATATATTGAAGAAGGCTATCTTCCAAGATGGAAAGATTATATGAAATGGCAGACCGGTACCATTAACCGTTCTCTGGTGATCTTGGAACTGGGAGAGGGATTTTCTACGCCTACGGTAATGCGCTGGCCTTTTGAGAAGATCATTTATTTTAATCAGAAATCAAAATTATACCGTATCAATGAAAACTTTTACCAGCTTCCAAAAGAGGCAGAGGAAAGAGGCGTTTCTGTCCATGAAAATTCAGTTCGCTGGATGCTTGAAAAATAAAAAACGGAAAATTGCAGATAAACTGCATATACAGACAAAAGACGAAAGAGAGGAACGACTATGATCGCTGTAATAGACTATGACGCAGGAAATTTAAAAAGCGTAGAAAAAGCGCTGATCTTTCTTGGAGAAACACCAGTCATCACCAGAGACAGAGAAGAACTTTTAGCTGCTGACAAAGTGATCCTTCCAGGCGTAGGTGCCTTTGGGGATGCCATGGACCGTCTGCATCAGTATGGACTGGTGGATGTGATAAAAGAGATTGTAAAAAAAGGGATTCCTTTTCTTGGCATCTGCCTGGGACTGCAGCTGATGTTTGAAAGCAGTGAAGAAAGTCCGGGAGTAGAAGGTCTTGGACTTCTACCGGGAAAGATCCTTAAGATACCGGAGACGCCGGGAATGAAAGTTCCTCATATGGGATGGAATTCTTTAAAGATCGATCCCAACTCCAGACTGTTTAAGGGAATTCCAGATGGAAGCTATGTATATTTTGTCCATTCCTATTATCTGAAAGCAGGATCTGAAGATATAGTGGCAGCAACAACAGAGTATGGAACCCATATCCATGCAGCGGTGGAAAAAGGTAATCTTTATGCCTGCCAGTTCCATCCGGAAAAGAGCAGTCAGACAGGACTTAAGATCCTTGAGAATTTTATCAGCCTGCCATAAAGATTTTAAAAGTACGCAGAGAAAGGAAGAGAAAATATGTTTACAAAAAGGATCATTCCCTGCCTGGATGTGAATAATGGCCGGGTGGTAAAAGGTGTTAATTTTGTAAATCTGAAAGATGCCGGTGATCCGGTAGAGATTGCAGCTGCTTATGACAGAGCCGGTGCAGATGAACTTATATTTCTGGATATTACAGCGTCTTCTGACCATAGAAAAACAGTAGTGGATATGGTGCGTCAGGTAGCAGAAAAGGTATTTATCCCTTTTACAGTAGGCGGCGGTATCCGTACAGTAGAAGATTTCAGACTGCTTCTTCGTGAAGGCGCAGATAAGATATCCATTAATTCATCTGCTATTGACAATCCACAGCTGATCCATGATGCAGCCCAGAAATTCGGCAGACAGTGCGTCGTGGTTGCTGTTGACGCAAAGCGCAGGGCAGACGGTTCCGGTTGGAATGTATACAAACACGGTGGACGCTTAGATACAGGTCTGGATGTGCTGGAGTGGGTAAAAAAAGCAGACTCTTTAGGAGCAGGAGAGATTCTTCTTACCAGTATGGACTGTGATGGCACAAAAGCCGGTTATGACAATGAACTAACTGCAGCTGTAGCAGATCTGGTCAGTATTCCTGTGATCGCTTCCGGCGGAGCTGGAACAAAAGAGCATTTTTATGATGCACTGACTAAGGGAAAGGCAGATGCAGTGCTGGCAGCGTCATTATTCCACTATAAAGAACTGGAGATCTGTGATCTGAAGGATTATCTGGCTGGCAGAGGTATTTCTGTGCGCAGATAAGATTATCTGTTGTGTAGATAAAAATATTGGCATTAACAGATAAAAGACTGTGAAAAATACAACATCACAGAAGAAAAGGAGCAAAAATGGCTGCAATATCCAATGACTGGCTTGAACCATTGCAGGGTGAATTTAAAAAGCCATATTATAAAAAATTATATGATACCGTACTTCACGAATATCAGACCCGCAAGATATTTCCTGCGCCGGATGATATTTTCAATGCATTTTCTTTTACACCATTGGCAAATGTAAAAGTCGTGATCCTTGGCCAGGATCCATACCACAACGACGGCCAGGCACATGGACTGAGTTTTTCCGTAAAGCCGGATATAGATATCCCTCCGTCCCTGGTGAATATTTATCAGGAACTTCACGATGATCTTGGCTGTTACATACCAAATAACGGCTATCTGAAAAAATGGGCGGACCAGGGCGTTATGCTTTTGAACACTGTTCTTACAGTACGTGCCCATCAGGCCAATTCCCATCATGATATTGGCTGGGAGCAGTTTACAGACGCTGCCATCCGGGTCTTAAATGAACAGGACCGTCCGATGGTATTTATCCTGTGGGGCAGACCGGCCCAGGCGAAAAAGGCTATGTTAAACAATCCAAAGCATATGATCTTAGAGGCGCCTCATCCAAGCCCGTTATCTGCTTACAGAGGATTTTTCGGTAGCCGTCCTTTCAGCAAGACCAATGATTTTCTCAGGGAACATGGTTTGGAGCCGATTGACTGGCAGATTGAAAACATAGAAAAATAAATATAAAAATAAAGATAAAAATATAAGGAGTAATAATGAGTATAGTAGAAATTTTAAAGGTGATCGTTCTGGGAATTGTGGAAGGTTTCACCGAATGGCTGCCTATCAGCAGCACAGGTCATATGATCCTGGTAGACGAGATCATCCATTTAAACCAGCCGGACGCATTTAAAGACATGTTTCTGGTAGTGATCCAGTTAGGTGCCATCCTTGCAGTTGCGGTCATGTATTTCCAGAAATTAAACCCATTCAGCCCATCTAAATCAGCCAGACAGAAGCAGGCAACCTGGGCATTGTGGATCAAGATTGTGATCGCATGTATCCCAGCAGCTGTATTGGGCCTTTTATTTGATGACTGGATGGAAGCTCATCTGTATAACGCATATGTAGTAGCAGCTACACTGATCATTTATGGTGTGCTGTTCATTGTTCTGGAAAACAGCTCTATTACAGCTAACCCATCCATTACCAAAGTTGGTCATGTTTCCACTAAAACAGCTCTTTTTATTGGTCTGTTCCAGCTTCTTTCCCTGGTTCCGGGAACTTCCCGTTCCGGTTCTACCATTTTAGGAGCAATGGTACTTGGCTGTTCCAGAGGCGTGGCAGCAGAATTTTCCTTCTTCTTAGGTATTCCAGTCATGTTTGGAGCAAGTTTTTTAAAATTAGTGAAGTTTTTTGTAAAAGGAAATGTATTAACTGGTCCTCAGATCTTTTACACCATTCTGGGAATGGCTATTGCTTTTGGCGTATCTGTATATTCCATCCAGTTCTTAATGGGATATGTGCGCAGACACGACTTTAAGTTCTTTGGATACTATCGTATTATCTTAGGCGTTGTAGTGCTTGCGTATTTTGGAATTACAGCACTGGCTGCCTGAAAAATATAAATCCCCAAATGCCTACGTGGCAGGCAGATAAAAGATCGCAAACAAAAAACTCCGTCCTGTTATCATATCAGGAACGGAGTTTTTTAATACCGATCTTAATTTTTAATCAGCCATCTCAGCAATATCATACAGCAGCTTCTCAGACTCATCCCATCCAAGACATGGGTCAGTAATGGACTGTCCGTAGCAGTGTTCGCCGATCTTGTGGTTTCCTGGCTCGATGTAGCTTTCGATCATCAGGCCTTTTACCAGATGACGGATGTCATCAGAATGGCGGCGGCTGTGAAGCACTTCTTTTGCGATACGAACCTGTTCTGCATACTTCTTGTTGGAGTTGGAGTGGTTGGTATCTACGATGCAGGCCGGGTTCTTTAAGTTTCTCTTGGAGTAAAGCTCAAAGAGCAGGTGCAGGTCCTCATAATGGTAGTTCGGGATGCACTGTCCATGTTTATTGACAGCACCGCGCAGGATGGTATGGGCTAATGGATTTCCAGGGCAGGAAACTTCATCACCGCGGAAGATAAAGTCATGTGGCAGCTGGGCTGCTACAACAGAGTTTAACATAACGCTGAGATCGCCGCTGGTAGGGTTTTTCATACCAACCGGTACATCACAGCCGCTGGCTACCAGACGGTGGTACTGGTTCTCTACAGAACGCGCGCCAACTGCAATATAAGACATGATATCAGACAGATACTGAAGGTTATCCGGATACAGCATTTCGTCAGCAGTAGACATTCCGGTTTCACGGAATACCTTCATGTGCATATGACGGATCGCTAAAATTCCCTGAAGCATATCAGGCTTTTTTTCCGGGTCCGGCTGATGGAGCATACCCATATAGCCTTCGCCTGTGGTTCTTGGCTTATTGGTATAAACTCTTGGTACAATGAGAAGTCTGTCTTTTGTCTTTTCCTGAACCTTTGCAAGACGGTTTGCATAGTCGCAGACAGCATCTTCATTATCTGCGGAACAAGGTCCGATGATAACAAGGAATTTGTTGCTTTCTCCGGTAATCACTTTTTTGATCTCTTCATCTCTTTCAGCTTTCAAAACTGCCAGCTTCTCAGGCAGAGGGAACTGTTCTAAGATCTCTGCCGGGCTTGGAAGTTCATTTACAAGTTTGAAACTCATGTCTTCTTTATCCTCCCGATGTAACAACTTATGAAAACAAATGTCTGCCGGTGCAGTCACTTCTTTTTCTTTAGGACTCATTATAGTATAACTTTGTGGAAGTTGCAACGCAAAAAAATCCCATTGACAAAAATGATATAACTGCCTATAATAGCCTTAATTTCATGACTTGGCAATGATGGGAACAAGTAATTTTCTGCAAAAGCATACAGAAAGCAGTCGGCAGATGAGAGGCGCATGGAAAGCAGAACATGAATACATCCCTGAGCTTTGCACCGAATAACATAAAAGTTTAGTAGGCTGCAACGGAGATGGTACACGTTATAGTACCCGGGTATCCTCGAAAGAGTGTACCTTTTAAGGCAGGCAGTGTGAGCTGTCTGTGAATTAAGGTGGTAACACGGGCTTACAGCTTCGTCCTTTAGCGGGGACGAAGCTTTTTTTATTCCCTGTTCCTTGTACATGAAAGAAAAAATTGCTATACTTAGAATTAAGATATAATGCGACGAAAGGAAAGAAAAAATGCAGATCTACGAAGAGTTAGTTGCCAGAGGCCTGATCGCCCAGGTAACAAATGAAGAAGAAATCCGTAAAATGGTAAACGAAGGAAAGGCAGTTTTCTACATCGGTTTTGACCCAACCGCTGACAGCCTTCATGTAGGACATTTCATGGCACTGTGCCTGATGAAACGTCTCCAGATGGCAGGAAATAAGCCGATCGCCCTGATCGGCGGCGGAACCGGTATGGTAGGTGACCCATCCGGACGTACAGATATGCGTAAGATGATGACTCCTGAGATCATCCAGCACAACTGTGACTGCTTCAAAAAGCAGATGAGCCGTTTCATCGACTTCTCCGATGGAAAAGCCCTGATGGTAAATAATGCTGAGTGGCTGATGAACTTAAACTACATCGAATTCTTAAGAGAAGTAGGACCTCATTTCTCTGTAAATAACATGCTCCGTGCAGAGTGCTACAAACAGAGAATGGAAAAAGGTTTAAGCTTCTTAGAGTTCAACTACATGCTGATGCAGAGCTACGACTTCTACGAGCTGTTCCAGAGATACGGCTGTAATATGCAGTTCGGCGGCGATGACCAGTGGAGCAACATGCTCGGCGGTACAGAGCTTATCAGAAGAAAACTCGGAAAAGACGCTCATGCAATGACGATCACACTGCTCTTAAACTCTGAGGGCAAGAAGATGGGTAAGACCCAGTCCGGCGCTGTATGGCTGGATCCGAATAAGACGACTCCGTTTGAGTTCTACCAGTACTGGAGAAATGTTGGCGACGCAGACGTATTAAAGTGCCTGCGGATGCTCACATTCCTTCCGCTTGAGCAGATCGATGAGATGGACAAATGGGAAGGCAGCCAGTTAAATCAGGCGAAGGAGATCCTTGCATACGAGCTCACAAGCCTTGTTCACGGCGAGGAGGAAGCAAAGAAAGCACAGGAGAGCGCACGTGCATTATTCGCAGGCGGCGCTGCGGCAGAAATGCCGACAGCAGAGCTTTCCGACGCAGATCTTTCTGATGGTTCGATCGACCTCCTTTCCATCGTACAGAAATCCGGCCTCTGCGCATCCCGTTCTGAGGCGAGAAGAAACGTAGAGCAGGGCGGCGTTTCCGTAGATGGTGAGATCGTGAAGGACATTAAGGCTGTATACACGAAAGAACAGCTTTCCGGTGAAGGAATCGTTGTAAAGCGTGGTAAGAAGAACTTCCGCCGCGTGGTAGTTAAATAATATATTGCAGAAAGTATTTACGAATGCAGTTTGATCCGGAAGATCGGGTGAAGTCAGAGCTTTTCGGTAAATATTTTATGAAAAATAAGCTGCGCAGGGGACTGGAATAAGTTCCCTGCGCGTGCTAATATAAAGCTGTCTGGGAACAGACATGTGCAGACATAACTGTGGAAAAACGAAACAGTTATTGTAAATCTCAAACAGAAACGACGGATCTTCCATATTACTGGAAACAGAGTGGAAATAGCTTTCCGCCAGAATGGAGAAAACATGGATATTTTAAACGAAGCTAAGAAAAATTTCGACTATATGGTAAGGATCAGAAGACAGATGCACGAGTATCCGGAAAACAGCGGTGTTGAGTACGAGACAGTAAAATATATTGCCTCTGAGCTCGATGCGCTGGGAATCGAGTATGTAGTCGTTCCGGAAGGTGGTATTATCGGACAGATCCACGGCGGAAAACCTGGAAAAACCGTTCTTCTTCGTGCCGATATGGACGCACTTCCGATCAAGGAGAGCAAGACAAACCTCACAAAGGAAAAGGTCTGCATCTCCAAGAACGATGGAATCTCCCACGCCTGCGGACATGACGCCCACACAGCGATGCTTCTCGCTGAGGCAAAGATCTTAAACGAGAATAAGGAAGACCTAAACGGCAATATCGTCCTCCTCTTTGAGCGCGGCGAGGAAGCCGGCGGAAATATCAGAAATTTACTTCCGTATGCCGTTGAGACAATGAAATTAAAGATCGATACCTGTATGGCAACACATGTAAAATGGGATGTTCCGACAGGAACGATCTCCGCGGAGCCGGGCGCGGTATTCTCCGGTGCATATGGATTTATCATCAAGCTTCACGGCCAGGCTGGTCACGGATCCCGTCCGGATCTTGCCCACAGTGTTTTAGACTGCTTCAACAATATCTATAACCATATCAATATGATCCGCATGAAATATGTGGCTCCGACGGATATCCTGACCTGCTCCGTTGGTTTCGTAAACTGCGGAACCGTCCGCAACATTATTCCGGACGAGCTGACCTTCGGCGGTACGATCCGTACCTTCAATGTTGACGGCGCAGGCACACCGTTTGTAAAACAGCTGATGGATGTAGTTGAGAAAGAGTGCGAGCTCTGTCAGTGTACATATGAAATCCTTCATATGCCGGATCCGCTGTTCGAGTGCCAGAACAACGCAGTCTGCAGCGAGATCGCGAAGAACGCAGTAAGAAAGTACATCGGTGAGGATGCTGTTACGGTTGCACAGCCGTGGATGGCATCTGAGAGCATGCAGGCGTGCTTAAAGCTCTGGCCGGGTATCATCACCTTCACAGGTATCCAGAGCGAGGAGGCCGGCACCGGCGCAAACCATCACACACCGGAATTCGATGTGGATGAGCGCGGCATGATCTACGGTGTTGCAGCAGCACTTGGATATGTGAAAGATTTCTTAAATTACGATAAGGAAATCCCGTTCAAACCGTTCGAGGGAACCTTAAAGAATCTGGTTGAGAGAAACCTGTAAAAGCAACAGAAATGGTAAAAAAAATATCCGTTAATAGATAAAAAGACCGAATAGCAATAAAAAGACCGGTGTATCAAGAAGAAATTTGATATGCCGGTCTTTTTGCGTACATACGTGGGTACCGAGTTAAAGCCTGTGTTTGTACGAGAGATTGGCAACTGTCAAGCGGATATTCGCAATCCGCTTCGCTACTTGCTCATAACCGAATAACTGCTCCGCAGTTTATCAGAAGGAGCTTGCACTCCTCCTGATACAAGCAAGTCCCCACCTACTGCTTATTGCTTTTCGCAATTGAAGCTAGGACTTACTTGATTCGGTTAAAAAGACAGGGGCAATAAAAGCTGATAATAAGCCCCGTGTTCCGGTACAGCGCGGTTTCCGGCGGTAATGGATCCGCCAAGATAGTGGATGCCGGTCCATACAATCGAAAGACCAATTCCATTTTTTCCGCCATTACCCTTATAAAAACGTTCAAAAATATGAGGGAGATCTTTCTCCAGGAATCCCGGACCATCATCCTGTATCAGAAGGATCAGCGAGTTACCATCTGTACTCATACGGATCAGAATCTCGTGCTCGGCATATCGCAGACAGTTTGAAAGAATATTTTGTATCACCCGCTTCAACAATTCCGGATCCGTGTGGATCATTAGTGGACGTGCGGCTTCAAGATGTATCACGCAGTCCCTTCGGATCGTACTCATGATATCCACACACTCATCAAGAAACTCTATTACTTCCAGATCTGTCGGATGCAGGTCAAATGTGTGACTGTCCATTTTTGAGAGAGAAAGAATACTTTCTACAAGGTCAGTCATGCGCAGACTTTCAGAAAGAATGATACCGGCAGCTTTCTGATGATCCTTTATGACATTGGAAACGATCCCCTGGGAATACCCGGTGATAGACGCAAGCGGCGTTTTCAGATCATGGGAAGCGTTTTGAAAAAACTGCCTTTTTTCTTCCTCGGATCTTCGGATCGTTTCTTCCATCTGGTTATAGGAGCGTTTTAAAGCTTCCAGTTCATTTAAAGAATAGGAATCCTGGATCTGTGCGGCTGTTTCTCCATTGATCCGCTGGATCTGGAGGCAAAGATGCTGGAGCGGGACAGAGATGGTTCTTGCAATTCCCCATACTAAAAAAGATGATAAAAACACAGAAGCGATTAAAATCGCAAGATACAATTTCCATGTATAATTCCAGAAAACAGATGAATCCGGAATTTGGACAACAGAAACAAAATACTTTGCCCGTACAGGTGTACTGGACGGAAACACATACATACTGATGTACCAGAAGTCTTCAGAAAGTAAAATCCGGGACGTTTTTCCGGAAATCAGTTCACCTGACTGGATCATCTGTCGGCACTGTTCCTCTAAGGCAGATATCGGATAAATATTCTGGTCATTACTAGATTGAGGGAAGACAAGTTTTTGCTTGGAATTAAAAACCAGAAATATACCATTATAAGGCTGATCTCTGAGCTGCCGCCGGACAGAACGAAGCAAAGCTTTTGAAGATTCGCGCGTATTTTCCTTAGAATCTGAGGAAGTGTAAGCCGGGTCAGTGCTCAAACGATCCGACTCCGACTGAACCATCCTGATCAGATGCTCTGTTTCTTTCCTGGCAGTGTACTGTACATACCAACGAGAAGAAAGGAAAAAGGTGATTCCGACTCCGAAAGTCATCATAAAAATCACGAGAAAAACTGCAGAAAATAAACGTGTCTGGATACTCTTTCCAATCATATTGATTCGATCCCTTCTGGCCTTCGTTCGCTCATTCGATAACCAAAGCCCCATACCGTCTCGATCAGGGCAGTAGATCCGAACGAAAGTAGTTTTTTTCGAAGCCGTTTAATAAAATCCTCCGGTATATCTGCTTCCGGATCAGGACCTTGAAAATGCCAGACCTGTTCGGCTAATTCTTTTTTAGAAACAGCGTTATCTGCCCGTTGTATCATATACAGCAGAAAATCAAATTCTGTAGGAGTTACATTGAGATCACGTTCCTGAATTGTGACTCTGTGGCTGACAGGAAAAAGGACCAGATTTCCACATATAAACCGAGTGACAGGATCGGTCATGCTGGCATCGTAAAAGTGTGGATCAGACCGGCGGAATAATGCTTTTACCCGCGCAACGAACTCTAATGGAAGAAAGGGCTTTGTAATATAGTCATCGCTTCCGAGAGTGATTCCCATAACACGGTCGAGCGGCGTATCTTTGGCAGATACAAAAATAATGGGAACGTGGCTTTGACGACGGAAATAGGTACATAGACTGAGACCATCGATTCCGGGCATCATGATGTCGAGGATCAGCATATCGGGTTCTTTTGCGGAAAAGGCCTGACAGGCTTCCTGACCATCTTTAAACGTCTCTACTGTAAAGCCTTCATTTTCAAGAAATAGCTGCATCATTGTACGGATATTTGACTCATCATCTACTACATAGATCAGTTTTGACATAATAAAGTACCTCATTTGTATTTATGTTTTCATATTAACAGGAAAGTTTAAAACCGTAAATGATTGCCGCATTTTTGCCACACAGGTGAACTGGTAATGCACACAGGGATAGCGGTATGATAAACACATAAAATAATTTAACCGAATCAAGTAAGTCCCCTGCTTTAATTGCGAAAAGCAATTAGCAGTGGGTGAGGACTTGCTTGTATCAGGAGGAGCGCAAGCTCCTTCTGATAAACTGCGGAGCAGTTATTCGGTTATGAGCAAGTAGCGAAGCGGATTGCGAATATCCGCTTGACTGATGGAGGTAACAAGATGAAAAAAGGTTTAAAAATTTTATGCGCGGCGTTATCGCTTACTGCAATCATGTCCTTCTCTGCGTTTGCGGCTGAGACAAAAAAAGAATATAGGGCGGAAGCGGAGCCGATCCGTACTGAGATGAAAGTGATGGAGGAGCAGATGGATGCTCTCAGGGAATCCAATAAAGATTTCATGGAACATTTCAAAAATATTCATCAGAACAAAAAGGAGACAGGAGAGCTTCCGGTTGATAAGAGTGTGTGGAAAGAGGCAAAAACACTTCGTGGGAAAATCAAAACGATCCGTGAGGAAAACGGGGATTCCCAGGTAAAGAATCTTCGCGCAGAAGCGAAGGCGGCTGCCGAGAACAAAGATTTTGATACAGCAATCTTAAAATTAAAAGAAGCAGAAAAAGAAAAGGAAAAACGTCTGGAAATGCTGAAAGAGATCAATAGCATTTGGAAACAGATTGATGATCTTCTTTCTTCCGGGCAATAAGTGGAGGAAATTTGTCAGAGCTGAAAATTCCAAGTGCACACAATGGATACCTTATGGCAGAATGGCATTTTTATGCATCCGGGCCGGATAAGATAAACGAAAAGAAGCTGTGGACTACGGGAACGGATGCTGAGAAAAAGCTGATTACAGATAAGATCCAGACGGCGCTTGCATGGCAGCAGCAGACGGGGATTCCGACATGGGTCGGAGCCTGGATGCCGGGAAACTATAATAAAGGAAATACATATAGTGTAGAAGAGCAGACAGTATTTGCCGGATTTATGACGAAAGCATTGAGTGATGCAGGAATTCCGTTTGCGGTAAATGCAGATACAAAGTATTATAATGCGGCAGAGAATACATGGATCTCGTCCATGCAGCCGGTTTTTAAAACAATATTCCAATAAAAGAAGAAGCTATTACGAGCAGCGGAATGCTATCCGCTGCTCTTAGTGAATGTGATGCAATAGATAGCTCATAAAAAGTATTATTTTACTCCTATTTCGGAAAAGTGTTCCCCTTACTTAAAATTCTAAGCAATATGCATATTTACACATGGGTTTATTGAATCTGAACTTACCTAACGGTTCTTCAAACTTGGATTTACACTCGATATATCAATCTGTTAAATCTCTATTTAATAATTTCTTATACAAGACATCCATTCCAAAAGCACCCACAGGAGCAGTAGTAACAATTGCCATAACGGCAACTGATAAAACGATTTTCCCACATGCAAGACCTGCTGCAAGTGGCACAGAACCAATTGCTGCCTGTACAGTGGCTTTGGGTAGATAGGCAATCATACAGAAAAGACGCTCTTTCCATGTCATAGGTGTGCCGACTAAACAAAGAGCAACACCCGCAGAACGGAAAATAAGGGCGAGGAAGATCATCAATATCGCCGCAATGCCAGCGTTCAGTGTATAACGAATATCCACCGCCGCACCGACCAGCACAAACAGGAGCACTTCTGCCGCCAGCCAGAGTTTTCCGAATTTTTCAGACAATCGTTTTGATACAAAGGTAACACTTTTGATTTTGAGAACGCAAGCCATGCTTACTACGGCCAACAGACCGGAGACAGATATACTCTCCTCCAACCATGTTTCAACCGCCATGAGCAGGAACGACACGCCCAAAACAACGATTACTTTTATGCTGTTTCGGACGCAGTGGTTATGTGCGTAGGCAGTTTCAAAAAACAAACTGAGCAGATACCCGGTGATTGCGCCCAAGGCAATGCCGAGGACGATGGAAACCGGGATATTGATAAAATCCATCAAATTTGCATGACCGCCCTGTGCCATGCCGAGAAAGGTAGAGAACAGCACAATAACGAAAATATCGTCGCAGGACGCCCCTGCCAGAATGAGCTGGGGAATACTTTTGTCTGTGCCGTATTTTGCGTCCATCAACTGAACCATGCGTGGCACAACGACTGCCGGAGAAACTGCGCCGAGGACAGCGCCCATGACAGCGGCCTCTATTCTGGTAACGCCTAAAATGCCAGGCGCAAACAGAAAGAAGGCTAATATTTCACAGCTTGCCGGGACACAGGACATCATAATGGCGGGTCGTCCTACCCTTTTCAAATCAGCCAGATTGAGGGATAGCCCTGCTTTGAGCAGAATGATGATAAGAGCCATTTGCCGTAGGTCAGCGGAAATGGACAGGATAGAGGGATCGAGCAGGTCAAGGACATAAGGTCCCAGCACAATACCCGTAATCAGCATACCAATAATGCGAGGCAGCTTGAGCCGTTGACAAATTGCAGCCATGAACAGACCAACAAGAAAAATGAAAGCCAGTGATGTTAACATAAAATTCTCCTTCTTTGGACGCAAAAAAGCTGATGCCTTTCTGCGAACAGATAATCGCAGAAGTCATCAGCTTAAAAAGCGGTTTAGGTTTCCCAAGGGAGAACTTCATTCCCTTTAACGGTTTCAATAATACCTCTGACTTCTTATCATGTCAAGTTATTTTGGAAATTATCATCATTGTCACTTTGATTCACAAATCATACTACAAATTCTGATTAGTCTCCTTTTATAACGGTTGCATCATCTCAAGAATGATTCCATCCGGGTCTCTGAAATAAAACGCTCTGCTTTTCCCGAATCCATCTGCTCTGAAATCGAAATTCTTCCAACCATATTTTCCCTCTCCAATAATTTCTTTATTTCATCAAACTGGAATTTGCCCGCACTACAGAATCCATTTTAAACAGATTGGATAAATGTCTATCACAAAATGTTCCTGAATCAGATCTGTACTCGGATGCGATTCTGAAATATCAATCTTCACATTTTCTATTTCTTTTGATAATTCACTTGGAGCGGAACCAATTACTATATACTGGCATATACAATACTCCAGCATCCCATGCTCATCAGGCTCTAATGGGCTTGTTTCAAATGGCTTTTCAATATCTATTCCTATGCTGTCCAAAAACTCTGCTACCTTAGGATATGCATCTTTTACTTGCAAATAATAATTCTTACAGTAATTACAGTCGCACAAATCCTCTTGCTTAATATCCTTATAATACTTTTTTGTCTGCTCTACATTTATCGCCATTATCATTCACCAGTTTCCGACCAATCGAGTTGTTTGTATTTATGAAATCCACCAATTTCCATCAGGACCTTTGTTCAAACAACCTACCTCTTCGGAAATTTTATTACCTGCAAAATCTTTTACTATGATTTTGTCGTAATATTTATAATAATCTGTTGCACAGTTGTTTTCGTCATCCCAACCTTCTTCTATCCAAGCTTCAATATAGACCTTGCCATCCTCTATAAAAATCACCGATTCATTGTGCTTTAATGGGAAGAAAATTTCCGTTGGATAATAACATCGAAATCCTTCTCCAGCTTCCTGACTTATGATATATAGTGGATTACCTACAATATGCAAATTATATGGATTCAAATCATCGAGGTTTAATTCTGCAACTTTTTCCAGTATTTTCTCTGGTAAATAGCGATATAAAGAAATTCTTTTCTTGTTATAATCACACTGCAAAAAATATATGAATTTTTCTACATATACCGGATCTCCATAAACAATATTATTCTGCTTTTCAAATGGAGTGTATACCTTCCCTTTTTCGAAATCATAGATAAGTACAACCGATCCTCTACTAATTCCTTCCTTTGCTAACTCGACTAAATCATAGAAATCTATCGTATCACTCTTGGAATAGCCATATCTATCTTGCCCATATAATTTTTCAACATAACTGCCATCAACTTTATCAAATCGCTTTATCATAGATACCTCCTCCAACTCCCCGTTTGTATGGGTTCGATAAATTGGGAGTTGCCTTTGCTCGTTTGCTTCCAAAGCACAATTACCTTCTTGCAATTTGGACAATACCAGCCTCCGTCAAGGTCATGTGCTTTTATTGAGTCCTTACTTCAAAAAACATTTTACCAAAATGCTTTAGCTCTGTTTCTTCTGCCTTTCGAGGATATAAGGTAGGTCCAGCTGCGGTCTTACAGACAACATCGCCTGCCACCATTTCAGTACTGCAAATTGGACATTTCATAGCGTTATCACCTTCAAATTAAAATTTAGTCTCGGCACGGAAAACTGGAATTGCTCAATCTTTTTTCTCCGTTAGGAGAATATACAATCCATAAATAAAAAGAACAAGGAATAAAACTGTAGGAATCAATACTCCATTTTCTAAAATACTTGCAATCATTCTTCCAGGTGGCGTTACCCATGCAGTTGCCGGATTTTGCATCGCCACTATTATCATTCCTACAATACCAACAACGCCACTCAATGTTAAAAAACCACCTTTTATATTTCTATTCATAATCATTACCTCCGCATATCAAATACCGATTTATTTGTTATCATCATCTTTTTTATTTTTATTCAACCATGTAGCACCAAAACACAAAGAGGTTGAACCTAGACATAGATATATAACACCCATCCTGACATCACTAGTAAAATTTAATATACCACTAACGCAGAAAAGCAAAGACATTATAAAATATAATAATGCTGTTATTTTGTTTCTTTTCATCATGTGCACTCCTTCAAATTCCGAGTTATCTTTTTGTTCCGTCATCATTGAATGTTCGTTTCAACGCAGACTCCGTTGGGATAATTGAAATGATTAAAACGATGCATTGAATTGTTATAAGAATACCTCCAATAATTCCAATCGTTTTCTCATTACTCTGGTAGAATGGAATATGTATTAAAGCGGACGGAATAAGCATTATTACACCCAGTTTCCACCAAAGTCGACCACAATAATCATGTGCAAACTTCCATGTATCCATATTTTTCATAGAGCGGGTTGTCCTATACCCAATTATACCATTTATACTTTTAGGGCAATGCTTCCACATCATTCTCCCGGCAATAAGCATGGTTACGGGAACTAACAAATCACATATCAACATAAACCACCAATACCACATATGAATTCTCCTCTCATAAAAATCCCGATTTGTTAATATCAAACTTGCTGGCGGCGGACGGTTCTCAAAACCGTCTGCGGACGGCAAGTCCTCAAGGGATAGACGCACAAGCGTCGCAAGGGAGTGTAGCTCCCTTGACGGAACGAA
>ERZ780144.2092-NODE-2092-length-18596-cov-5.451270_pt1 | contig 18596 bp, 10 predicted proteins | sample MGYA00511380_ERZ780144 | MGnify/ENA primary metagenome ERZ780144 (study PRJEB29588, sample SAMEA1965858) | human gut metagenome | biome: human gut; feature: human-associated habitat; material: faeces | place: Denmark | collected 2008/2010 ... | reverse complement strand
CGGCTGGAACTACCTCCAGTCGACGCTCCCCAACTCGATCATCCTCAACTACGGCGACAACGACACCTTCCCGCTGTGGAACAATCAGGAGGTCTACGGCGTGCGCCCCGACGTGCGGATTATGAACACCTCCTACCTCGGCGGCGAGTGGTACATCGACGAGATGAAGACCAAGGCCAACGACGCCCCCGGCGTCCCCTTCTCGCTGCCCAAGCACAAGTACACCTTCAACAACGACATGATCTACGTCACCAACAGCATCGACCGCCCGGTGGAGATCAAGGAGGTGATCGACTTCGTGCGCAGCGACGACCCCCGCAGCAAGGTCAAACTCGCCGACGGCACGCTGGCCGACTACATCCCCGCCAAGCGCATCGCCCTGCCGGTGAACAAGGAGAACGCCCTGGCGTCGGGCATCGTGGCCGAAAAGGACCGCGACAAGATGGTCGACACGGTGTTCATCAACATCAAGAAGAATTCGCTGGACAAGAACCAGCTGATGATCCTCGACATGCTGGCCAACTTCGACTGGAAACGCCCGATCTACATGACGCAGGTCTACATTCTCCAGGACTTTGGGCTGATGGACTACCTCCAGTTCGACGGCTACGCCTACCGCCTGGTGCCGATCCTCACCCCGACGCAGAACCCCTACGAGATCGGACGCATCGACGCCGACTACGCCGCGCCGCTGCTGCGCGACACGTTCCGCTACGGCAACCTCAAAGACCCGCGGGTCTACGCCGACTACTTCATCCAGTACAACCTTTCGGCCTCGCACGCCCGCGACGCCTTCGCCCGCGTGGCCAAGGAGCTGCTGCGGCAGAACCGCGTCGCAGAGGCCGTCGAGCTGCTCGACCTGGGGCTGGAGCGGATGCCAACCTCGCAGGTGCGCTTCACCGACACCAACACCTACCCCTTCCTGGAGGCCTATTACGCCGCTTCGGCCATGGGCGACAAGGAAGCCGCCGCAAAGGGCGACGCCCTCTTGAGGGAGTATGCCCAGACGCTGATCGAATACATCGAGCACTACCTCCGTTTCGAAGGGGCGCAGGGCGACATGGTCTCGGGCCTTATCGACGAGAAGCTCGACCAGCTGGGCGACATCTACTACCTGGCCAGCTACGCCGACCGCAAGGAGGTGGTGGCCGAACTGAACGACTACTACCGTTCGCTGGGGGTCTCCGAGGAGAACCTGATCGACGTGGGCGACAAACGCCAGCAGCCCGACTCGGCGCTGCTGCCCGCCGCGAAATAACCGGAACCGGAAATGAAATAACGCACGTAACGCTTCTGTTACGTGCGTTATTTTTATGCTGCCGCCCCCACCCGGAACGGATTTCGGGCAGGCCAAAATCCGGTTCCGCGGTTAAAACCGACATTTTTTGAGCCTGAACACTCCCAATTGCCCTCACCTTTCACTATATTTGCAAAATAAACCGTTTTTCACGAATCCAAACCCTGAACTTATGCCGCTTTTCATTCCGGAAGACTATACGGCCAAGCTCGCTCCCGAAACGATGGAGCAGGCCATCACCTATCTCAAGGAGATTTTTCCCGACATGCTGGCCCGCCGCCTGCGCCTACGCCGCGTCACGGCGCCGTTGTTCGTCCTTTCGGGCACGGGCATCAACGACGACCTGAACGGCGTGGAGCGCGCCGTGTCGTTCCCGATCCGCGATCTGGGCGACCGCCGGGCCGAGGTGGTGCACTCGCTGGCCAAATGGAAACGCATGAAACTGGGGACCTACAAGATCGCCCCGGGATACGGGCTGTACACCGACATGAACGCCATCCGCGCCGACGAGGAGCTGGACAACATCCACTCGCTCTACGTCGACCAGTGGGACTGGGAACGCACGATGCGCCCCGAAGAGCGCAACCTGAACTTCCTGAAAGCGACCGTCGAAACGATCCACGAGGCGATGAAAGCCGTCGAGGAGGAGGTTTACGAACTCTATCCGCACATCACGCCCATACTGCCCGAGCGAATCACGTTCCTGCAGGCCGAGGAGTTGTTGCAGGAGTTCCCCGCGCTGACGCCCAAGGAGCGCGAGCAGGCGGCGGCCCGCAAATACGGCGCGCTGTTCCTCATCGGCATCGGCGGCGAACTTTCCGACGGGCAGCGGCACGACGGACGCGCCCCGGACTACGACGACTGGAGCACCCCGACCGAAGGCGGTTACAAAGGGCTCAACGGCGACATCATCGTGTGGAACCCGGTGCTGGAGAGCGCCTTCGAACTTTCGAGCATGGGCATCCGCGTCGACGCCGAGGCCCTCGAACGCCAGCTTGCGATCTGCGGATGTCCCGAGCGGCGCGAAATGGAGTTCCACCGCCTGCTGCTCGAAGGACGGCTGCCGCTCTCGATCGGCGGCGGCATCGGCCAGTCGCGCCTCTGCATGTTCTACCTGCGCTGCGCCCATATCGGCGAAGTCCAGGTCAGCATCTGGCCCGAGCGGATGATCGCCGAGTGCGCCGCCCACGGCATCTACCTCAAGTGAGGCGGCTCCTCGAAAGCGCCCCGGTCCCTCGCCGAAAGCCGACCGCCCCGCGGAAACGCTCCGGCTGCTCCGGATTAAGAAAAAGCCCCCGCGTTTCCAGGAGCGGGGGCTTTGTTTATTTTCCGGCGGCAGGCTGGTCCGGAGTCTGGCCGTTCTTGTTCTTGTTGTAAAGGAAACGCTTGATCTTATGCGTGGGGGTCTTGATGAAATCCTCCTTCTCCTCGACGACCTCCGAGATCCGCGAAAAACGGTTGACCTTGGCGTTGACGAAATCCATGATCTCCTTCTTCAGCTGTTCGGTCTTGGCCTCCCAGGCCTCCTTCTTGCTCTCCCACTCCTCGCGCCAGTCGTCGATCATCGACTCGATCTCCTCGCGGTTGAAGTGCACCAGGGCGATCAGGCGGCCCTCCTGCTCCGTGACGATCGAATCGGCGATGCAGACGTGCGAGTTGAGCACCGTCTCGATGTCCTCGGGATAGATGTTCTCGCCGCCGGGACCCACGATCATGTTCTTCAGACGGCCCTTGATGTAGAGCCAGCCGTCCTTGTCCAGCTCCCCGAGGTCGCCCGTGCGGAACCATCCGTCGGCCGTGAAAACCTCCTTCGTGGCCTCGGGATTCTTGAAATAGCCCACCATCGCGCTCGGCGTGCGGGCCACGATCTCGCCCTGACGGGTCTCGGGGTTGACGTTCTCCAGCCGCAGTTCGACGCCCGGGGCCTGGGGACCGGTCGATCCCAGCCGCACCATCGAAGGGGCCGCGCCGGCCAGCAGCGGTGCGGTCTCGGTCAGCCCGTAGCCGATGGCATAGGGGACGCGGGCTTCGAGCAGGAATTTCTCGGCCCCGCCGTCGAGTTTCGCACCCCCGATTCCCAGGAAGCGCAGACGGCCGCCGAAGAGCTTCATCAGTTTCCCGCCCGCGACACGGTGGAGGTAGCGGCGCATGAAGCCGATGCGGTAGAGCGTGCGCCAGAAGGAGTTGGAATTGAACTTGGCGAGCACCTGGTGGCGGTAGATTTTCTCGATGATCAGCGGCACGATCAGCATGACCGTCGGGCGGATCGCCCGCAGGGCGGGCATCAGCGCCGAGGCCGTGGGCGGACGGTCGAGGTAGACCACCCGCGCGCCCATCGAGAAGGGATAGATCATGCCGATGGAGCACTCGTAGGTGTGCGAGAGGGGCAGCACCGAAAGGAACGTGTCGCCGCCGTCGACCGGGAAGATCGAGGCGGAGATGTCGACCTGCGCGCAGAGCGCCGCATGGGTCAGCATCACGCCCTTGGGCTTCGAAGTGGTTCCCGACGTGTAGATGATCACGGCCAGGTCGTCGGGCCGGGGAACGCCCGTCGAGCCTTCCCCGCGGACGCGCTGCGAGATGACGCCGAGGTTCTTGGTGCGGACCGCCACGTTGAGCCGCTCGATGGTCTGCTTCGAGAGCTTGGTGAAAAGTTTGTCCGACACGAGCAGGGCCTTGGCCTCCGAATGCTCGATGATCATGTCCAGCTCCTCGTCCGAGAAGTCGGGCAGGATCGGCACGGCCACCATGCCCGCCGACGTGACGGCGAAATAGCTGATGCCCCAATTGGGCATGTTGCTGCTCAGGAGAGCCACCTTGTCCCCGGCGCGAAGCCCCGCTCCGGTGAGGATTTCCTGCACCCTGGCGATACGACGGCCCACCTCGGCATAAGTCACGTCATCGCCCTCGTACATCGAGAAAGCGACTTTCGACGCGAACTTCTCCACGCTGTTGCGGACCAGTTCGTACAGTGTATTGATAGTCATCATGTGTTCTTTTTTAGCTACGTTCGGATAACGCAAAAGTTTGGGGCGAAATTACTAATTTCCGGCTAAAAAACACTATTTTTGACATAAATTATCACGATGATCGACCATCTGTACATCAAACGGCTCGCCGTCGGCGCAGGGTTCGACCTCTGCGGCATCGCCCCGTGCCGCCATCTGGCCGAAAACGAAGCGCTGTTCCGCGCATGGCTGGCCCGCGGCCGCCAATCGTCGCTGGGCTATCTGGAACGCAACGTCGACAAACGCTTCGACGCGCGCCGGCTGGTCGAAGGCGCACGCACGGCCGTGGTCTGCGCCGTGTCGTACAAAAACCGCGTCGGCGAGGGCTATCCGCCCGGGCACCGGACGAAGGTGGCCTCCTACGCCTGCGCGGCGGATTACCACGCCACCCTCCGGACGATGCTCGGCGGGATGCTCGACGCCCTGCGCGCGGCGCACCCCGGTCTGGGAGGCCGCGCCTTCGTCGACACCGCGCCGCTGGCCGAAAAGCAGCTGGCCGTAGAGGCCGGGCTGGGGTGGATCGGCCGGCAGTCGCTGCTCGTCACGCCGCAATACGGGAGCTACGTCGTGCTGGGCGAGCTGATTCTCACCGAAGAGACCGACCGCTACGACGCACCGTTCGAAGGGTCGCGCTGCGGAACCTGCCGCAGCTGCATCGACAACTGCCCCACGGGAGCCGTCGCCCCGGACAGGACCATCGACACGGGCCGCTGCATCTCGTGCCGCACCATCGAGCGGGAACAGCCCGGTCAAACGGACCTTCACGGCTGGATCTTCGGCTGCGACGCGTGCCAGAGCCTCTGCCCCTGGAACCGCCGCGCCCCGCAGCACCGCAACGCGGCGTTCGATGCCGTGTTCGACCCGCTGGCGATGGACGCCGCGACGTGGCTCGGCATGGATGAAGCGGCGTTCGAAGCCCTCTGCGGCCGCACGCCGCTGACACGCAGCGGACTGACCCGCATCCGAGAAAACGCCCTTCGAAACGCCGCACCCGAAGAGCCGTCGGAACGCTGAACCAGCCCCCCGCTCCGGCACGAAAAAGCGGGTTCCGGAAATCCGGAACCCGCTCTGCGGTTTATTTCATGGGGCCGGAGGCTCACTGTCTGCGGCCCTTCGGAAAACCCGGCAGGCCGCCCTCTTCCTCCTGCGGCCCGCAGGCTATTTGGTTAGTTCGGCCAACGCGGCTTTCGCACTCTCGACAGCCGGTCCCGCCGTCACCTTCCGGAAGGCCTCGATGGCCTGCGGCTTCATCTCCTTGGCGTTGTAGGCGGCGCCCAGCGTCAGGTACATCAGGCTCACATCCTCGGGATCGGTCTGCACCTTGGCGGCAGCCTCGCCCAGCTCGATCACCTTGTTGTAATCCTTCTTGCTGGCATAAGCCTGCAAGCGGACCTTCTGCGCCAGAGCGTTTTCGGCGTTCTTCGCCAGCAGCGCGTCGGCCATCGCGATGATACCGTCGAAATCGTTGGCAGCCTGAAGCGTGGCCACCTTGTTATTGGTGTAGAGGGCGATCATCTCCTTGGCCTTGGCGGCGTCATCGGCATACTTGGGGTGCGTCTTGGCGGCCACCGCCTCGTAGATGTCCATACCCTTCTCGTACTCGCCCATCTCGCAGTAGCTCATGGCGAGGTTCAGCGCCATCGCGGTATTGTCCGGGTCGGCCTTGTAGCCCTTCTCGAACACGCCTGCGGCGGTCGCATAGTCCTTGTTGTTGAAAGCGTCGCCGCCCTGAATCTGATAGATCTTGGCCACCCAGCCGTTGGCCTTGGCCATCTGGCTCATGTCGCCGTAGAGTTCGGCCAGCTCCGCCGATTTGGTGAAATTCTTCAGCGCCTCGTCGTAGTTCTTGGTCCGGATCGCTCCGCCGCCCATCATAAAGTAGCATTTGGGAAGCGTCGTCTTGGCCGTGGCCACCAGCGACGCGGCCTCCTCTCTGTCCAGCCCCTGCTCGATCACCTGTTCGAACTTCGCGGCCGCGCCTGCGAAATCCTTGGCGCCGAAAGCTGCTGCGGCTTCGTTGTAGATTGCAGTAACATCCTGCGCCGAGAGCGACACCGCCGCCAACAGCGCGACAACCGATACAAATAACTTTTTCATTGCTTTTCTATTCGATTTTATAAGTTTTTCAGTTCATGCGCCCCTGTCCGAAACGCGTTGGATGCAAAAGTATAAAAAAAATTCCTTTTTTACCAAATCTATCCGCGCAAACCCGCGAAAAAACCGTTCATCAACTCCTCGCACTCCTCCCGGAGCACCCCCCGCGCCACGGTCGTTCTGGGGTGGAACACCGCCTCGGAGTAACGCCGGAAGCCCTTCTTGGGATCGTCGGCGCCCCACACCACGCGGCTCACCTGCGCCCATCCGATCGCCCCGGCGCACATGATGCACGGCTCGACCGTGACGTAGAGCGTGCACTCCTGCAAATACTTGCCCCCGAGCGTCGCGGCAGCGGCCGTCAGGGCCTGCATCTCGGCGTGGGCCGTGGGGTCGGCCAGGGTTTCGACGAGGTTGTGCCCCCGCCCGATCACCGCACCGCCGGCCACGACGACCGCACCGATGGGCACCTCCTGTTGTTTTAACGCCTTTTGCGCCTCGTTTAGTGCCAGGCGCATGAATTTTTCGTCGGTTTCGTGCTGTTCCATGCCGGATTGTTTTCGGCAAAAGTAACCATTTTTTCCGAAGAACGCACCCCGCGCCCGGCAAACTCCACCCGGAAGCGACGCAGGCGCATCAATTTCGATTCAAAACACGCCTTCTTCCAAAAAGAAAAAATCAAAATCAAAGAAATGCTTGCATTTTATTGCATAATTTCTATATTTGCAAATGGAATAGTCCACAAAACCCTTAAATTCAATTTGCTCCTACAAAAAAACACACATCCGGCCAAAAAACGGCCCAAACCATGCACTCTGTATTTCGAAACCACACCAATTACTAACCAGAACCAATTAAAACCATTATGGAAGAAACTCGCCAAAAAGCACCCGGGAACGGGCATTTTCCGGCAGTCCTGCGATTCGTCGCCGCGCTGCTGCTGTCCGGAACCCTATGCCTCGCGTGGGGGGGGGGAAATCTCCTCGCACAAATCCGGAGCATTTATGTAACGGTAGATGCAACCGATGCAAGCATCCGGGAGGTCCTCGAATCCATCGAGGCGCAGAGCGATCTGCGGTTCATCTATGCGGATGAAGTAAAACCGATCCTGACCAAGGTCGTAACGGTCAGGGAGAAAAACGTAAGCGCAAACCGGATTCTCGACCAGATCCTGCCCGACGTCGGCCTTCAGTATTCGGTCGGCGGTACGCAGGTCCGCATCTACCAGGCCGCCAGCGGTTCGCGCGACGTCGCCCAAACGGTCAGCGGCACGGTGATCTCCGGCACCGACAACTCCCCGCTGGCCGGCGTGATGATCTACGTCGAAGGAACGACGGCCGGCACGATCACCAACGGCGACGGCTCGTACACCTTCACCATTCCCGCCAAATCGAAATACGTGACCTTCTCGTACGTCGGTTTCGACACGAAGAAACTCCACGTCGAGGACACCGAGCTGTTCAAACTCGTATCGCTCGCCGAGCAGAGCAACGCGCTCGACGAAGTCGTGGTCATCGGCTACGGCACGCAGAAAAAGGAGTCGATGGTCGCCTCGATCACCTCCGTAAAACCCTCCGACCTGAATATCACCTCCAGCTCGCTGACCACGGCGTTCGCCGGCAACATCGCCGGCATGATCTCGCGCCAGACCTCGGGCGAACCCGGCTACGACAGCGCCTCGTTCTACATCCGCGGCATTTCGACCTTCGGGTCGAGCAACTCGCCGCTGATCATCCTCGACGGCGTGGAGGTGTTGAGCAACATGCTCAACAACATGCCTCCCGAGTCGATCGAGTCGTTCTCGGTGCTCAAGGACGCCCAGGCGACCTCGGTCTACGGTTCGCGCGGCGCCAACGGCGTCATCCTCATCAACACGAAAAACGGCCGCAACTCGGAGAAGATGAACGTCTCGGTCCGTCTGGAAAACACCTTCTCGATGCCCACGATGGTACAGCAGGTGGCCGACGGCGTGACCTACATGCAGCTCTACAACGAGGCCGTCTTCAACACCGCCAAGGAGACCGGAACGCTCCACGCCTACCAGCCGTTCTACTCGGCCGACAAGATCAACGGCACGAAGGCGGGGCTCAACAAGTACCTCTATCCGAACAACGACTGGTACGACCTGATGTTCAAGGATTTCTCGGTCAACCAGAACCTCAACCTCAACATCCGCGGCGGCGGCCGTAAGGTCAGCTACTTCCTCAACGCAGCGGTCTCGAACGAAAACGGCATCATCGCCGACATCGAGCAGAACCCCTACGACGTGAAGATGAACCACCAGAAATACATCTTCCAGAGCAACGTCAGCGCCAACATCACCAAGACGACGGTCGTCGGCATCAAGGTCAACGCCCAGCTGGAGTACAACACCCGTCCGATCGAGGACATCGGCAACCTGTTCTACTACTCGATGCGCGCCAATCCGGTACGTTTCCCGGCCACGCTCCCGGCCGAGGAGGGCGACACGTTCGTGCGCTACGGCAACAACGCCTCGTGGGACACCGGCGCCACCGACCTCAACCCGCTGGCCAAGCTGTCCCGCGGCTACGGCAAGCGCTACTACTCCTACATGACGACGGCCTTCACGCTGGACCAGAACCTGGATTTCTTCACCAAGGGCTTGAGCGCCAACCTCACGGCGTCATTCTACAACTACACCTATTCGGCGACCTACCGCACGGCAACCCCCTATTATTTCAAGGTCGAGGACGGCAGTTCGCTCAACCCCGACGGCACGGCCAATCTCATCACCAACTCGATCGGCGACACGGGCACGACCTACCTGACCAGCACCGACGGCCACCGCCGCTACGCGCTGCAAGCCTCGCTGAACTACGCCCGCAAATTCGGCAAACACGACGTGGGAGCCATGTTCGTCTACCGCATGAACGAGAAGAAGAACAACATCGCCGGCACGAGCGAGGAGAACCTGCTGCCCTACCGCGAGCAGGGCATGGCAGGCCGCGTGACCTACGGATTCGACAACCGCTACCTGTTCGAGGCCAGCTTCGGCTACAACGGCTCGGAGAACTTCGCTCCCGGCAAACGCTGGGGTTTCTTCCCCTCGGCGGCGGCCGGCTGGGTGATCTCCAACGAGTCGTTCTGGGACGGCATCCGCAAGACGGTCAGCAACCTGAAGATCCGCGTATCGTACGGTCTGGCGGGCAACGACGCCTTGGGCGAGCGCTTCCCCTACCGCTCCATCGTGGCCATGGGCGAGGAATCGGGATTCTACTACAACTGGAACTCCCAGGGCAAAGGCCCGAAGATCACCACCTACGGCAACCCCAACGCGACGTGGGAGGAGGCCAAGAAACTCGACGTCGGTCTCGAACTGGGACTGTTCAACGCGCTGAACATCGAAGCCGCCTACTTCACCGAAGACCGTACGGGCATCTTCATGCGGCGCACCTCGCTGCCTTCGTCGACGGGCCTGCTGGGCGTTACGCCCTACGGCAATATCGGACGTGTGAAATCGCACGGCGTCGACCTTTCGGCCGTCTACAACAAGCAGTTCAACAAGGACTGGTCGCTGAGCCTGCGCGGCACGTTCACCTTCTCGCGCAACGAAGTGGTCGAGAAGGATGAAGGCGACCTGATGTACGACTACATGTCGGTCGTGGGACATCCGGTCAACGCCATCACCGGCGTGCTGGTCGCCGACGGGCTGTTCACCTCGCAGGAGGAGATCGACAACTCGCCCAAACAGCAGTTCGGCAACTACACGGTCGGCGACATCAAGTACCGCGACCTGAACGGCGACGGCATCGTCGACGGCAACGACGTGACGACGGCCGGCAGCCCGACCGTTCCCGAAATCCAGTACGGCATCGGCGCGACGGTGAAGTGGCGCAGGCTCGACTTCTCGTTCATGTTCCAGGGCGCATCCAACGTATCGCTGCGGATGTACAACATGCACCCGTTCTGCGACGCCTCGCACTTCGGCTACGGCATCACGCAGTACATCGCCGACAACCACTGGTCGGAGGACAACAACCGCGCCGACGCGGCCTATCCGCGCCTGACCTCGCAGTTAAGCTCCAACAACACCCAGAGTTCGACCTTCTACATCCACGACGCCAAATACCTGCGCCTGAAAACCGTGGAGCTGGGCTACACCATCAAGAAACTCCGCGTCTACCTGTCGGGCAACAACCTCTTCGTCATCTCCCCGTTCGACTACTGGGACCCCGAAAAGGGCGGCGGCCACGGCCTGTCCTACCCGTTGCAGCGGACGGCGAAAATCGGCGTTCAATACCAATTCTAATCCAAAAGAAGATACCGTTATGAAAAAAATAGCAATGGCGTTAGCCCTCCTTCTCGCGGCCGCATCCTGCGATTTCCTGGATGTCGTTCCCGAGGGCAGTCCCACGCAGGACGACATCTACAAGACCCAGGCCCAGGCCGAAAAGATGCTCTTCATGGTCTACGGCAAGTGCCCCGACCTGTTCCATGCGCAGGCCATGCCCGACCTGAGCGGCGGCGACGACCTGATTTCGAGTTACTACGGATCGGTGCGTTATTTCTCGTGGAAGAGCCTCGTATACGCCACCTCGCAGGAGTCCTCGACGAACACCTACTTCAACATGTGGGGAACGACCTCGGGACTTCCGACGGGTAACTACTCGTACAACATCTACGAAGGCATCCGTTATGCCTACAACTTCCTGAACAACATAGGTTCTGTTCCCGACATCTCGGAGGCCAACCTGCGCTACTGGTCGGGCGAGGCGCACTTCCTGATCGCCCACCTGCACCAGATCCTGCTGGAGTACTACGGTCCGATCGTACTGGCCCGGGAGGAGATCGACCTGAATGCGCCGGCCAGCAGCGTGAACGTGCCGCGCAGCACCTACGACGAGTGCGTCAATTTCATCGAGGAGGAGTTCCGCAAGGCCGCCGACATGCTGCCCGACTACTGGGGTCCCATCGCGTACGGCCGCGCCATCAAGGCCACGGCGCTGGCCTACCGCGCCCGCCTGCTGCTCTACGCCGCATCGCCGCTGGTGAACGGCAATTCGGAATTCTACGCCGATTTCGTCAACAAGGACGGCACGCACCTGATCAACCAGACCTACGACGCCGAGAAGTGGAAACGCGCGATGGACGCCGCCAAGGAGGCTATCGACTGCGTGGAGGCTTCGAAGGAAACGGGAGCCTACACGATGGACGACCGCCAACTGGGCCTCTCCGTGTCGAAAAGCACCAGCACGACCGACCCGTTCGAACTGGGGCGCGCCAACTACACCTACATCTTCACCGGCGACGGCAACGCGACACAGTTCTTGAACCAGAACGAGTACCTGATGAGCCTGAACAAGTCAGGCTCGATCACCTACACGCAGAAGCAGTTCGGCTGCCACCTGGCCAACAACTACACGAAGGTGTCGGGCGCCTACCGCGGCTATTTGTGCCCGACGTTCGAGGCCGTCCAGATGTATTACACCCGGAACGGACTTCCGTGGGAGGACGACCCCGAGACGAAGGACATCGACCCGCTGGCCTACAACAAGGCGGCCGGGACGGTCGAGATGCACCTCCACAAGGAGCCGCGCTTCTATGCGTCGGTGGGTTATGACCGGGGCACGTACCGCTTCAACGGCGGCAAAATGACCATCAAGGCGCACAAGGGCGAGCCGCAGGGCTTCACCGGCAGCTACGACAACGAATACCAGTCCTACAACGGTTATTTCTGCCAGAAATGGGTCAACGAACAGTCGAAGATGACGCTCAACTCAAGCGGAAACTACTCCGTCAGCACCTACATGAGCTACGTCTTCCCCTACATGCGCATCGCCGAGCTATACTTAAGCTACGCCGAAGCCGACTTCGAGTACGACGGCACGTTGAGCGACTACGGCTACGAGTGCCTGAACAAGATCCGCTCGCGCTGCGGCCTTCCGACGTTCCAGGATTCGTGGAGCAGGGCCGGCGGCATCCCCTCGGGCCAGAAGCTGCGCGATATCATCCGCCGCGAACGTTCGATTGAATTCATGCTGGAAGGACGCCGTTTCCACGACATCCGCCGCTGGAAGATCGCCGAAGAGTGCCTGCGCCCCATCCCGAAGGCCTGGAACATCGAGGGCGACACGCCCGAGAAGTTCTACAAGCTGGTCGACATGAAGGAGAACGACACGCGCATCTTCACCACGCCGAAACACTACTGGCTGGCGATCCCCAACTCGCAGCTCAACATCAACGGCCAGCTGGTTCAGAATCCGGGTTATTAACCATTAGCGAAAAGAAACGACCATGAAAAAGCTATTTTTAGCGCTCGCGCTGTCGGCGGCAGCTTGCCTGGCCGGGTGCTCCGACAACGAAGAGATCGGATACGACATCGGCTCGAAGGTGCTGATCCCGAAAAACGGCCTGCAACAGGTCGCCCTGACGGCCGATGCCGCAGCGATCGACTACGAGGTGTGGATCTACCGGAGCGGCTACAACGAAGGCGGTTCGACGGCCGCACTCTCGGTCGACGCCGAAGCGCTGGCCGCCTACAACAAGGCCAACGGTACGGCTTACGTGCTGATGCCCGAAGCCTGCTACGACCTCCCGACCGCCGCCGTGCGGCTCGACAACAACGCCCACACCGCGAAGATCGGCATTCGGATCGACGTCTCGGCGATCACGGCGGACAGTCGCTGCGTGCTGCCCGTTTCGGTCGGCAGTCCCGACACGGAGGTGAACGCGGCGGCCGCCACGGTGCTGATCTTCCCGGTCCGCCCCACGACGGAGAAGCCTGAAAACGCCCAATGACCCGGCCGGATCAATCAACTGAAAAATTAACCATATAACCTTCCTAATATGAAAAAAGGTTTTTTATCGTTTTTTCTGTTCACGGCTTTCGCCCTGGCGCTCTGCCCGTCGTGCAAAGACGACGAGACGGCCGAATGGAAAAACGTCGCGTTCTCGGTAGCGTCCAACCTCGCCCCCGAAAACGGGACCATCCCCTACGAAGGGAGCACGGTCGTGTTCACCGTAACGACCGACGGCAAATGGACCTATGCGATAGACCAGAGCAAGACCGACTGGTTCACCCACCCCACCGTCGACGGCATGACGCTGGCGATTCTGATTCCGGAAAACACCGTGAGCAGGGAGCGCTCCGGCGTAGTCCGGTTCATCTCGGTCTCGGACCCCACGCTGGTCGAGGAGTTCACCATCACGCAGGAACCCGGACCTGTGCCGCCCGAAGCGCCGAAAGCCGACCTGCTCGACGTTGTCTTCCACGCCGACGGCACGGCCGAGGACGTATCGCCGCTCAAGAACGAGGTGCTCTCCTACCCCGGCACGGCGCTGACCTGCTATTACCACGACGTCTACAAGCGCATCGTGACCAACTACACGCACACCCCGGGGCAGGGTTCCCGCAAGGATTCCTATTACCGGGTGGACTACTACACGAACGAGACGTTCAAGCAGGGTCTGGACGACGGCCACACGCTGGAGGTCGTCCTGCGTTCGAACCGCAACGACGGCACGAAGGAGTACAAGCCCTTCTCGGCGCATGAAGCCGGCGGCACGGGTTTCCTGATCTGCAAGGAGGGCCAGGGAGGCCATCCGGCCTGCATCACATTCCTGCCCAATGTGAGCACCACGGGCAAAAGCACGTGGCGCTGGGCGCAGAGCGACGTGACGCCCGAACCGGGCCGCTACTACCACGTCGTGGGCGTCTGGGACAAAACCGCCGAGAAAGCCTATATCTACGTGGACGGCCAACTCAAGGGCACGGCCGACGCTCCGGGCGAACTGATCCACGCCAAGGACGGCGCACGGTGGTTCGCGCTGGGCGGCGACTCGGCCGTAGGCTCGATGGGCAACGCATGGAACGGCGAAGTGGTTCTGGCCCGCGTCTTCGACGACGCGCTGACCGGGGACCAGATCGCCCTGCTCTACCAGGATGCGGCGTTCGCCGGCCAGACGCCCGTGGAATTCGCACTCTCGAACCTCACCTACCTGACCAGGTGCGAGATCGGCGCAGGCTACACCTATACGGTCTACGGCAACGGTTTCGCAGCCGGCGACAAGGTGAAGTTCACCTCGTCGGCCAACGTGACCGCAGCGTTCACGGCCGACGCCGCATTCACCGAAGCCTCCGGCGACAATACCCTTCAGTCGCTGGCAGTGACCCTCCCCGCGGGGATTCCCGCCGGAACGGGCCGGTATTTCATGGCGCTCGTCCGCAACGGCAGCCAATACCCGCTCGGCACGGTCGAATTCACCGTCTGCGACAATCCCTCCGTCTCGATGCCCCGGATCATCGCGCACCGCGGCCAGCATCAGGACGGCGTGGAGAATTCGACCGAGAATTCGATCGCTGCCCTGACCAACGCCCAGAAACTGGGCATCCACGGCGCCGAGTTCGACGTCTGGATCACCGCCGACGACGTGCCGGTGATCAACCACAACACGACGGTGGCAGGCAGCGACCTGCGGATCGAAGAGAGCGCCTATGCACAGATCAGGGACCTCACGCTGGCCAACGGCGAAAAACTACCGACGCTTGACGCCTATCTGGAGCAGGGCGCCAAGGACGCTTCGATGAAACTGATCTGCGAAATCAAGACCCACAGTTCGGCCGCAAGCAACACGCGGGCCGTCAACGCCGTCGTGGCCGCCGTCAAGGCGAAGTCGATGGAGACGCGGGTCGATTACATCGCCTTCGACTACGAGGTCTGCAAGCAGCTCCGGGCGGCCATGCCCGCGGCCGGCGTACAGTACCTGGGCGGCGACAAGGCTCCGGCCGAAGTCGCGGCGGACAAGCTCTCGGGCATCGACTACCAGTATTCGACCGTGCTTTCGAAAAAACCCGAGTGGGTGACGGAAGCCCACGCCGGCGGAATCGAGGTCAACGCCTGGACGGTCAATTCGACGGCCGACATGATGGCCTGCATCGCGCTGGGTGTCGACTACATCCCCACCGACAACCCCGCCACGCTGAAAAAACTGCTGGAGACACCGTTCGTCACAGCCCCGAAATAACCGCGGAGGCTCCGTTTCGGATTTCTGGATTCGCAGGCCGGACGATTGTCCGGCCTGCGTTCTTTGCGGAATCCGCGTTTTTTTATTAGTTTTATATCCGAAATCAACCTTATACGACAACCCTGCAATGAAGAAACTTTTGGTATTGGCATGGGCCGGCGCTGCGTTGCTGTCCGGCGGCATGCTCCGGGCGGAAAACATCCTGCTCTCGACCCGGAATTCCTCGCTGCTGCTGACGGCAGAAAAAGGCAAAACCCCTCTGTTCCAGTATTTCGGAGCGCGCGTCGCCTCGCCCGACGACATCCTCGCCAGCGGAGCGGCGTTCGGCGATGCGGCCTACCCGCAGTTCGGCGCCCAGTGTTACCGCGAGGTAGCCATTCAGGCGACGCACGGCGACGGTTCGATGTCGCTCGAACTGGCGGTCGAGTCGGTGTCGCGCGACCGCAGGGACGGCTCCGAAACCACCGCCATCGCCATGAAGGACAAGCACTACCCGTTTTTCGTGACGCTCTTCTACAAGACCTACGACGACTGCGAGGTGATCGAGACGTGGACCGAGATCAGCCACACGGAGAAGAAACCCGTGACGCTCTACCGGTTCGCATCGGCCTACATGCCCGTCCGCCGGGGCGACACGTGGCTGACGCATTTCCACGGCACATGGGGCGCGGAGTGCTACCTCCACGAAGAGCCGCTGACCGACGGCATGAAGGTGCTCAAGAACAAGGACGGCGTGCGCAACACGCAGCGCGACAACCCCTCGCTGATGATCTCGCTCGACGGACGCCCCCGGGAGTTGACGGGCCGCGTCATCGGCGGCACGCTGGCCTGGGCCGGCAACTACCGCATCGCCCTGGACAACGACAACACCCACACCACGCACCTCTTCGCGGGCATCAACGAGGAGCAGTCGCAATACACGCTGCAACCCCGCGAGGTCTTCACGACCCCGGTATTCGCCTTCACGTTCAGCGACGAGGGCAAGAGCGGCGTGAGCCGCAACATCCACCGATGGGCGCGCCTCCACCGGCTCAACCACGGAACCGAGCTTCGCGACGTGCTGCTCAACTCGTGGGAGGGCGTCTATTTCAAGGTCAACCAGGAGGGCATGGACCGGATGATGGCCGACCTGGCGGACCTGGGCGGCGAACTGTTCGTGATGGACGACGGCTGGTTCGGCGACAAATACCCGCGCAACAACGGCGAGACGAGCCTCGGAGACTGGACGGTCTGCCGCGAGAAACTGCCGCAGGGCATCGAGGGACTGACCGAGTCGGCCCGCAAACACGGCGTGAAGTTCGGCATCTGGATCGAACCCGAGATGACCAACACCCGGAGCGAACTCTATGAGAAGCATCCCGACTGGGTGATCCAGCAGCCCTACCGCGAAAACCGCAAGGGCCGCGGCGGCACGCAGCAGGTGCTCGATCTGTCGAACCCCGCGGTGCAGGAGTTCGTCTTCGGCGTGGTCGACCGTCTGATGACCGCGCATCCCGACATCGCCTACATCAAGTGGGACGACAACATGACGCTCTACAACTACGGCTCGACCTTCCTGCCGGCCGACCGGCAATCGCACCTCTACATCGAGTACCACCGCGGCATGGACAAGGTGCTGCGGCGCATCCGGGAGAAATATCCCCGTCTGGTGATGCAGTCGTGCGCCAGCGGCGGCGGACGGGTCAACTATGGCGTCCTGCCCTACTACGATGAATTCTGGACCTCGGACAACACCGACGCTCTGCAACGCATCTACATGCAGTGGGGCGTGTCGAACTTCTATCCCGCCGTGGCGATGGCTTCGCACGTGAGCGCCTCGCCCAACCACCAGACGGGCCGCAACGTTCCGCTCAAACTGCGCTTCGACGTGGCCATGTCGGGACGCCTGGGGCTGGAGCTGCAACCCTCAAAGATGACCGGCAAAGAGAAGGAGTTCGCCCGCAGGGCGATCGCCGACTACAAGAAGATCCGCCCCATCGTGCAGCAGGGCGACCTCTACCGGCTGATCTCGCCCTACGACAAGACAGGCTATGCATCGCTGATGTACGTCGCACCCGAAAAGGACCGCGCCGTCTGGTTCGTCTACAAGCTGGAGCACTTCCTCAACATGCCGTCGCCGGCCTTCCGCATGGCGGGTCTCGACCCCGGCAAACGCTACCGGATCACCGAACTGAACGTCGACGGGAAGCCGGTCCCGCAGGACGGCAAGACCTTCAGCGGCGCGTTCCTGATGGAGAACGGACTCGAATTCACGGTGGGCAAGGAATATGCGAGCCGCGTACTCGAACTCAAAGCGGTGGAGTAATTATCGGTCAGAAACGGCTGTCCGAAATCCGGGCCGCCCAACAAATCCCCGAAACGACGCCCGGTCCCGGGAGGTTCGTTTCGGGGATTCCGCATCTCTTTTCGCTCTTTTCCCTGCATATCCGCCGTTTCATCCGCCTCGCTGCAATTCCGGCGGCGGCGTTCTTCACACACAAAGGTTTTAACAAGGCATCCTGTCATTTAATTATGAATTATGAATTATGAATTATGAATTTTAGTTAACTTTGCGGATCGTAACGACTAAACATAACATATCGCCATGTACAGAACCCATACCTGCGGCTGCCTCCGGGCCTGCAACGTCAACCAAACCGTCACCCTGGCCGGATGGGTGCAGAAAGTGAGGAACCTCGGCGCCATGACCTTCATCGACTTGAGGGACCGTTACGGCATCACCCAGATCGTCGTCGAGGAACACTCCCCCGCCGAGGCGCGCGAAACGGTCTGCCGCGTGGGCCGCGAATGGGTCATCCAGGTCGTCGGCAAAGTCGTCGAGCGGCAGTCGAAAAACCCCAAAATGCCGACGGGCGACATCGAGGTCACGGCCGAGAAGGTGGCCATCCTGCACGAAGCCGAAGTGCCCCCCTTCACCATCGAAGAGGTCTCGGACGGCGGCGACGACCTGCGCATGAAGTACCGCTACCTCGACCTGCGGCGTCCGCCCCTGCAACGCAACATGATTCTGCGCCACAAGATGGCCCAGGAGATCCGCCGCTTCCTCTCCGACGAGGGATTCCTCGAGATCGAAACCCCCTGCCTGGTGGGTTCGACGCCCGAAGGAGCGCGCGACTTCGTCGTGCCGAGCCGCATGTCGCCCAACCAGTTCTACGCCCTGCCCCAATCGCCGCAGACGCTCAAGCAGCTGCTGATGGTCGCCGGCTACGACA
>ERZ780144.2087-NODE-2087-length-18675-cov-9.864876_pt1 | contig 18675 bp, 15 predicted proteins | sample MGYA00511380_ERZ780144 | MGnify/ENA primary metagenome ERZ780144 (study PRJEB29588, sample SAMEA1965858) | human gut metagenome | biome: human gut; feature: human-associated habitat; material: faeces | place: Denmark | collected 2008/2010 ... | reverse complement strand
TGTTGTTAGCTTGTCTATTATAATAAGCCACAACTCAACCACTTTCCCCCTAAATCTTATCTATTTTCCGTAAATAAATATTTTGAAAAAATTATTGAGCCCCAATAAACACGTTAATAGTACGAAATATCTAAGACAATAGAATGCTTAATGTTTGATAGATTAAGAAACTTATTTTTCGAGAAAAGTAAAAAATACAACTAAAACCGACAAGTAGTCTTTAAGAGACGAACGTAACTTAGCTGTAGCATTTTGCAACTCCTTATCGACCTTTTTTATACTGATATTCAGAATGCCAGCAATCTCTTTATAACTTCTGCCTTCTGTTTTAAGAGTAAATATTTGTTTCGTGATATCCGGCATTTGCTCTACTTGTTCTTTGTAAATTGCAAGAATTTCATTTGTAAACAATTCATTAGGATTGCAGCTTTCAATCGTCCGCGTGTAATACTCCATCAAACCGGCTTCTTTTTGCCGGATCTTTTCACAGACGGCTCTCCCAATTTGTTGATCCCGGCGATAATGAAGGCAATTATTTCTAACAACACGGAAAAGATAGGCTTTTAGGTTGGTGGGCTCTATACTCTCCCGACGTTCCCATATAGACATAAAACTGTCGTTTACAATATCCTGCGCAACATCTTCATCCCGAACATAACTGAAAGCAACAATGAATAATTGTCGCTTATTTTGCCGAAATAACTGATCGAACATTTGATGTGATAACGCCGTAGTGTCCATTGTCATATCAGATACACAAAGATACGGAAATTATTTGAGATAATTGCATATTAAACAGCATTTGCTTAATATTTTAATATACAATGCATTACAATTATAAATATTTTTCACAATATCTTAAATATATTTATTTACAAAAAATGGATACAATTTAGAGGGAAAGTGGTTGAGTTGTGGCTTATATATATAGAAGCGAATAAAAAAATGACACAGACTCAAATTACAGATGCCATGTTATTTCGGTTCTTTGCCGGTCAACTTACCGAAGAAGAAACCGCTCTACTTAAGGCATGGATGGACGATAATCCTGACGAACATCAAAAAGTGATGAAGAAAGCTCATGATATATATGTATTGGGAGTAATGTACACAACTTTCGAATCACCTGCTCAGGGTAAGGTCAGCCCAATTCGGCTATTAACTTTGTCAAAGATTATTCGATTTACAAGCAAGATAGCTGCGGTGTTGGCAATCGGCTTTGTTATAAATTACATGCTTTTCACTCATCGAGTCAGTGAATGGACAAATCAAATAACTACGATTGAAGCCCCTTCAGGAAAACAAATTCGAGTTACACTGAATGATGGTTCTGTCATTGATCTCAATTCCGGCAGTCGAATCGTATATCCTTCGATATTTGTAGGAAAAGAACGGCGAATACAACTATATGGCGAAGCAATGTTCGATGTAGAGCCAGATACAGACCGTCCATTCATTGTGGAAACTTTTGCTTGCGATGTAAAAGTATTGGGAACCCATTTCAATGTCATTGCTGACGAGGCAAAAAACCTGTTTTCCACAGCATTGTTCAGAGGTAAGGTTGCGGTATTAAGCCATTTAAGCGACGAATCGGTATTGATGGACGAAAATTCAGTCGTAAATCTCAAAAATGGACACTTACAGATAGTTCCGATCGAAGATCCGGATGAATATCGGTGGCCGGAAGGCATCATCACGCTCAACAAAATGCCTTTTGATCAGATCGTGGAAAAGTTGGAAAAATACTATGACGTGAAAATTGTTATCAAGCGACCAGAGTTGCCTGTCATCAAATATCAGAGTTGCAAGATTCGAGTTTCAGATGGAATAAACCACGCTATGCAACTGCTTCAAATGGCCTCGGACTTTACATATACCTACGACGAAATTGAAAATATTATTCGAATAGAATAAATGTAATCCTTTGTAAATGTTTATCTAATAATAAAAAAATTTGCCTATGAGATAGAAACCAAGACATCTTTACTTTTTGTTTCTGATATAAAAAACCTATGAGTGAAGGAAGCACTCATAGGCACGGTCCAATCAGAAATACTAACCGATCTCTAACCTTGAACCTTAATTTACAAATGTATGAATAAAAAGATTATTCAGCAAATCTGGCTGCCTACTCTTTTGGTTCTTTCTTGTCTATGCACCCCTTTTACAAGTGTATACGCACAAAATATTCGCGTAACCATTCAGTTGAAGGACGTGCGGATGAAGCTGGTTATGACCGAAATAGAGAAGCAGACACGCTATCTTTTTGCCATTGACGATGACGTAGATGTCACCCGCTCAGTCAGTGTCAATGTTGTAAACCAGCCCTTGCAGGAAGCCTTAATCCAAATGGTAAAAGGCTCCGATGTAAGCTATCAAATCAGCGGCTCGAACATCGTTCTGAAAAAAAAGCCGATCCAAAAACCGGTAACGGTATCAGGTACTGTGCTGGATCAGAACAAACAGCCTGTTGTCGGAGCTTCCGTCATCGTCAAAGGTACGGCTGTGGGAACCAGCACTGGCGCAGACGGTTCCTTCTCGCTTCAGGTACCCCCCCCCACCGCAACAGCCCAACTGGAAATTAATTTTTTGGGCTACGAGCCTGTGGTGGTGGCTGTTGGCAGCCGTACTGTATTTAACATTACGCTTAAAGAATCCGCTGCCGAAATCGAGCAGGTGGTTGTTACTGCTCTTGGTATTAAGCGTCAGGAAAAAGCCTTGAGCTACAATGTGCAGCAGGTGAAATCGAGCGCCATTACCGATGTGAAGGATGCCAATTTCATCAACGCCCTGTCCGGTAAGGTCGCCGGTATCACGATCAACACCTCGTCGTCGGGTGTCGGCGGCGCCTCCAAGGTTGTCATGCGCGGTAACAAGTCGATCACGCAGTCGTCCAACGCCCTTTATGTGATCGACGGTATTCCGATGTATAACGTGAGCAACGGCGGCGATACGGAATTCGGTTCTCGCGGCGCTACGGAAGCTATTGCCGACCTGAACCCCGAGGATATCGAATCGATGTCGGTCCTGACCGGAGCTTCCGCAGCGGCCCTCTATGGTTCGAGTGCCGCGAACGGAGCCATTATGATTACGACGAAGAAGGGTCAGGCTGGAACATTCAGTGCCTCGTATTCGAATCACACGGATTTTCTCAAACCTTTCGTGATGCCGAAATTCCAGAATCGCTACGGTACGGGCAGCTACGGGAAATCTTCGGGTTCGCCGATCTACAGCTGGGGCGAGAAGTTGACCGATGCGGCGCGTACTGGATACACGCCGGATGATTTTTTCGAGACGGGTTATGTCACGACCAACTCCGTAACACTTTCTGGGGGTACCGAGAAGAACCAGATGTTCTTTTCCGCGGCATCGGTTAATTCCGAAGGTATCATACCCAATAACCTCTATGATCGCTACAATTTCACGTTCCGAAATACGTCGCATTTTCTGAAAGACCGCCTGCGTGTGGACGTAGGTGCGAACTACATCGTGCAGAAAGATCAGAACATGACCAATCAGGGGGTCTATTCGAACCCGCTGGTTTCGGCTTATCTGTTCCCACGAGGCGACAGCTTCGAAGCTGCGAAAATTTTCGAACGCTGGGATCCTGCCCGCAAGATAGCCGTGCAATATTGGCCACAGGGCGAAGGCGGTGATCTGCGCATGCAGAACCCGTACTGGATTGCGTATCGCAATCCCCGCAATACGGACAAAAAACGCTATATGGCCAACGTGTCGATTGCTTTCGACATCCTGCCGTGGCTGAATGTTTCGGGACGAGCCAAGATCGACAATACCAATTCGATCTTCACGCAGAAACTCTACGCTTCATCGAATACCACGATCACGGAAGGTAGCACACAGGGGCATTATACGGAAATTCGCAATACCGATGAGCAGATCTATGCCGATGTAATGGTCAATATCAACAAGACCTTCGCTGACAACAAATTTTCATTGGTTGCCAATGTCGGTGCGTCCGTCAACGACACGAAGAGTAAAGAGCTGAGCTATCGCGGTCCGATTCGGGAGGTCGGTATCCCGAATATGTTTACCGTTTTCGATTTGGACAAGGAGAAATCCCGCGCCCAGAAATACGGCTGGCAGGAGCAGACACAATCGATATTCGCCTCGGTCGAGATGGGCTATAAATCGATGCTCTATCTGACCGTGACGGGTCGCAACGACTGGGCCTCACAACTGGCCGGATCACCGCAGCGTTCGTTCTTCTATCCCTCGGTGGGCCTCTCCTGGCTGCCGACAGCGACTTTCGACATGCCCGAAGCATTTACCTACCTCAAGTTGCGTGCATCGTTCTCATCGGTAGGTATTCCTTTCCCGCGATTCCTGACCACTCCAACCTATCCTTACGACGAGACGAACCAGCAATGGCTGCCTACGACATTCCGTCCGATCGAACAGCTTTACCCGGAGCGTACCAAAACCTGGGAGGTCGGTATCGACGCCCGGCTGTGGAACGACTTGCGACTGGCCGCCTCGTGGTATCGGGCCGATACGAATAATCAGACGTTCCAGCCTACGGTATCCGCCTCGTCGGGCTATTCGAGCATGTACGTCCAGACGGGGAACGTCCGCAACACGGGTGTCGAGGCGAGCCTGGGTTACGGCCATAGGTGGAACAGCTTTTCCTGGGATACGAACTTCACCTTCTCTTGGAATAAGAACGAAGTCACTGAACTGATGGACGGCCTGACTGATCCGCTGACCGGCGAACCGCTGAAAGACCGTCTGGAGATCAAGGGTCTCGGTAAGGCAAAGTACATTATCAAGAAGGGCGGCACACTGGGCGACCTGTATACGACATCCAATCTCAAGTACGATGAGAACGGGTACGTGCAGGTGGATCGCAACGGTAACCTGATAACGACAGACGTTGGCGAGGATATCTATCTCGGCTCTGTTTTCCCCGATTATAATTTGGCATGGCGCAACGATTTCGATTGGAAGGGTGTGCATCTGGGGCTCCTCTTCACGGCTCGCATAGGAGGTATCTGCTATTCGGCAACCCAGGCCAATATGGATCTGTTCGGCGTATCGGAGGTTTCGGCTGCGGCGCGTGATGCCGGAGGTATCTTGATCAACGGACGGGAGATGATTGATCCCCAGCGGTGGTATGCTGCAATCAGTTCGCAAAGCGGACTCCCTCAGTACTACACCTATTCTGCGACCAATGTGCGCCTACAGGAACTTTCACTGGGCTATACGCTTCCGGGCAAATGGTTCCGCGATGTCTGCAAAATCAACATTGCTTTTGTCGGCCGTAATCTGTGGATGATCTACAACAAAGCGCCGTTCGATCCCGAGGCGATTGCTACGACCGGTAATAATTACCAGGGAATCGACTATTTCATGATGCCCTCGCTCCGCAACTTCGGGTTCAGTGTAAAACTCACTTTCTAAACGATGAACAGTATGAAACAGATAGTAAAAACAGCACAATTCCTGCTGCTTTCGGCCGTGCTGTTCTGCGCCTGGGGATGTATGAGCGATTTCGACGCCATCAACCGCAATCCGTCGGAGGCGACCGACGAAGAACTCGGGCGCGAGAACTACAAGATCAGTACGAACCTTCGGGGATTGCAGAATTGGGTCGTTCCCGTGCAGGAACACAGATACCAGTTCAACGAATCGCTGACCGGCAACCCCTATGCCGGCTATATGGCGGAGACACCGGATGGGTGGAAAGAGAAATTCTCGACCTTCAACCCCTCTGCCGACTGGCTGAAATGGCCCTTCGTGATCGTCATGCAGGAGGTCTATCCCTATTTTCGCGGCGTTGTGAACAACACCGAGGACGAAGCGGCCATAGCCCTCGCCCGGCTATTCCGCATAGCGATCATGCACCGCATGACGGACACTTACGGCCCGATTCCCTATTCGAAGGTGATCGAGGATTCGTCCGAGTCGCTCACGGTCGCTTACGATTCGCAGGAAACCGTTTATATGAAGATGTTCGAGGAGCTGGACGCCGTAATTGCGGCCCTGCATGCCAACGAGCAGATGTCGGCAGAGGCGTTCCGCAAGTCGGATAATGTTTATTACGGCGACATCAAAAAGTGGATCAAATATGCCAACTCGCTCAAACTGAGAATGGCTATGCGCCTGTCGTATGTGAAATCTGATATCGCCCAAAAGAAGGCCGAGGAGGCCGTTGCGGACGGCGTGATTCTCGACAACGCGGACAATGCCTATATGCACGCTCCCGAAAACCGTGTGGCGCTGATCTACAACGACTGGGGCGACCACCGCGTCGGCGCCGACATCATCAGCTATATGAACGGCTATAAGGACCCGCGCCGCGCCGTGATGTTCACCCAGGGTACCTGGAACAAGAAAACCGATTATTACGGCATGCGCATCGGCACCGACCCGACGAACAAGTCGGCGATGGTTTCGACCTATTCCAATCAGATCGAGGACAGCAAGACGCCCTATCTATGGATGAATGCCGCGGAGGTGACGTTCCTGCGCGCCGAAGGCGCCTTGCGCGGCTGGGCGATGCAGGGCGATGCCAAAGATCTCTACGAAAAGGCCGTCAAACTGTCGTTCGAGGAGCGGGGAGCGACCGGTGTCGACACCTATCTGGCCGATGCGCTCAGTACGCCTCTGAGATATATCGATCCGATGGATAATTACAGTACACAGAGCCCGGCCAGCACGATTACGATTCCGTGGGAAGCGGGCGATACGGATGCCGTCAAGGAGCGTAACCTGGAACGCATCATCACCCAGAAGTGGATCGCTATTTTCCCGCTGGGTATCGAGGCGTGGTCGGAGTATCGCCGCACGGGCTATCCCAAGCTGTTGCCTGCAGTCGAAAACAAGAGTGCCGGTACGGTGAATATAAAATACGGAGCCCGCCGTATCCCGTATCCTTCGGAGGAGTATACCGAAAACCCCGTCCATCTGCAGGAGGCTATTTCGATGCTCAACGGTCGGGACAATGCCGGGACGCGCGTATGGTGGGATGTGAAACCTTTAGAATAAGCCGTTATGAAAAGAATAAATAGAATATCACTCTGGGGAACGGTGCTTCTCATGGGACTTTTCTTCGCTTCGTGCAACGACTGGACGGAGACGGAAAGCGTAACCCAGACAACGCAGCGTCCCGACGAGCAGGATCCCGAACTATGGGCGCAATACACAGCCGCACTTCGGGAGTACAAACAAAGCGAACATACGCTCGTTTTCGCCAGTTTCGCCAACGGCGCACCCGTCGCCACGAGCGAAAAGGACTGCCTGCGCAGCCTTCCCGACTCGCTGGACGTGGTGTCGCTGACCAATGCCGACAACTTTTCAGAGTTCGACAGGGAGGACCTCGCCGTACTCAAGGAAAAGGGGACGCGGGCCGTCTATTTTGTCGATTACGCTTCGCGCAGCGCCGAATTTGCGGACCTGACCGCTCTGGGCGCCTATTTGGATAAGGTCGTCACCCGCACCCGCGAACTGGATCTCGACGGACTCTCTTTTTCGGGGATTCCCGTTTTCGGGTCCGATGCCGAACAGGCGGCGCAGAAGGCCGTGGCATCGCTCTTCATGGAGAAGTTCGCCGCCGTGGCCGGTCCCGGCAAGGAGCTGTTGCTGCTTTTCGAGGGCGATCCCCAGTTCCTCACCCCGGCAGACCGGAGCAAGGTCGACTATTTCGTACTCGATACAAAAGAGACGGACAACGCTACTGACTTAAAGTTACAAGTCCTTCGCGCTCTGAGTGCCGGCGCCGTTCCGTGCAATAAACTGTTACTCGGAGCCATAACTGAATACGAATTTACGGATGAGGATAAGGGTGCTGCGGATGCGATTTCTGCATTGACAATACGTATTCCCGAAATCGGACCGCAGCCGTTGGCTGGTCTTTGCATCTATCGTGTCAATGCAGACTATTTCGGTGCCGAGTTCATTTATCCGCTTACCCGCACTGCAATCCAAACCTTGAATCCTTCCAAATAACCGAAAGCTATGAAAAAGAACAATCTATATCTTTTAGCAGCAGCCCTGCTGGCTGTAGCTTTCACGGGCTGTAAAAACGACGAATACGATAATAAATCGCCTTTCGACAATGTGGTTTACCTCAATGTTTCGGAGAACAGCGACACGCAGATCACGACGTTCAAGAAGACGCTGCCCGATCTGCCGAAGACCTTTTCCGTCGTGCTGAGCTATCCCGCCTCGCAGGCGGTCAGCATCGGCGTCGAAGTCGATCCGTCGCTCGTCGCTTCTTACAATGCCCGGCACAATACGTCGTGGACGATGCTCGATGCGAAATACTATGAACTCTCGGCGACCGAACTCACGATTCCGGCCGGTAAGACCATTTCGGATGCCGTGACGCTGAAGCTGAAAAACCTCGACGGCTCGGGCGAGGTCGAGGAACTGCCCATCGACCAGACCTACCTGCTGCCCGTGACGATTGCCGATGTCGGCGGGGGTGTTGCGAAGCTGCACAGCTCCGCGACGGCCTACTATCTGGTGAAACGCTCCTCGGCCATCACCTCGGCGGCCTCGCTGCGCGACAACTGGATCAATTTCCCGACGCTCGACAAGGCTTCGGAGGGCAGTATGTTGTTCAACAACCTGACCGCCGTGACCTACGAGGCGATTATCCGTGTGGACGATTTCTCGAAGCATTCCGAGATTTCGACGATCATGGGCGTCGAAAACTACCTGCTGCTGCGCATCGGCGACGCTTCGTTCCCGCGTCAACAGATACAGTTCGATGGTTCGGGTGATTCGGCTCAGACCCCGGGCTTCGGGAAATTCCCCAAGAAGGATGAAACGAAGCTGCTCAATCCCGGGGAGTGGTACCACATTGCTGCCACCTACAGTTATGCTACGCGTGAAGTCTGCATCTACGTCAACGGCAAGCTCCAGAGCCGGGGCACCGATCTCGGCAATTCGGCCTCGACACCGTTCAACCTTGCGGGGCGCGCCTTCTACGATCTCTACCTGCAAGACTCGGAAACGTATAAGGACTACAAGGACTGGGGTAATTTCCGCCAGTTCTTCCTCGGCAAGTCTTATGACGACTCGCGCCAGCTCAACGGCGATATTACCGAAGTGCGTGTCTGGTCGGTAGCCCGCAGCGAACAGGAAATTTGGGACAATATGTACGATGTCGATCCCAAAACTCCCGGCCTGATCGGCTACTGGAAATTTGACGAGGGCGAAGGTAACGTCATCAAGGACTGGACCGGCAATGGCAACGACGCTGTAGCTGAAAAAGACCTTGACTGGCCCAACGGCATTGAAGTTCCCCAAATCAATAAAGAGTAATCTAAAATGTCGATTATGAAAATGAAAAATATAATAAGCCAATTACTCCGGGGCGGACTGTTATGTGTAGCGATAACGGCTTTCGTTACGTCCTGTAGTACGGATGAAATCACCTACGCTACAGGGCAAAAACCCGATAAGGAAACACTGGAGACGGTTGCCGGTACGCTGCGCAGTTCGAAATCGCTGCGAGACCAAGTGCCCATTCATCTTACCGAAGGCAATGAAGATGCTGTTTCCGATAAGATCTATTACCGGCTCAATCAAGCGGCATCGCAAGCATTAACGCTGACAGCGACACCCAACCCGTCACTGGTAGCAGATTACAATGCCGACAACAAGGCCAATCTGCAACCGTTGCCTGTTGCCAATATCAAATTAGCTAACGGCGGTAAAATCACGATTCCGGCAGGAACACGAGTTTCGGATAAACTCGATTTGACAATCGAATCCGACGGATTGACGCCGGGCATCTATCTGATGCCAGTCGTTGTCAATATCTCCGAAAACGAGCAGCATGTGCTTTATTACGGGGTAACTGTTCGGGAATTCGATGAGAACATCTATCAGGAGGGCAATAACCTTCATAATATAGGACTGGATACCGAGTGGACAACCGTGTTTTATCTCAACACCAGCGAGGTGCAGGCGCATTATGCCGACTACGTAGCCTGGGAAAAACAGGACATGAATACCTTCGAATCAGTTTACAGGGCCTCATTGGGCAACATCGTCAATCTGCGAATCGCCCAGATTGATTATAATGTAGCTTCACAGCGCGCACTTTTCGCTCCCACATCGGATTTACGCTATACGGTTGAACATGCATCTAAGTACATTCGGCAGATGCAGGACAAGGGGCGCAAAGTATGTGTCTGTATCGAAGGCGGTGGTAAAGGCATAGGTTTCTGCAATATGAGCGACGCCCAGATTGCCGATTTCGTAACTCAGGTCAAAGTTTTCATTACGACTTATGAGCTCGACGGCGTAAATCTCTGGGATCGCGGTTCCGGCTATGGCAAGGAGGGAATGCCTGCGGTTAATACCGCTTCGTACCCCAAGCTGATCAAGGCTCTGCGCGAAGCCATGCCCGACAAGATGCTGACCGTGGTCGACTACGAAGAGCCTACCGAATCGTTTTACGACACGAGTCTTACAGGTGGCATTGCCGTCGGCGAACTGATCGACTATGCCTGGCACGGTTATGTTTCTGAAAAAGATCCGATCAGATTCGTTAATCCGTATAATCAATTTACCTCCTACGAACAAGTGTATTCCCGTAAACCGTTTGCCGGGTTATCCGAGGCAAAATATGGTAATGTAAACGTGCCGTTTTATAGCGAGAAAAGCGACTTGTTCGTGGATTTTGATATGGATAAATGGTCGATGAATGCTATTATGTGGAATATTGAGCGAACCAGCAATATCATTGTTTTCGACGATCTGGTATTGCCGCAGGTGAATTTCGCAGAACTCGGATGTATCTCGATGATTCAGAATTTTATCGCATACCTTGCTTATGATGAAAATTTTGATGCGGCTTATAGCTACGGTGTGATGACGCGTTTCCTTGGGATCTACCACGGTCATGGTAGCGACAGCGGCAGAGGATATAATACTTTTGCAAAAGACTGGTAACTAAAACATATACAGGATAAGCACACCCAAAAAACACTTATCAATTACCTAACAATTCACTACTATGAAACGAAACCTTATTCTTTTATGTTCGCTCTTTGCAGCGACTGCTTTGATTTCGTCTTGCGCACAAGACGCTATGGAGCCTGAAGTGGATGCAGCAGCTACGGTTGCTGAAACCCGTGCTTACGGTGACAAGACCCCGAAGGTTATGATGTATATCGAGGTCAACGACACCAACCCGCTGAATACGATGCTCTATCGTATGAACGGCGAACCGTTTATCGACATCACGACGATTTTCGCAGCCAATATCCGTGCGAACGGCTCCGAACCTGCTCTGTGGTTGAACGACAACGTAACCCAACTGCTGATTCCCAGCCCTGCAACCTCCACAACGACCGGCCATTACAAGTATGTACAACCGATTCGCCAGGACGGCGGCAAGGTACTGCTTACCATTCTGGGAGACCATCAGGGCGTCGGCGTTGCGAACCTTACGGCAGCCAACCAAGCGAAATTCGCTAAAATTCTTACATGGGCAGTCGAAGAGTACGGTCTCGACGGTATCGATTTCGATGATGAATGGTCGAAATACGGTGAAAACCCCAATTTCCCCACTTCGGTCCCCGGTTCGTTCAACGGCCTGATCGCACATTTACGGGACTCGCTCGACGCCCATTTCCCGAATGATCATAAACTGATTACGGCGTACCACTACAACGATGCCACCAATCTCTCCTCGGCCGCGGTCGGCGATATGGACTTTGCATGGACGGTGGGATTCGGGCCTTATTTGTACACCTCTCCCTCTTCGCCGTGGACCAATGCCAAATGGTCGGCTCAAATGCCTAATATGAATCAGACTTATAATGCAATTACCCTGAATCAAATCAAGACCCGTTCGGCTCAGTCTAAGAATGATGGTATGGGCGCTATTGCAGGCTATGATATGCGCGTTCATACCGAACGCGATCCGCTGCCCGCTCTTCAGAAGATCGGTGAAGGTGCATTCAACGGTACGGTTACCCGTAGCGGCTCTGCCTACACGAAGGACTGGACTGCTGGTGCCGGAACCTTGATTACCTATGATGATGTTCAATAACAATCAGGATGGTGCTTAACCTATATATGTAGCAAGTACATTAATTGCGACGGCATTTGCAACCCGCACACCATTCTGTTACTCGGTGTGCGGGTTTATTGTGTCTATATGAATGCTAATTAAACGTAGTTTTATACTAATTAAAACCCAATTAAAATGAACCGTTTTCTCCGTTTATTTGCTTCCTGCCTGACGATCGGTATAAGTGCGTCAGACAAATAACCCGCATACACAAGATGTATGCGGGTTATTGAAATCGGCAGGAAAGTAACCTGTATATGTAGCAAGTGCCTGCGACGGACTTAATATAACTGCTTCTATTCTGCCGATTTAACTCTTTTCGCGTGCAAAATTACTCAAATATTTAGCATCTCGCATATTTTTTTACGTAAATCAGCTTATATACATAAAAATAGTGAAAGACACTCATTCTAAACTTGTGAAACGCAGGTACTGGTATACCTAAAGCAGACAAGCAGAACTTGTGCCTTCCACAGCACGAAGCTCCGCTCCTGCCTACCTGCTTTTTCCCAAAATTACCAGTTTCGCGTTTCTTAGCAGGGCAGATTTATGTTACTCCCTTTCGGAAGTATCGCAAAGTTAACAAATTTTCAGAATATACAAAAACACGTTAACTCAACAACATAAGAAATAGACCATACTCCCTATGTGACCTCAAAGAACAACTTAAATAAAATAGAGGGTAACCTTCAGCGAAATAAATGTAACCCTTTGTCCGAATTTGACCTGAAAGTTACCCTCGTTGCCTGATTGCTATCCGAAAAAATAACGGGCGGGGCGATGCATTACGCGAAGTAGGTCGTGAGAAACCCGTAAGCAATAACACAAAGCCCACGCCCGTTAAGGCCGTTGCTTTCTGAGAAAATACCTCGCCCATTGCGGGCGCGGGACTGTGAATCTGCCGCTTACTGTAAATTTCCACGCTTACTTCGCAGCAAATACTGCCCGTCTTTCGACAGATAGCAGTACAAAGATACGAATAAAAAATAAATTCCGAAGAAATCCCGGTATATTTTTTACAATAAACATCACTCAATCACATAAATAAGATGAAAACAGGTCATTTTGTTTGCCGTAGATAATTCCTTATGCAATGGTCGAGCCATCCAGCCGTCAAAAATACAAATACAGATGGATAGATTGTTATGCACATTCTTATATCGGGCTTTGTTAAAGTCGCTGACTCGGAAGGCTGTTTCAGAAAACAGATTACGGAACTACTTTCACGATTTCTCACAACAGGCCATGACCATCTGCGACAATACGGATGCTCTATCGGCATTGAGGATCTTGAACTATACGCAGGTTAAATTTCGCTCCCTTCTTCGCTGGATTTCCGACCGGGAAACTCCGCCGCCGCATTACCTATCCCGGTTTATAAATCAAGCTATTGAGTTCATCCGGACGGAAACGGATTTGTTGTATTATCGCCTTGAACATCCGCAGTGTTTTATCTCTGAGCCTGCACCTCAGTCGCCGCTCCATTGGTCTAAAAAATACCATGCTGTCGACCTGTCGGAGATTCTTTGCAGTTTCGATCTGATGAGTCCAAGACCTATTATCTTGTCCGACGGTCGCGAAGCTCCGTTTTATCTGGTTATTCAGCTTTTCGAACAATTTCTGAATGTCAAACTCGGAAATCCGGGCGACATCAAACGCCGTGTTCTCGAACGCAAAAAAGATCGCACGAAGTTTACAGAAGTAATATTCCATACCCTGAACGACGATGAGAATGAGTAAACTATTTTCGGCGATTTTTTATGACTACGTAGCTGTCTACGTATGTAAATCGGCATCGGAAAAACACCCATCTTTACCTCCGAAATCCAAATATAATATTATGGCACAAACTACATCTGAACTCGAAGAAAGCCTGCTTATCAGGCTGCTCACGACCTCGCCCGACCGACGGCTGACAGATTCGGAACGCAAGGCGTTCGATGCTGCCCATGAAGATTACATCGACGCATTGCAGGCCTTGTCGCAGGATTTGCGGAAATCGCCGCTCGAAATTCTGCATCGACTGATTCGCGCCGACGCCCGGCTATGCCGACTGAAGAATTGCATCTGCGATAAGCACTCGCTGCAAGCCTCGCTGCTGAAATCCGCCATCCAACTGACGAATTTTGAGATCCGCCTGATTTTCACCCGGCTTCGCTATCCGTCCATCGCCGATCCGGTGTCGGCCGAAGTCCCCAAATCGCCGCTGTTCCTCTCCGAGCAATTCACGCCTACGGATATCATGGAACTTGTTACGGCTCTGCAACTCTCCGGAGCCATACGCCGCATCGACGGCACACGGATCGATCTGGCGACACTTGTCGATGTGCTTTCCGGAACTTTCAACGTCCGTATCAACAATCCGGAACAGTGTCGCCATGCCGTCGTCAACCGTAAGCTGCGCCTGACCCGTTTTCTGGATTTCCTGCGCAACAATCTGATTGCCTATAGCCAGCGATAGCTGGAATGCCCAATTAGAGAAAAGCAAATGAGACAATTCTTTTCATTTGCTTTTTTATCGGCTATTTCATATCTTTGCCATAGAGTCTTTGACAAGTCAAAATGGAATACAAAGGACACTGCCTTTAAAGTTGACAAATCATTACCTCGACTTTTACCTTATGCTGTCTGTCAGATAGTTAGATTTGATTGGAACTTTTGCCACCAAAAGGTAGCGCCAAAACCATCCGCATGTCGCTTTCGCGGGAACAACCTCCGGCCCGCGTTGAGCGGGCGCAGCAAGAACAAGACTATGCAGCCTCCCGCTCCGGGCACGCGGGCTGTCGGTTGTTCTTTTTCCGCTGCAAGCGAGAATGCGGACTTTTCTCGCCGCGTTTCGCGGCGAACGACTCCCGCTTGGCAAAAAAGGCGTTCAAAAAGATGCGGACTAAAAGCGCGAGCGGAGGGGACGGTTTGTTTACAAACCCGCGAATAGTCGCCCGGAGCCAGCGTTAGGCCGCGTCTTTTAGCCTTTTTTGTCGGCGGGTCGGTTTTTGCGCCGCTTTTTGCCGACCAAAAAGCGGCAAAAGACCCGCCAGTCGAAGACTGCGATCGGTACTTTTTGCGGAAAAAAGGTACAAAGAAGTCTTGCGGGCGAAGACCGCGGTTGTCCTCGTTCCGCTGCAAGCGATAATGCGGAGGTTTAAAACCGCTTCCAGGGGCGATGCCGGGATTCTGCACGAACACGCGAACATACGAACATGCGAACAAGGGCGAACACCCCTTGTTCGCATGTTCGCGTGTTCGTGACGAGAGCAAGCCGAAGCCGCCAGCCGCAACCTAAATCCCGCGTCTCAAGCGGGTCAGCCAGATGTTGCGGAACTCCACGGGACCGCCCTCGCTCTGAAGCGCGATATACCCGCTGCGGACCGATCCGGTGCACTCGTTCTGCAAAACGCCGTTGACACAGACCGCGATATGATCGCCCACGCAGACGATCTCGGCACAGTTCCATTCGCCTGCGGGCCGCTCGCACTCCCCGCCGCTGCGCGGCTTGATGAAGACCCTTCCGTTGCTCTCCGCCCCGGCGATCTTCGCGCCGCCCAGCCCCAGCAGGTCGCCCGCGCGCCCCGCCTGCAACTGACACTCGACAGCCTCGGGCCAAAGCCGGTCGCCGGCCTGCACGCGCTGGAAAATGCCGCTGTTCGTCGCCTCGCCGATCCAACGCCACTCGACGTGAAGCCGGTAATCGTCGTAGGTCTCCTCCGTGCGCATGTACCCGAACGGACTGCCCGCTATGCGGATATTCCCGTTCTGCACGGAGAAGGCATCCCGGGCGTCGCCGACGCCCTCCGGGTCGGTGACGCACACCCATCCGGCGAGGTCCCGGCCGTTGAAAAGTTCGGTCCGCGGCTCGCGGCTGCACGAACCCGCTGCCAGCGCAAGGGTCAGCGCCGCAAAAAGAAATCGCATTCTCATCGTCATCGTATCGTTTTCGGAGGTTGAAGGTTCATTCCGGCAGCCCGTGCTCTTCGACATGACGCAGAATCTCCTCGCGCAGGCTCCGGGGCGTGACGCTGCGCCGCACGACCAGCAGGTAGGAGTTGCGTATCTGCTCGCGGATGAAGGCGTCGGGCAGGTCGCCCGCGGTGCGGATGCCGTTCCAGTGCGTCTTGTTGAAATGGTAGGCCGGGCCGATCTCCTCGTACCGCTCGCGCAGCCGGACCGCCTCGTCGGGGTCGCACTTCACGGCCACCTGCCCGAAATCGTTCATATCCGCGCAGGCGTACATCTTCCCGCCGATCTTGTAGACCAGCGTCGTCTCGTCGAACGGCGTCGATTCCTCCGTGAGGGGCAGCGACAGGCAGTAGTCGCGGAAACTCAAAACATCCATAACGGGTTCTTTTCCTCAAAGATATGATTTTTTTGGCACATCTATTGCGTTCCGAAATGAAGTAAAACCAAAATCAGGGTAAAAAATGAAAAAAATTCTCCTCTGTGTACCTCTGCTGGCAATCTTCGCGGCAGGATTTTTCGGCTGCTCGCAGCAGCGGCAATGGAACCACGAACAGCGCAAGGCGATGCGCGAAGCGCTGCGCAGCTACCGCCAGATGGTGTACCTCGACGACCTGAACGACGCCGAGTTCGTGCTCTTCTCCGACGAAGTGGCCGGGCAGCTCGAAAACAGTTATCCCGTCTACATGGAGTTCGTCCAGATGCAGGGCGTCGACGACACGGTGGACATGGTGGTCGTCTCGACGATCGTCGACGAACTGAACGCCGACGCCCGCAACATGCGGCACATCTACCCCTACAACTACCTCGTAGCGCAGGGCGTGCTGCCCGCAGGGCTTGACCACGAGCAGCAGAAAGCCTTTTACAACTGCTTCGCGGCGAAGGTCAATGCGACGTACGCCACGATGGACCAGTTCTTCAACGCCATTCTGGCCGACACGAGCGACATGTCGCAGATCCGCCGGCTGGAGAGCCAGTGTGCGAACGACCTTTTCAGCTGGGTAGTGACCGAGGTGGACGTGATCGAGACCGTTCCGGCGACCCCGGCGGCCACGGCGCAGACCCCGGCGGCTCCGAAAACCACTGCCGGACAGCAGACCCCGGCGGCCCCGGCCAAAAAATAGCTTCGGAACCCGTTCTGACACAATCGGAGCGCCCCTCACGAGGCGCACCGATTCGTCATGCGCAAGACTGCCCTATTTATCGGCAAACAGCGACCGGGCGATGCCCAGCTCCAGTCCCCGCAGTTCGGCCAGCCCGCGCAGGCGGCCCAGACACGAATATCCCGGATTGGTCTTCTTCTTCAGGTCGTCGATCATCTGGTGGCCGTGGTCCGGACGCATCGGGATCGAGATGCGTCGGCGCTGCTGAATCTCCAGCAGGGCTTTCATCACGTCGTACATCGGCACGTCGCCCTCCAAATGGTTGGCCTCGTAGAAGTTGCCCTCGGCATCGCGCTGCGTCGAGCGCAGGTGGACGAAATTCACCCGGTCGCCCTGCCGCAGCATCATTCCCGGCAGGTCGTTCGCGGCCGACACTCCGAACGAACCCGTGCAGAGGCACAGCCCGTTCGAAGGGTTGGGGACCGCCTCGACCAATTTCTGAAAGTCGGATTCGGTGGAGAGAATGCGGGGCAGACCGAGGATCGGGAACGGAGGATCGTCGGGATGGATCGCCAGCACCGCACCCGCCTCGTCGGCCACGGGAGCCACCTCGCGCAGGAACGCCACGAGGTTCGCGCGCAGCGTCTCGGCCGTGACATCCTTGTAACGGTCCAGCTCCCGCTGGAACTGCTCCAGCGTGAAACTCTCCTCCGAGCCGGGCAGGCCCGCGATCATGTTGCGGGTGATCAGCTCTTTTTCCGCGGCGTCCATCCGCCCGAAGCGGGCCTCGGCAGCGGCGCGCTCGGCCTCGGAATAGTCCTTCTCCGCGCCGGGACGCTTCAGGATGAAGAGATCGAAGGCCACGAACGCCGCACGCTCGAAGCGCAGGGCGCGCGACCCGTCGGGCAACTCGTAGGCGAGGTTCGTGCGCGTCCAGTCCAGCACGGGCATAAAGTTGTAGGTAATTACTTTAACGCCGCATTCGGCCAGATTGCGGACTGACTGTTTGTAATTCTCGATATAGCGCTCGAAATCGCCCGTGCGGGTCTTGATATGCTCGTGGACGGGGACGCTCTCCACGACCGACCAGCGAAGGCCCGCGTCGGCGACCGTCTTTCGGCGTTTTTCGATCTCCCCGACGGTCCACACCTCGCCGTTGGGAATGTGATGGAGGGCGGTCACGATGTCGGTGGCCCCGGCCTGACGGATGTCCTGAAGGCTTACGGGGTCGTTCGGACCGTACCAGCGCCAGGATTGTTTGCAAAGATACATGGATGTATTGTTTTTAGGTTTTCAAATTTTTCACATACGGTGCTTTCTTCCGCTACAAGCGAGAATGCGGCGGTTTGAAACCCGCTTCCCGGGGTGATGCCGGGATTCTCCGCGAACACGCGAACAAGAGATGTTTGCCCCTGTTCGCATGTTCGCGTGTTCGCTTCTTTACCCGGCCGAAAAGACGGAATTGCCGCGAACGATCCCGGCCCGATGCCGGAGCCGTGAAACGAAGTCCCGGCTAAAAGTGGCAAGAAACGGGGCCGGTTTGCTTGCAAACCCGCGAATAGG
>ERZ780144.2083-NODE-2083-length-18712-cov-9.675189_pt1 | contig 18712 bp, 19 predicted proteins | sample MGYA00511380_ERZ780144 | MGnify/ENA primary metagenome ERZ780144 (study PRJEB29588, sample SAMEA1965858) | human gut metagenome | biome: human gut; feature: human-associated habitat; material: faeces | place: Denmark | collected 2008/2010 ... | reverse complement strand
GATCTTGTAACAGGAAATGAACTGATCGACAGTGAGCACAGGAAGATTTTTGACGAAGTCAATACCCTTCTGGATGCATGCTCAAAAGGAAAGGGAAGAGAAAATCTCTCAAGTCTGGGAGAATTTCTTGTTGAATATGTAACGAAACACTTTTCAGATGAGGAGGATCTCCAGAAGCAGTCAAAATATCCGGAATATACAGAACATCATAAATTTCATGAATGGTATAAACAGAAACTGGGGGATGCCATTATAAAACTGGAGCAGGAAGGTCCGACGATCAATTCCCTGGGCGAGATCAACTATATGGTAAGCGTGCTGGTTAAGCATATCCGGGAAACAGACCGCAAGCTGGCCCAGTGGATCCAGAATGGAGCCAAAAATGAAGTTACAGCTTCTAAAGTGGCAACAGGATCAGCTGTATCAGGGAAAACTTCCTATATGGATACCGTTACAAAAGATGAAAGTACAGAAAATCTGGATATCCGTCAGATCCTGGATATAAAAGAACTTCAGCGGATCCAGGATCTGTTTTTAACGGTCACAGGCATGACAGCAGCAGTAGTGGATATGAAAGGAAAATACATTACGAGAGGAAACTCCTTTACCAGCTTTTACAGCAGGTATACCAATGGAAAACATAATGAGCTGCGAGAGTTTACCCAGGATCTTACAGTAGGAGGATTCCGTGCAGGTACAGTGATCGGCGGTATCGTCCTTGGAGATTACCCGGATGATTCAGCCCCAAGCCAGGAAGTAGTAAGTGCCGGTGGACAGCTTTTAGCTGAGATGCTGAATCTGTGGGCTAATGCCCTTTATTACCGGAAGAGCAATGCAGACAGCGTAGAAGCATTTGCAAAAGAGGAAAAGAAAGTACGGGATGCAGTAGGACAGATCAAGTATAAGGCAAAGGGACTGGAGCAGACGGCTACGATGGAAAAAATGCTTTCCCTGAATGCAGCCATTGAAGCAGGCCGTGCCGGAAAAGCAGGTGTAGGCTTTGGTGTTGTAGCAGATGAGATCGGACGTATGGCAAATGAGTCAGCAGCTGTATATCAGGAGATCCAGGAACTGGTAAAACAGGTAGAGGAATCCATGGAACGCCTTGGAGAATAATACAGGGAGATCTTTCAGAAAATATTGTATGCAGAAGAGAGGATAAAAGGAGATACATAAATGGTCATTACGGTTTCAAATCAAAAAGGCGGTGTGGGAAAGACCACAACATCAGCAGCGTTGGCTGCAGGATTTTCGATGGCAGGTAAAAAGGTTCTGTGTATAGACCTGGATCCCCAGGGAAATCTTGGATTCTGCCTTGGTCTGGATACCGAAGGAGGATCTACTATACTGGATGTATTAAAAGGAGATATATCCATACAAAAGGCTATCAGCCGCACAGAAGGGATCGATATCCTTCCTTCTGATATTACATTAAGCAGCAGTGGTCTGGAGTATAATCCGGGAGAAGAAAAAGAATCTATTTTAAAAAATGTTTTAAAGCCGGTAATGGATTTTTATGACTATATTGTGATCGATACACCCCCTGCCTTAAATCTTCTCACAGTTAACGCATATGCAGTTTCTGATTATCTTATTATACCAATGGCATCGGATATCCTCAGTCTGGTTGGTCTGTCACAGTTAAAGGAAACAGTAGAATCTGTCCGCATACAGATCAATCCCGGCCTTAAGATCATGGGTATCCTGCTAAACCGCTTTAATCCAAGAACATGTCTTTGCAGGGATGTATTGGAAATGGCCGGGCAGCTGGCCGCGCAGCTGGAAACCCGGGTATTTGACACAAAAATAAGGTCCGGAGTGGCGATTGCGGAAGCACCGGCCCATGGAGAAAGTATTTTTGAGTACAGTCCGAGAGCATCAGCTGTAAAGGATTATGGAAAGTTTTTAGATGAGGTAGAAAAGATCATAGGTTTCAGGGAGAAATAATATGGCAAAAAAAACAAATAAAACCTCACATGTGCTGAACCTTATCACAGGTTCACAGCCGCCAGTTGCGTCTTCTGGCGAAACACAGCCGTCTTCTTCAGCTTCCGGTGAAACACAGCAGGAAGGATCAGCTGCTGAAGAACCGGTAAGAGTGCCTTCCGCTAATGTGACTGTAGTTGATCCAAGAGAAGAAGGAAAGCTGGCAGAAGAGATCCAGAAGAATCTGATCCAGGAGCTGGAAAAAGAACAGACAGAAGAGCAGGCAGAACAGCCCGGGGAGCAGGAAGAACAGTCGGAAGAACAGTCGGAAGAACAGTCGGAAGAACAGTCAGAAGAACAGACAGAGCAGCCCAAAACAAACGCAGGGACACCTGTACAGAAAGAACCGGAACAACAGGAAGAGCAGAAGCAGGAAGATGGTCCAAGTTACCGGGTCGTAAATATCATGGAGGAGATTCTTACTCCGGAACTGATCCTTGACGCACTGAAAAGCAATGATACCTGTACCTGCAGCCGCTGTCAGGCAGATGTGAAGGCGCTGATGCTTACCAGGCTGCCGCCCAAATATATTGTAGCAGATAATACGACAGTCCCGATGCTGTTAACCTTTTACCGCAATAAATTCCGTGTGGCTGTTTTAAGTCAGTCCATGAGAGCCTGTATGGAAGTAAAAGAACATCCACGCCATATCTTATAAATTTTCATGCTGCGCCGAAATATTTATATAGAATCTATAGAATCACAGGGATAAAGTATACAGAAGCGGCGCATTTTATGTACTCCGCGACATCACATGACTGAAAGGAGCAGCAGATATGTCAAGTGTATCAAGTACAAGCAGCAGTCTTGGAAATACAGCTTTAAGAGGATATGGTGGTTTAGCTTCCGGTATTGACAGGGATGCACTGATCGAACAGATGACAGCAAGAACAACATCCAAGATCACATCCAAGAAACAGGCTATGACCAAACTGGAATGGAAGCGGGATGCATATCGTTCTATCAGCAATAAGATCATAGATCTTCAGGACAATTACCTTAGCTATTCAGCAACAAAGAGCTTAAAAAACAGTGATTTCTTTGCAAAAAACCAGGTCAGTGTACAGGGAAATTCTGACTATACAAAATATATATCAGCGACAGGGAATGCAGACACTGCATCCAGAGTATCAGTTCTGGGCGTAAACAAATTAGCAACATCTGCCACATTGATCTCCGGTGAAAAGAAAACAGATTCAGCTATTACCTTAGGCGGCATCAGCGAGTCTGATTTTAGCAATAAAGAAATAAAGACCTCCAATCTTTCCGGAACGAAGCTGACATTTGGAACCTACAGTATTACAGATAAGAAATTCACAGAGGAAGCAACCTTTACGTTCCCCACCAGTTATGAAAAAAAGGTGGACGGTGGAAAAACAGAGACAGTCACCATTGATTATACGGATAAATCTGAAAATGTAGTAAAACAGCTGAATGAAGCCCTTGATTCCCAGGGATTTCTCGGAAAAGATGGAAAGAGCGGCATTGAATTTACACTGGATGGTGATGAGATCAAGATCAGGCAGAAGACAGGCAGTATTACCGATAAAGGAAAAAGCTGTGTGATCAGGGAAACATCATCTGCTTTAAAGAGTCTTGGCTTTAATTCCGGCAACATGAAACAGGATGATATAGATAACGGCATTTCACTTGATGAATTTAATGGCCATACATCTTCATTGGAGGCTGCAGCTATAACAAAGCAGCCCCTTTCCGGCTATCTTAAGGGAAAATCAATTTCTGTTTCTTATGGCGGACAGACAAAGAATATTGAACTGATCGGCGATAAGGAAGAGATAAAGGATTTTGAAGCTTTTAAGGATAGCTTACAGAAAAAGCTGGATAAAGCCTTCGGTTCAGGAAAGGTTACTGTAGGTGAGGGTCAAAATGGCAGCCTGACGTTTACTGCAAAAGACAACAAACAGACATTACAGATATCCGCAGACTCAAAGGAACTCCAGAATGCCCTGGGTATCACATCTACCCAGTCAAACAAGATCAGTACAGGAAGCAGCCTGTGGGAGAACAGGGACAAGCTGGGACTGGGAAAATACAATACAAAAGAGGAATTAAACGACGCATTAAAAAACTTTACAGTCAATGGTGCAAAAATAGATAATATTACTGCAGATACCACAGTAGACGGACTGCTTACTGCGATCAATAATAATAAAGATGCGGGAGTAACTGCCACCTATCTGGGCAGTGAAAATAAATTTGTTCTTTCTTCCAATGAAAAAGGTGAGGGCCGTGAGATCAGCCTTGGTGCAAATCCAAAAGATACTACTGATGCAGCAAATCTCATTTTCGGCGGGGTAAGCCAAGATGGCACAGATGGTGAGATGAGTATTCTCTATAATGGGGTACAGACCACCATTACCAGCAGCAGCAATACCTTCTCCATTGACGGTCTGGATATTAGAGCCACGAATACATTTAATACAGGCTCTGCAACAGCAGAAGGCGGCGTCAGCTTTACTGCATCAGCAGATACAGAAAAGGTGACAGAGACTGTAAAGAAATTCATTGAAGCTTATAATGCCATGATCGATGAGGTCCGCACCCAGGCAACAACCAAGCCGGACAGTAATTATAAGCCTCTGACAGATGACCAGAAAAATGAAATGAATGAAACCTCCATTAAAAACTGGGAGGATAAGGCAAAAGAGGGTATTCTGTACAACAGCAGCGCTTTAAAAGATCTGGACAATGCTACCCAGGGCATTTTCTCTTCAATGATGATGAACGGTGTTTCTTATGACGATCTTGAAAAGATCGGAATTTCCTTCTCAGATGATTACACAGCAGGTGGAAAGATCGTATTTGATGAAGAAAAGTTTAAAACTGCCATGGACAGTGATCCGGAAAAGGTATCAGACCTGTTCACAGGCACGCATGGTATTGTAAACACCATAGACAGTACTCTTTCTACTTATGCCACCAGATATGCAAGCAGGAATGGAAATTCCTATGGTGTGCTTATTGAAGAGGCAGGATCTGAAAAACTAAGCCTGACCCTGACTAACAACAGTATTTATAAAGAATTAAAGGATATGCAGGAAACCATCACAAACCTGCAGTCCCAGCTGTCAACTGAGCAGGACCGTTATATCAGCCAGTTTACGCAGATGGAAAGGCTGATCAATCAGATGAATTCACAGTCCAGCTACCTGTCACAGTTAGGTGGCTGATGGGGGTAAGAAAGCATGTACGAAAAGTTTAAGCAGTACAAGGAAAGTACGATCTATTCTATGAGCAATCTGGAGTTGTTGCTTTTATTGTATGACGAAGCAGTGAAGCGTCTGAAAATGGCACAGATCGCACTTGAGGATAAAAAATATGAGACTTTTGAAGAATGTCTCGAAAGAACAGGACGGATCGTCCGGTATTTAATACAGATACTGGATATGCAGTATCCCATCAGCAAGGATCTGAAACGTATCTATGAGTACCTGATCTATGATATCAGCCGTGTTAAAGCAGGAAGGGAACGCAGGGCAGAAGAGATTCCAAGGATCAGCCACATACTTTCTGAATTAAGAGATGCATTTAACCAGGCAGGAAAGATTTCCGGCGATCAGCATATTGTGAGAGAACGAAGTGTTTTCGGTTAAAGGAGAATATATGAGCGCAGACTTGGAAACAATTTTGATATATCTTCAAAGGAGATATAATATATTAAGAGAAGTTTGTAGTCTGACGGAAGAACTGGCGGAGGCAGTGGAGCGCGGCGACACAGTCTCCGCTTCTCTTCTTTTAGATATGAGGGGAGAACAGCTGCAGCGCCATGCAGACTGTGAAGAACAGATCATCCTGCAGACTGCGGGAAACAGCCTTCGGGCCCGGTATCTACGAGATCTGGCTAAAGGTCCATTAAAGAATGTAAAAAGCTGTTTTAAAGGAAAGACAGAGCAGGAAAAAATGCTGGAGAAGCGTATTGAGGATCTGCGTTGCCGCACAGAAAAGCTTTTAGATAAGATACGCAGGATCGATGGGGGACTTAACAGAAGAATATCAAAAAACAGGTGAAGTTAAATGGAAAATCAAAACTTTTATGAAGGCCGCATACTGGTAAATATGGCTGCATTTGTTATGCGTCAGGATGATTTAAAGCCGCTTCATGGAAATCTGGACTGGGAAAAGCTGTTCCGGGTTGCAGATTATAACAAAATTTCAAACCTGATCTATCTTGCAATCCTTGGAAATAATGAAAAAATGCCGGAACGGTGGAAAACACGCCTTTATGAGCGCTACAGCGATATTCTGAAATTCAACGAAAGCTGCACAGAAGGAGAACGGGAGATACTGGTCCTTCTGGAATTAAAAAAAATCCCGGTACTCGTCCTTTCCTCCAGCAGCCGCAGACAGCTGTATCCAAGAGAGGAAATGGCGGGGGAAAGCTCTCTGAAGCTTTTTTTTCTTGACCCGGAAGATTATCTTTTTGCAAAAGGCTATCTGGTCAATATAGGCTACGAAACGGATACTCTCTATCCGGGAGTGGGTGAAAAGATGCGTATACCAGGTCGCTTTTCTGTGGAGATCTATCATACCTTTCCTTTTAAAACCCAGGTATACCAGAGGGGGATGGAAAAGCTGCTCCAGCGTGCTTTCCTGAAAGAAAATGGTAACTACATTTATGAATGGAATGCCATAGACCAGCTAGTCTATCTGATGATCCAGTCTGCTTACCTATATGTAACAGGACATCTGCAGATACGCCATCTGGCAGACTTATATGTATTTTACAGAAAAGCAGCAGAAGAAGACCAGTTTCAGGAGCTTGAGAACCGGCTAAAGGAATTTAAAGTAAATATACTGGCGCAGAAGCTTCTGCATTTAAGCTATATGTGGTTTGGAACACGGGAAGAATGTGCCAGCATGGAGACAGAGGAAGAAGAACTCCAGGTATTTGATATACTGGAGAAAAATGTATTCTACGGCATGACAGGGAAATTTGGACCGGAAACAGATGAACAGGCGCTGGATCTTAGATCAGACATATTAAAAGAAGAAGAGCGGGAAAACCGCATGGAAAAAAGAGCATTATTTTACCGGCGTCTGAGAGAGTTTTTTTCTCTCGTACGCCGGCAGCTGAAAGAGCTATATGATATTTTGTATAGCAGATAAGAGTCATTTTATCAGTATTCACCCGTTTGCGGGTCATTAAGCTTATGGTCTATTTCTTCATATAAGAATTCAGTCCTTTTTCAATAGAGCGCAGTGAATCTGTATCAGATAATAAGGCATCCAGGTTGCTGCGTTCTGCTTCTGTCAATTCTTCCCGCAAAATAGAAATATGCTTCGGGGCATTTATAGCCAGGCTGACAGATCCATTGTCGCAGTCAAGTACAGTGATGCGTATGTCATTCCCGATCAGGATACTGTCATTTTTTTTACGTTTCAGTATCAGCATGGCTATTTATCTCCTTTTTTAGTGTCCTGTTCCTTTATCTCTTTACCAAGAAGAGAACGTAAGGTATGGCGGTAATCATAGTCAGCGTTGGATAAGATCACCTGGATTCCTTTGCGGGTATCCGGATTAATGGCAAGAGGACATTTCAAGTTGACGGTTCCATCCAGATAATCCTTCTTTACAGCACATATGACATAATAGGATAATTCATCACTGGAATTTACTTCCAGAAAGGATAATTCTTCTGGTAGAAGAACCGGTGAATAAGAAGGAAAGAGTGCTGCTGCATCGATGAGAAAAAAGGCTACATAAGGTTCGTCTACAGACTGCAATATCAGCAGGGAACTGTCATCTTCCTCCATAGAGAGGGGAAGATAGTCATGGTACTGGGAAAAACCAAATAAACCATCTGGAAATACAACCAGTTCATCTTTTGTATAATCAATTTCGCCGTAATATTTTGTATCAATCTTCATGATTGCATAAGCCTCCGGGGGTCAGTTTTTATATGGTAACATTAAGAGCAGGGGAATCCGGCTCTTTTTTTGGTGGAACATAATTGGGGGTGCCGGTATACACAAACTCTACTTTTGGATAAGAGGTTATGATGGTCATTTCCAGGGCTGGTACGTATTCCAGATTGCCAGATGCCACACGAAATTCAAATTCACCTCTCTGAAGGGTATACAGCCCATTATTGTCAGGGCTGCCAGAAAATGGATCACAAAAGCTGTTTCCTGATCCAGAGACGTTTGCTGTGCCATGTACTCTTTGGACAGTATCCCGGAGATTAAAAGCTTGTCTGATATCCTGGATACAGGTCATGCTTTCCGGAGAACTGATCCCGTAATTTTGAGCCTGACGTACTTTCAGGCGGTATTGGGAAATCGCCTGATGCTGTCTTGCTGCCAGCTGGTCCTTTGAAACCAGACTGGCATTTTGACGGAAACGGACAGATTCAAAAGGTATAAAATTTGCTTCAATCACAGGTTTCATACATTTTCACCTTCTTCTGACCTGAAAATAGAAAATTATTTTTTGCTTGTTTTTTGTAAACAATGTACCGGTATCATTTTATAAAATCAAAAAGAGATGACTGCATCAGGTTTGACCCCATTTTTAAAGCAGCAGAATAGGAGTACTGGTAAGAGAACATTTCTGTGATGGCTTCATAAGGATCAGCTCCGAGAATGTCTTTGTATTCCTCTGTCAGGTTGTCGCTTAAAGTATCAAGACGGGTTTTTGTAGTTTCTACCAGGGAATATTTATTGCCAAGGTCGCTGTAAATGGTGCTGATGGTATGCTCTGTATTAGCTGCATCTTTAAGTACACTGCCCATAGTATCTGTAAATTGATCAACGGTCGTAGTATCATTGATATAATTATCACAGGCCATAACCGAACGGCTGAGAAGTGCCACAGGAGTTGTTTCCAGGGCAGCTTTGACCGCATCCTTTGCATCCGCATCAGACATGGCATTTAAGGAATCTGAAGTAAGCCCCGTAAGCATATTCAGTCCTCCGGTATAGGTATCTAAAAGAGACTGGCGGTTGGAAATATCGCCATAACCGATATCTACCCGGCCTTGTTCTCTCATAGCTGTCACAAGGTTGTTCAGGTCATCATCGCTTAAATGATAACTGTAAGTATTGTTATTTTTATCATAAGCCATGGTCATATTGACCGTCTTTGTGGTGCCGTCTGAATACTTATGGGTATAAGTAAGGGTTTTTCCATCTCCGCTTAAAGAAAACGGAGCTGTTGTAATATCATTTCCGCCGTAAACATAGAAATCCTGATACTGGCTGTTCAGATTGCTGACCATGCTCTGCACATCCTGAAGAAGAGCATCTCTTTTTGTCTGGACAGAAGTTTTTGAGCTGTTATGGGAGGAATCCAGCACATACTGCATGGAAGTCTTGCTGTTGCTTAAAGTTTTCTGGATATCCCTTGCGCCCTGCTCCTGCTGGTACAGACGGTTTTTAATATCACCTAAAATAGAACTTTTACTCTTTGCATCCTGATATAAATGATCCATTTTCTTTCCCTGATAATAAGCAAGAGGATTATCAGCAGCTGTTTCATAAGCAGCGCCGGTAGAAACCTTGTTCATGCTTTTGTTCAGATTGCTTTGAAGATCATTTAAAGAAGAAGTATACCTGCGGTAAACAGATGAACGTACAACTCTCATAATTTATTAATCCTCCTTATATTTATGCACCAGTATTACTGATCAGGGTATTCAACACTTCATCAAGGGCAGTCATCAGACGGGAAGCAGCATTATAGGCTGAAACGTAGGCCATCATATTGGTTGCTTCTTCATCCAGGCTGACACCGGAAAGAGAGTCTCTGGAGTCCTGGATACTGTTTAAAACAGTTGTGCCCGTCTTTAATGCAGTCTGGTTGGAGCTGGAATCAGATGCCAGCTGGGTGGAAAGGTTATTCATATAATCAGCAAATGTTTTCCCGTTCAATTTCTTGGTATCCTTCATAGCTGCGATCATATCAAGGATTGTATCTGTGCGGTTGGTGCCGTCTGTAGAAATATGGATCGTTCCACTGGTCCAGCCTTTGCTGATACCGATATTTCCGGCTGTTATACCAGTTGTTGAGTCATCGGTGGAATTAGATAAAAGATTCTGATCCGTGTGGTTTTTGCCATTGTTGATGTCATTCATGGATTTTGCGAAAGTGGAAGCTAACTGATCCAGTTTTTCTGAGTAATACTGGTATCCACGGACATCATCCACAGCAGTAGATCCATTTATCACATTGCCGGTACCTGTTTTCTGGAGCATATCCAGGCTTGCCTGAAGAGAGCCGCCTTCAAAATGGATCCCTTTTAACTCTGCGTATACATCTGCAGCTGCCTGTCCATTCCCTTGATAGCTGGGGGCTTTTTCAAACTTGATGGAAATGTTTGTAGGATCAGAAACAGAAGCAGCTGTCTGGTGATCGCCTTTTAACATACTTAACTGACCGTAGTTTTTTGTGAGACCGTCAGCACCAAGGTCAGATCCATTTACCAGGATCAGCTTCTGGCTCTTTCCCTGGGCATCAATATAATTCATGCTCACTTCCAGGTCATCAGGCCAATCCTTCTTGCCGATCACAGCACCATTTGCATCATAGTCATAGGCGTTATTCCCGGAATGGGCATCATCCTTGTAATATCTGGTTTCAACAGGAATATAACCGGAAAGCTCATCCAGGAGAAGATTACGTTCATCCTGCAGTTCCAGAGAAGGATGACCGGCAACCTGGTTACGTTTGATCTGTACGTTCAGGTCGCCGATCTGGCGGAGGATGTCATTGATCTTCTGCACATCGCCCTGTTCACTGCTGCCTTCCCCTGTGAGCCTTTGAAATTCATTCTGTTCGGCCTGTGTGATCTGTCTGGATGCCTGGTTAAAAAGATTACATACAGACTGCATTTTAGTTCGCAGCTCACTTTCATAGATGGGATCGGATACCTTTGCAGGATCCTGCATGCTTGTAAGGGTAGACTGGACATCATCAAATGCCTTGCGGATGCCGGAAATGGTTGTTTCGTCCAGTACCTTTGACAGGGAATTAAGGGCAGTCTGTAAACGATTGGTATAGCTGCAGTCAGCAGACTGGCTGCGGTATTGGATATCCAGATAAGGATCTCTGATCTGTGAGACCCGGTTCATGCTTACCCCAAAGCCTACTGCAGTTTCATTCCCATTAGAATAATGGGAAACAGGATTCGTATAATTAAGGCTGGATGCCTCTAACTGCTGCCTGGTATATCCGGCAGTATTCATATTTGACAAATTCTGTCCTGTAATATCCAGACGTTTCTGGTTGGCCTGGAGAGCGGACAGAGCGGTATTAAAACCGGAAAAAGTTGCTCTTACCATAAAGTATTATTACCTCCGAAATATAAATATCCTGCAGTCCCCACAGTTTTATCAGACATATTTGTCATAAACATGAGGATCGCTCTGCTTCGCACCGGCAAGGCGCTGTTCTAACTGCTTCATGCGGATCCGGATCAGACGGTCTGTGCCACCTTTTACTTTTTTCAGCTTTTCAGCCTGGCTGGATAACCGTTCCAGGATCGGCGAAAGAAGTGCCACAACCTCCTCGCTGTCCTCCTGCATCAAAATCTGGCGGAAAGTAAGGCCCTCAAGACCCGACTTGCGAAGAAGATCACTTCGTTTTTTATCTAGTCCGCGCAGCTGCAGTAAAAGCATGTTTTCATCATTTAAAAGAGATTCCAGCTGGTCAGGATGATCAGCTGAAACAACGGTTAGTTTATCAGCCTCAACCCGGCATAGCTGTTCTAATACAGTACACAGCTGTTCTAATACCGGGATCAGGCTTTCAGGCGCCCTCATAGATTATACATGGCCCTTGCAATGGCCATGGGATCCGGTTCGTAGGTTCCTTCCTCAACCTGTTTTTTCAGTTGGGCAGCCTTTTCAACGGAAACGCCTTTCTCGCGGCAGACATCTTCTGTAATGCTGTGGGCCAGAGAGCGTGCGAAAAGTGTTTCATCAGCCGAAATACCTTCGGTGTATTCAAAACTGGCTCGGTCAAGATCAGCCGGTTTTGCAGAAATATTATCAGACAAAGCAATATTGCTTTGTCTCATTGATACATGTTCCATGTGTATTTGCTCCTGGATAAAATTTTGAATTTTCATACAATTACTCCTCACCTTAAAATAAAACGGCAGGACCACAAAAGTATCCTGTGATTTTCACATGCTTACTGAATCTATATCTATGTAAATTATCGCCTTTTTTCTTGAAAATATAAGAAAAATAATAATTATAAAAAATGGGAAAACGCCGATTAAATATACATATGAAAGTATGCAGGATAAACTCATATTATTACAATATATAGAATCAAAAAGAAAAGGGATAAAACATGTCTAATATATTACAGGTAACAGATCCTTCTACATATATAGATAATAGAAATGTCCATACAGGCCAGGAGCAGCAAAGCGCCCTGAACAGTTCCCAGATCCAGAATCCTTCTGACCCATCTCGTGTAGTGCGGGCAGATGGACAGAAAAGCGGTACCGCTGGTGACCAGGAAAATGAAAGTGGCTTCAGCGTCCGCAATTATAATGGAAATTATACTGACTTTCTTCAGAAGCTGGGGCAGGAAAATGAAATAAAGGATTCCCTGGGCCGGATCCTGTTCCGGGATGGAGCCGTTATCGCTAAAGGTGATGAAGGTCTGGGTAAAATGGTGCAGCAGCTGCTGGATTCTGCCAGTTTTGAAGATCCTGGCCAGCTGCTGGATTTTTTAAAAATGCAGGGACAGACTAAATTTTCCGGTACTTTCTTTGAAAACCTGAGAACTCTTTTGCAGCAGGAAGGAAACAGAGGCCTGCAGGAAACAGCCCTCAAATTCCTTCAGGTATTCAACAATTATTCCAGCGGTGAGCATCTTTTAGAACAGATGCAGGAACTGACAGATGAAATAAAAGGAATGCTTTACACCTCTGCAAGACAGGAATACGCATCAATTCTGGATCAGCTGGACTGGAAGGCAGAAAATGGGGAAACGAAGGAAAATTCCCAGGTTCTGTTTCAGAAGCTGGTCCCCTTTCTTTCAAGATATATTTCCCGTACTCATGATTATGGCAACGTAAGAAGCAGCGTGATCCAGCTGATCCTTTATGGGGCACGTTATGAAAACGGAAGCAGTGCCCTTCTCAGAAGCCTTTTTGAACAAATGGCAGCTAATAGGGATTTTAAACGTTTTTTTGAAACAGAGCCTGAAGAACTGTATGCTGTACTTACCGGTTCAAAAGGAAAAAAAGGAAATATTTATGGAGATATTTTTGGCTCACTTGTGGAAAGAGGGGCCAAAGGAGAAGCCGGGCTGGAACATGTACAGGATTTTTATCAGCTGATGCGAGGGATGCTGGTAAACGAAAGCGTATATATGTCTGTTAATCATTTTGTCCTTCCTTTTCAATATCAGGGAAAAGAGGCAGTATCTGAATTTTGGATCGATCCGGATGCAGAGAAAAAAGAAGAAGAAAAAGATGGAGGCAGGAAAATACGCCTTCTGGTGGACTTTGAGATCAGGGGATTGGGAGATTTCCAGCTTCTGGCAGATCTCCAGGATCATAAAATATCCATGGAGCTGGGAGTTCCTAAAAATCTTTCTGCCGGAGCCGGAGAGATACAGGCAAAGCTTCAGGAAATATGTACCAGAAACGGGATGCGCGTGAAAATGATGCAGGTGCAGGAACGGAAAGCTCATTACCGTCTGCTGGATGTTTTTCCAAAGATAAGAAAAAAGGAGAATGGTATTAATGTCAGCGTTTGAGCGGTTATTAGAGCAAAAGGCAGTTGCGCTTCAATATTCGCCGGAAAAGGACACTGCCCCGGTGATCGTTGCTTCCGGAATGGGATATATGGCAGAAAAGATCACGGAAGCAGCCAGAAAATCAGGGGTTCCGGTTTATGAGGATGATTCTCTTGCAACTCTTTTAAGCAGATTACAGCTGGGAGCGGCTGTGCCGGAAGAATTATATCAGGCGATCATAGAGATCTATATTTACTTTTTAGGATATGTGCCATCACCGGAGGAAAAAGAAAATGAAGAAAAAGCTGAAAATACCTGACAGAAGATCCAGACACGGACGGGGAATGTTTCTGCTCCTTCTTTCGGGAGCCTTGCTGTTCCAATGGGGAAAGATAGATGCTTTTGCAGCAGCAAAAGAGATTAAAACAGTAAATATCCGTGTTACATCCAAGCTGGAAGCAGGCAGCAAGCTTCCGGATATAAAACTGGAAACGACCACGGTTTCAGATGGAGAAGTGGCAGTAGATGCAAGTGGAGGTAAATACAGCGTTTCCGAGGCCGAATGGACGGATAAAAGCTCCAATGAACTGAAAGCTTCTGAAGAACCTCAGATGAAAGTCACCCTGGAACCGGAAGATGTCAGTGAAGATTATTTTGTTTCCAGCTATAAAAAAGCGAATGTAAAGATCAGTGGGGGCACATTTGTGTCTGCCAGACGAGATGGAGATGAACTGGTAGTTACCCTGCGGGTAAAAGGGATCAAAGGAGACTATGCTGCTCCGGAAGATGCCTGGTGGAATGAAAAAAGCCTGGGACAGGCTAAATGGGAAAAGCCGGATAACACATCCGGTTATTACGAGGTACAGCTTTACAGAGGAAAATCGAAAGTTTACAGCGTCTCCCAGACCAGTGCAGTTCAGTATAATTTTTATCCATATATGACAAAAACAGGAGAGTATACCTTTAAGGTACGCACAGTACCGGGAACGGATTCCCAAAAAAAATATGGTGGAAAAAGCGAATGGATAGAATCCGGGGAGCTTTCCATTACAGACCGGTATGTATCAGATGGTAAAGGACAGCAATCAAAAAATCCTTCTGCAAAGCCCGGAACCACAGATACAGTAGGCTGGGTAAAAAAAGACAATATATGGAATTACAGATTTCCGGATGGCTCTATATGCCGGGGTACATGGCAGTCGGTCAACGGATACTGGTATTATTTTGATGTCAATGGCACGATGCTCACCGGCTGGCAGAAGCTGGCAAATGACTGGTATTACCTGTATGGTACCGGGGAAATGGCAACCGGATGGGCAAAGATCAATGGACAGTGGTATTATTTCTGGCCATTAACGGAAAATGGGCATACACAGGGAACCATGGCTTATGGAGGCTGGAAGATCATAGGGGCGGATTATTACTTTTTCAGGGAAGACGGCTCCTTATATACCGGCTGGCTGGAACAGAATGGTTCCTGGTATTACTTAAACACACTTTACAACAGCCTTCAGGGAGCTATGCTTACCGGCTGGCTGATCCGGGAAGGGAAAACTTATTTCCTGGATGCTGACGGAGTTATGGCTACCGGCTGGTATCAGGTTGACGGGAATTGGTATTATTTTTGGCCGGATTCAGGTGAAATGGCAAAAAACCAGTATATCAATGGATTTTATGTTAATGAGGACGGGATCTGGTACAGGTAAAGATATGTGAGGAATGGAAATGAAAATGATCAGAAAAATACTCCTTTGTGCCGGAACAGGACTGCTGCTTAGCACAGGAAGTTTACAGTCTGTGCCAGGGGGAATCTTTCATATGTATACAGCTTATGGGGCAGAGAGCAGCATCATCGAGACCATGAGTATTAAATTTGACACCACTTTTGGAGATCCGGAGGAAATACCACAGCCCCAGATCACCATCAGCGGATCAGGGGTATCCATTGGGGATATTTATTACAAAACAGAATATGAAAACTGGAAACCTGGTAAAAAGGTACGGATGGAGATCACTGTGGATGCTGCACAGGGAAAGTATTTCCCTGTGTCCCTTGGACGATCCAAATGCCGTGTGACCGGGGCTGATTTTGTATCGGCGAAAGCCCTGGATAATACCACCATGCAGGTAAAAGTGAACTATACGCCGGTCACTGTTCTGGGTGACACAGCTTTAGCAGGCTGGAGTTCACATGACTCAGAAAAGGCAGTGTGGAAGAAGGTAGACTATGCTCCGGGCTATACCCTGACTTTATATGGAAATGATAAAGTGGTGAAACGGATGACAGTTACAAGTAACTCTGTCAGCTTAAAGGAGTACATGACAGATCCGGACAAGATCTACTATTATCAGGTAAAAGCGGTCCCGGTTACGGCAGAACAGAAAAAATACTTAAAAGAAGGGGAATTTGTTACATCACAGGAACAGGATATAGATGACAGTGCGGAAGAGGAGAAAGAAAAAAAACATGCAGCAACTTCCCAGAGCAGCAGTACTGGTCCCGGCGTAGCAGGTTCTCTAAAGGGAGACAACTTTGTTATGCCGGATGGGACTCTGGCAGTCAATACCTGGAAGCTGGTGGGAGGTATATGGTACTACTTTAACGCTGAAGGAAACCGTACCAGGGGATGGTTCCTGTATGGTGGAAAATGGTATTATTTTGATGGAAATGGATGTATGAAGACCGGATGGGTGAACACAGGAAACGGAAAATGGTATTACTTAAACCCGGATGGGGATATGAAGACTGGCTGGCTGTATGATAAAAATATCTGGTATTATCTAAATAACGATGGATCTATGGCAGTAAACCGTTCTCAGGATGGCTGGTACCTTGGAGCAGACGGCGCAGGCCGAAAGGAGTAAGAAATATGAGTTTAGCACCGATAACAGGAGATGGAGTAAAGTTGGCTGCACAGGCAGCAGATCAGACACAGAAGACAACACCGGTCCAGGAATTTCAGGGGATACTGAAAAATGGGCTGAATGCCATAAAAGAAGATATGGATTCTATTTTCGAAGAAGCTTCTGCTTTATATCAGATCCCTTCTAAACTTCTCAGGGCGGTGGCAAAGGCAGAGTCAGGGTTTAATCCAAAGGCTGTATCCAAAGCAGGGGCTATGGGCGTGATGCAGCTGATGCCGGGAACAGCCCGTTCTCTTGGAGTAAGCGATCCTTACAATGCCAGACAAAATATCCTTGGAGGGGCAAAATACTTAAAACAAAATCTGGACCGGTTCGGAGGAGACGTAAGCCTTGCACTGGCAGCTTATAACGCAGGTCCGAACAGTGTGACCAAATACGGAGGCATCCCACCATATAAAGAAACCCAGAATTATGTAAAAAAGATCATGGCGGATTATACGGGAAACAATACGATCCTGGCAGGACGTACGGTGAGTACCGGAACATATGGGAAAACATCCGGCAGTACAGCAGTGAGCAGCCTTATAGGAAGTGGCCTTACAGGAAGCAGTCTGACAGCAGGCAGTCTTTTAGGCAGTTTTGCGGGAAATACAGGTCTGTTCGGCGCCGGCAGCCTTGGTACACTTCTGGCAGCAGGAAAGGGAGAGAACCTTTCCGGGGAAGACTGGTCTAATATGGTGCAGATCCTCCGTCTTCAGATGATGATGAATATGGGTAAGGATACGGGTACACTGATCTGACAGACAGATACCGGATTGCTGCGTGCTTTGCACTCCCGCAATTCCGGCCTTTTGACTCTGGTATCAATAAAATAAGGCATTTTGCCGATAATAAAAACAAATGTTTATTTAAGGAAGGTGAAACATCATGCAGGTGCAGAATAACATAGCATCCATAAATGCTGCCAGAAATCAGGGGATCGAAACAGGAAAGCTGAAAAAGTCCCTTGAAAAGCTGTCTTCCGGCTTTCGGATCGTCCGTGCAGGAGATGATGCAGCTGGCCTGGCGATCTCGGAGGGTATGCGCAGCAGGATCAACAGCCTGAACCAGGCGATGAGAAACATTGATGACGGCATCGGACTTACCAATGTAGGAGATGGCGCTTTGACAGAGGTCCATTCCATGCTCCAGAGACTGAAGACTCTGGCTTTAAAATCTGCAAATGGAACTTACGATCAATCCAACAGGGAAACCTTGAACATGGAAAGAGACCAGATCCTTGAGGAGATTGACAGGATTGGTTCTACCACTAAATTTGGAGAAATCTCCCTGTTTTCCAGGGCAGATGCCAATGCAATTACACCGGGCTGGCAGCCGCCAGAGCTGGACGATACGATCCCGCTCCAGATCGGCGGTTCTGCTCAGGCTGGAGAAGTTCTGGATGTAGAACGCTATTATATAGGAAGCAGGGAACTACAGCTGGATAAGACAGACTTCTCCGATGTGGAAACAGGACAAAAGTCAGTAGGATACATTGAAAACGCGATAGAGGCTGTTTCTAAGGTCAGGGCATCCTTTGGAGCTGCTTATATGCATCTGGATCACACCCACAATAATTTAAGTGTTACAAGTGAAAATATGCAGGCGGCAGAAAGCCAGATCCGTGATACCAATATGGCAGAGGAGATCACAAAATATACCAGCAGTAACATCGTCCTACAGTCCTCTAATATGATGCTTACAAATGCAAATAATCTCCCTCAGACCATACTTGAACTTTTAAAATAAAAATGAAAGAAATAATGAAAACAGGCTTATGTTTTTTTAACATAAGACGATATATACATATAGAAAGAAAATTCTGCTGTTCCAGAAAGGGCCCTTGGGACAATAGAAGACAGAGGAAAGGAGTCCACTGCCATATTTTCTTTTATAAAAGGAGGAATTCATTATGGTAATTCAGCATAATATTGCAGCGATCAATTCTTACAGAAACTTAAGTACCAACCAGAGTGCACTGAGCAAAAACTTAGAGAAGCTGTCTTCCGGTTACAAGATCAACCGTGCAGGCGATGACGCAGCAGGTCTGGCTATTTCCGAGACCATGCGTTCCCAGATCAATGGTTTGAACCAGGCTGTAAA
>ERZ780144.2076-NODE-2076-length-18730-cov-4.983400_pt1 | contig 18730 bp, 29 predicted proteins | sample MGYA00511380_ERZ780144 | MGnify/ENA primary metagenome ERZ780144 (study PRJEB29588, sample SAMEA1965858) | human gut metagenome | biome: human gut; feature: human-associated habitat; material: faeces | place: Denmark | collected 2008/2010 ... | reverse complement strand
TTGCCGCGCTCGTGCATCGTGTACAGGATGCGGCGGTGGACGGGCTTCAGGCCGTCGCGCACATCGGGCAAAGCGCGCGCCACGATAACGGACATCGAGTAGTCCAGGAACGCCGTCTCGATTTCCTGTTTCACATCGCGCACAATGACCTTAGTACCGGACCCCGGCACCATGATGATGTTTTCTTCCATTGTATCACCTTAACTCAATCTTACTTGAACTTACTAATTTTACTGCACCGTAGGGGCCGGGCATGCCCGGCCCTCAACTTTGCGTTATTGCCCACAAACGGATCGTTGCTTGTACACTGCGCTATGCGTGTGGGTTATATTCATCCAAATCCCATTTCAACGGATTTTCCTGAATATATCTTTTAATTTCACAATACGCGTTTTCATCACGAATAATATGATCATAAAATGAACGCTGCCACAATGTCACACCCGGATGTTCCACATGGAACATTTTGGACACATACGACTTGTAGCTTCCCACTACGGCGGACAAATTACATTGTTCCTGCGGAAAAACCAATATCATATGAACATGATTTGGCATTACCACATATTCATCCACACTCACACCGGGAAAATGTCTGGAAATATCCTTTATTCCTTGTGCGGCCATTTGTCCGACGACATTTGGTTTTCCTGCCGCGCCAAACACACATTGTTTATGATGCGCACATACGGTCACAAAATAATAATTTTCTCTTCTATAATCATAATTTTGCAAACGGGGATTTTTGCGCGGGCATAAAATCGTATAATTCATTATTCATACACCATTATTCTAATGTCGTTGTATCGATTCATTTTGACTCCTTACGACTTTTATACGACCTGCGACCCGTTTGCCAAGAAGGCGTTCAGGCGATCGGTAGCTGCGGAAAGTTGCGCCTGGCGCAGGTGGGTGTAGATTTCGTGGGTGGTGGTGATTGAGGCGTGGCCCAAGATTCGCTGCGCTTCCATTTCGCCGACGCCTGCCTCATAGAGCACGGAGGCCATACCATGCCGGAACTGGTGCGCCGAAACGTCCGCATCCCAAGAGCCTGAGCCGTCGGAATGGTAGTAGCCCAGCTTGCGCCAATAGACGCCCCATTTGTTGCGGTACTCGGATGCCGTCAAGGGTGTAGCTCGCCCAGAGCAAACGTAGTCCGTAGGCGCTCCCTGCCGCTCCTGAAGCAAGGGCCGTAACACGTTCAAGATAGGCACATCGCGGATGGCATTCTTCGTCTTAGGGGTGGTCACGACCGGGCGGCCATTATCCCACCAAACCGACTTCGTAACATGAATAAACCCTGTCCCAAAGTCCACGTCCTGCCATTGCAGTGCCATGGCCTCACCTAGCCGAATCCCGGTATACATGAGCAACCAGGCCACGAAGCCGAAATCCTCCGGGTGGGCTTTGACTGCCGCGAGTTGTTCATCGGTGGGCGGGGTGCGAACTTTCGTTTTCAGGTTACGCGGCACGTCGACGTAGGGGCAGGGATTGAAATCGCCGCCGAAGTAGACAATCCAATGCTTGAACACAGAGGAGAGCACGTCGTTGTGGTTACGAACCGTCCCCTTTGCATAACCTTGGTCGCCCAAACACTGGTACCAGGCAGCAATCCGGGTAGGTGTGATCTCCTTCATCCGGTAGCCCTCCCACTCGGCCCGCGTATGGGCGCAGGCCGACGCAGAGCAGTACAGCGTGGAGGGCTTGACCTGCGTGCGGCGAAGCTCCATCCACGCATCATAGACGACCTCGAACCTCTCGCCTTTAGTTTCCTTCTCGGCCAGTTCGGCCTTGTAGGCGTCGATTTTGGCCTCGATTTCAGCAACCGTATGACCGTAGAAGTGCATAACTTTTCCGTTGATGGTGCGCTTCTTTTCCAGAAGTCCATCAGCCCGACGCTTGCGCTGACCCATGAGAACACCTCCTCATATCCGACGCTCCAGCAGGGTGCAGAGCTTATTATACTCCTTCGTTCCATTTTTAACCGTTTTGGTTTCCCGGTGGCCGTCGCTGTACTCCAACACAAAAGTCGTAGTATGGCGGTTTTTGCCTGACAAAACACCTGCGGCAGCACCTACCGCGCCAAAAGTCACAGCGCCCGCTGCGCCGCGCAGCAGAGAGCGGGAGCCGCTGCGGCGAGTGTCCTCGGTGACGAGGAAGGTACGCACAAGAACGACCGGCTGCTTTTTGGGGCGAGGGGGCTTCTTCTCGCGCACTGGGGCCTCCCGCTTGGGCGCAGGATGGGCCTTCTTTTCACGCTGGGCGGCTACCACTCGCCGGTAGAGCCAGATCGTAAATGCACCGGACAGCCAGCCCACGAGGGACGCGAATAGCACCGGGTAGGTTCGCTCCGCGTCCGTTACCCCGACCAGCGTGTAAAGCACCAGACCCATCCAGGGGAGCGGGTGCTTCACATACGACATGAAAGACGCAGGCTGCGCTGCGGGCGCGGATGGGGGTGTTTCACTCTGCAAGGCGGGTTCCTCCGGGGTTGACAAAGCGTCATCCACAGGCCGACCACAGCGAGGACAAAAGCGCAGGGTTTCATCATCCGACAATTCATGGCCGCAATTTGGACATTTCATGAGAATTCCTCCCTTGCAGTACAATAATTCGTACTTTTAAAACCAAAGCTCAAATTTTCACGATTTACTACTTGAAATACAACCGTAAGTTTTGTATAGTTGTAATAAGTCAGTCACCCAGCAGAGGAGGATACTAAAATGCAGGAACTCACAGATCGCGAAAAAGAACTGCTCGACTTGGTGCGTGCGCACCCCGAGCTTTTAGACCCGCTTATTGCGGCGTTTTCTTCCCACTCAAAACCAGCATCCATGCATCCTGCTCCTCAGGACTAAGCCCGCGGAAAGCCTCAACCAACTTAAGTTCCTTGTCAGACAGCCCATCGGCCACAGCGCCGGTGGGCTTTTCTTTTTCGTCCGTCTCCCCCAGCAGGTAGGCAGGGGTGGTGGACAGAGCGTCAGCCCAGACCGCAATAGTCTCAGCGGACGGCTGAGTGCCATCACGAGCAAGGTCTTTTACATAATAGCGCTGGCGGCCCACCAATTCCGCCAAATGAGACTGAGTAACGCCCCGATCCTTTGCTCTTTCGAGTAATCTGTCAATTCGTAGCATTTTTTACCCTCCTATTTGTGCAAAACGTAGAATCCCCACTTTTGTGGAGAAAACTCTTGCCTTCCCTACATTTGTGGGGTAGAATAGGAGACGTTCCGAGGCCAAACAAGACGAAATAAGGCGCAAGGAACAAGAACAGGACGCAACGCAGCATTACAAAGCGTTTTAAGACCTATTCAGACCTAGACAATCTGAATATAACATACTTTCAACCGCTTTGCAAGTCCGCGTTGCCCTTAACAAGGAAGGAGGGCACGAATGGAACTGATCGAGAGCCGGGTCTACACCCGCGAACAAGTGGCCGACATTTTGCAGGTGAGCATTGCCAGCGTTGACCGCTACATCAAGGAGAACCGGCTGCCCGCCGCCAACCTGGGCGACGGACGAACCATCCGAATCACAGGCAAAGACCTTGCAGCCTTTGTAGAAAGCTGCAAGCAGTAACAGGAGGACACCGAAATGAGAGAGCCTGAAGGTTACAGAGACGCGCTGGAGCGCGTGCGCCGGGAGGCTAAAGGCGAACTGGTAACCCTCACCGAAGCCGCAGCCATCACAGGGCTGCCCGTCAAGCGGGTCAGCTACGTGATCAGCGGCTGGATTGGTGAACACAAGGGTCGCCTCATTCCGGCCACAACGCTGGCCAGACAGCTGGTCAGCCAGGAGCGGAGGTACTAACGATGAAGCTCATTCTGAAGCTGGCAGGCACAGCCGCCACGGTGCTGCTGATTGCAGCACTGGGGAGCCTGAACATCCCCGGTATCATCCTGGGCACGCTGGCCCTGAATGCCATCTGCGGTGCAGCCCTCAAACACACGGAGGCACACAATGGAAAAATTCATTCTCAGAAATAAGGCAGGCCGCCCGGTTTTCATCCAGCAGGACGGCAACCTGACGAAGCCGGTCGTCCGGCTGACGCCGGAGAACTACATGAAGGTGAATATGCTCGCCAACGTTGCGGGCATCAGCCTGGGCGCGGTCATTGAGCAGTGCGTCGACTACGCATTTGACAACATGGCCGCTATTGACCCGAACGAGGAGGCCGACAAATGACTACTTACCCTAACGCCCGCCGTGGCGACATCTGGTTTGTAACCGACGACGCGCTCGGCGGCTGCAGCGAAAGCGACCGCACCATCCGAGGCGCACGCCCGGTGCTGGTCATCAGCAGCGACGGCCACAACTTCACCAGCCCCTGCCTCACGGTCGTACCCATCAGCAGCGGGCCGCACCGGCTGGATGGTACGGATTCCAGCAACGTAATCCTGCACAGCGCCTGCCTCGAGAGACAGAGCGCAGCGGTGGTCGGCCAGATCACCACCATCGACCGCGATCACCTGCTCCGCTTTATCGGGGTAATCAACGCGCTCGACCTGCTCAACGTTGCGACCGCCATCCACTGCTACCTGGAACTGTTTGAGGAGGACTGACATGAACATCAACATCAATATCCGCGCCGACAGCGCAGACGACTACAAGGCCGCCATCAAGGCGCTGATGGATGGCGCAGGCATGGTCGGGTTTGATATTCCCAGCCTGCCCATCGAACCTCAGCCGAGGGACACCAAGACCCAGCAGCAGGCTGAAGCCGAGGAACTGCTGCGCAAGCAGGCCGCCAAGGCCCAGCAGCAGGCCACCGTAGAGGCCCCTGTGCCAAGCGCCGGAGAGATGCCCATCGAGGCGGAGAAGCCCGCAGAGAAGCCCACAGCCGCCAAGGCGGTCACCATTGACGAGGTGCAGGCCCTGGGCCGCAAGATGGCCCTGGCAGGCAAGATGGACAGGGTCGCGGCGGTATTAAAGAAGTACGACGCCCCGAAGATCACTGCGCTGCCCGCCGAGGCATGGGCAGCCGTCAAAGCAGATTTGGAGGCAGCAAACAATGAGTAAGCAACCTGTAAGCATCCACATCACCCACGACGGCAACCACCAGCTGGAAATCCAGTGCGCCGGAAACCCCTTCGGCATCCTTTACTGCCTCGCCCGGGCCGCCGCAAAAACCATCAAGCTCAGCGGCTGCCTCGATGATAAGATCGCCGCCGTAGCGGCATTCTCCCTCCAGACGCTGGAATTTTTGACGGAGGAGGATGAAGACAATGAGTAGTTTCATGACAGGGGACAAGGTACGCCTCATTGATAACTTCCGTACACGAGGAGACCATAAGAAGCACCCCGAGTACTATCCCGAACCGGGCACCGTAGGAACAGTCTACCAGGACTCCGCCCCCGATGGAACGACACTGGTGGAATGGCCGCAAGCTGCCATTCGAGGCCCAAGAAGTGACTGGTGGGCGCATTCCGCTGATCTTGAACGTGTCAAAGACGAGGTGCCCAATTACCACATCCGGGTTACAGCTACCAGCGAGGAAGAGGCAAAGGTAGAAGTGAATGGCCCGGCAGCCTGGGTGCACAAAGCGCTGGCGCAAGTCATCCTGAAGCTGAACCCCGAGCAACCACTTGACGTCCTGGCTTGCGTTGTGTCCCATGCGCTCAGCGTAGAGGAGGATAACGACGATGGCACCAACTAAACACGCAATCCTCAGCCCGAGCGCAGGGGCGCGATGGGTAGCCTGCCCGCCCAGCGCCAGACTTACCGAGCATATGCCCAGCGAGACCAGCCCCTACGCGGAGGAGGGCACAACAGCGCATTACCTCTGCGAGCAGGTCGTCAGGCGCAGCCTGCCCGGCTGGGCGGGATTGCCGGAAGCCCCGATGGACGATCTGATGGGTAGCGACGCCTACACCCCGGAGATGAAGGAAGCCGCCAAACTGTACGCCGACTTCATCCACACGGTCTACGACGGCTTCCCGCACACCCCGACCCTCTGCGTAGAGCAGCGGGTCAGCATGACGCGGTGGGCACCGGAGTGCTTCGGAACCTGCGACTGCCTGCTGATCGGCGATGGCATCCTTCATGTTATCGACTTCAAGTACGGCGCAGGGGTTCCGGTCAGCCCGGTGGACAACATCCAGATGATGCTGTACGCGCTGGGGGCCTGGGACTTGTTCAGCGCGACCGACGACATCCAGACGGTGCGCATGAGCATCGTCCAGCCCCGCATCCAGAGCGAGCCGGAGACCTGGGAAACCAGCGCGGACAGCTTGCTCGACTGGGCCGAGAACACCCTGCGCCCCGCTGCCAAGCTGGCGTGGGAGGGCAAGGGCGAGCTTAACCCCGGCGAAAAGCAATGCCGCTGGTGCAAGGGCAAGCCCCAATGCCGCGCCTGGAAGGAAAAGTACGGCCCGCTGGCCGACTTCATGACCCAGACCCCCGAGGCCCGAGACCCGCGCCTGCTGACTGACGAGGAGGTCGGAGAGTGGCTGATCGCGGCACAGGGCATTGCGGATTACGTGAAATGCCTGGAGGAGTACGCCCAAAAGCAGCTGCAGCAGGGACACGCAGTCCCCGGCTGGAAACTGGTCGAGGGGCGCAGCACTCGCCGGTTCACCGACCAGGACGCAGCCTTTAAAGCCATCGAGGCCGATGGCATCAGCGAGGCGATGCTGTACGAGCGCAGCCCCATCAGCCTGACGGCAGCAGAGAAACTGCTGGGCAAGAAACGCTTTGCCGAGGTCTGCGGCACCTGGGTGGAGAAGCCCAAGGGCAAGCCCACCCTGGCCCCCGAGAGCGATAAGCGGCCCGCCTATGATGCCGCTGAAGGATTCGAGGAGGTGAAGGAATGAGCGCCCTACAACGATGCCTTGCCGACCATAGGCATCAAATAGCGCAGCAAAACGACTATCGCGGGTATGTTTACTTTATATCTGACGGAACCGCCGTCAAGATTGGCGTTTCGCGCTCTTACGCAACCACCCGAATATGCACTCTCCAGATGGGCAATCCACGTCAATTGCAAATGGTTTCCGCCATTCCCGCCAACGACCCTGAGGGTCTCGAATCGTCTATTCATCGATACCTTGATGAAAACCACATTCGAGGAGAGTGGTACAGCATGACCGAAGAAGACCTCGCATGGGTCAGAAAGCGGTTTCCACCCGCAAACATCCCCGGATTTGCCGCAGTGCTGCACACATCGGGCGCAGCATTCAAATACTTTGGAGGGCTGCCAGAATGACCTACGGCGTCTGGAACAACGCGGAAAAGCGCTTCGTTTTTGGCATCGCCGCCGAGACCCCTCGCAAAGCAGAGCGGGCCTTTAGAAAGACCTGCATCAACTGGCGCCAATGGCGCTACGAGATCAAGCCCATTCCCGAAGGATTCAAGAATCCCAGAAACCCACACTACGCCCACTTAATAAGGAAAGGACACAACACCATGAATGCAAATGAAATCATCATCCCCGCTCGTTTGAGCTACGCCAACATCTGGGAGGCCCGCCAGAGCATGGAGGGAGACAAGATGCAGTACAGTTGCTGCCTGCTGATCCCCAAGACGGACACCGCCACCATCCAGCGCCTCCAGAAGCTGATGACCAAGATCGAGAGCGAGGCCGTCACCACCAAGTGGGGCGGCAAGAAGCCTGCCAGCTACGCACACCCCCTGCTCCGCGATGGCGACACCGACCCGACCAAGGGCGGCGATTCCAACTACGCAGGCTGCTACTTCATCAACGCCAAGGCCAACGCCGACCACCCGCCCAAGATCATCGATGCCCGCTGCAACCCGGTCATGAACCGCGAGGAGGTCTACAGCGGCTGCTACGCCAATGTGAAGGTGTCCATCTACGCCTACAACAACCCCAAAGGCGGCAAGGGCCTCAGCGCAGGACTGGTAGCAGTCCAGAAGACGAAGGATGGCGCACGCCTGGGCGGTGACACTGGCACGGACGGCTTCGCTCCTCTGTCGCAGGAAGATGAGGATATGCTGAGCTGAACGCGGCACGGAGGCAAGCATGATACTTACTATCGACCTGGAGACCTATAGTCCTCAGGACATCGGCAAGGTGGGTGCCTACCGCTACGCCCAGGATCCGGACTTTGAGATTCTGCTGGCGAGCGCGGCAATAGACGATTACAGGGTGGTGCTTATCGATACCACCGACAACGACAACGCAGGGCTGGCGGCTGTAAAGTCCCTGCTCTTTGACCCACGATTCACCAAGCGGGCCTGGAACGCAGCCTTCGAGTGGTGGTGCCTTAGCGAGTACTTCCACCTGGCCCAGCAGGAGCGCGAGGATTGGCTCGACCAATGGCAAGACAGCATGGTTCACGCCATGTACTGCGGCCTGCCCGCCAGCCTGAAAATGGCGGGCCAGGCCCTCCAGCTGCCCGAGGACAAGGCTAAGATGAGGGAAGGCGCAGCGCTGATCCGCTACTTCTGCTGCCCCTGCAAGCCGACCAAGGTCAACGGTGGCCGCAACCGCAACCTGCCGAAGCACGACCCCGAAAAATGGGAGATTTTCCGGCAATACAACATCCGAGACGTCGAGACAGAGAGGCACATCGACAAACTGCTGGAACCTTTCACGGTGCCGGATTTCATCTGGCAGCAATGGCGGGACGACGTGCGGATGAATAGCCGCGGCATTGCCACGGACGCAGAGCTTACCAGCGGCGCACTTTGGTGTGGCAGCACGTACAGCGCCGAGCTTTTCACCCAGGCCCAGCAAATCACCGGGCTGGCGAATCCCAATGCCCCCGGCCAGCTCCGGGCATGGCTGGCAGACAATGGCGCTGACCTGCCCGACCTACGCAAAGAAACCGTGGCCGAGGCGCTGAAACAGCCCCAGACCGCGAAAGCCCGCCAGGTTTTGGAGCTTCGTCAGGAGCTAGGGAAATCCTCCCTCAAAAAATACGACGCCATACAGGCGGCTACAGGCCCCGATGGGCGCATCCGAGGAACGTTGCAATTCTACGGCGCGACCCGGACGGGCCGCTGGGCGGGGAGGCTGCTCCAAGTGCAGAACCTTCCTCGCACCTACGTGAAGCACCAGGACGAAATCCGGGAACTCATCAAGGCCCGGCAGCTGTCCGCCCTCGAGATGATCTACGGAAACGTGAACGACCTACTGAGCCAGATGATACGGACGGCGCTGATTCCTGCGCCGGGGTCGGTGTTCATTGATGCCGACTTCTCCGCCATCGAGGCCCGGCTGATTGCCTGGGAGGCAGGCGAGGAGTGGGTGCTGGACGTTTTCCGCACGACAGGCAAAATCTACGAGACAACGGCATCGAAGATGTTCGGCATCCCGGTGGAGACCATAGTCAAGGGGAATCCCAACTACAGCTACAGGCAGCGCGGCAAGGTCGCCACCCTGGCCCTGGGCTACCAGGGCGGGGTCGGGGCCATGCGGCGGATGGACGTCAGCGGGGCGCTTAAAGACCTGCCGGACGCCGAGATCCAGGACATGGTCAACCGCTGGCGGCAGCAGAACCCAAATATCGTCAAGCTCTGGCGGCGGATGGAACTGGCCGCCACAAAGACCATCGCCGACAAGAAACCTCACTCGGTCATCCTCGGCGTCACCTTCCGCATGGAGGCCAGCACCTCCCTCCCCTTCCCCTTTTTGACCATGAGCCTGCCCAGCGGACGCAAGCTGTACTACGCCGACCCCCGGGTCAGCGACGACGGCCACATCCACTACCGCGAGCAGACAAACGCCGGATGGCAGGACAGCGAGACCTACGGTGGCAAGCTGACCGAGAACCTGACTCAGGCCATCGGGCGGGACTGCCTGGAATACGCTCTGGACAACCTCAAGCAAGCCGGATACCGGGTGGTTTTCCACATCCACGACGAGGTGGTCATCGAGAGGCACACCGACACACCGGAAGCCGACCTGCAAGAGGTACGGCGCATCATGAGTCAGCCCGCACCGTGGGCCATGGGCCTGCCCCTCAACGCCGAGGGCTGGGTCGGCCAGTTCTTCACCAAGGACTGACCCGCGCAGGCAATGACACGCGCAGATAAGCGCCGGATGAGCAACGCGGTACGTGGCAGAGCGTGGAGAGGGATATGCGCTGCGGCGCAAGGGCTTAGCTTAGATAAGCGGGGCGAAGGCATGGCCCTGAAATGCGTGGCTATGGACTTGCTGTGTGAGGTAAAGCAGCACGTGGAGCAGCGACAGAATGGCGATGTATCGCGCGGTTAGGGAAAAGCACTGTAGGCACAGGCTTAGCGTCGCCGGGTTCGCAACGCAGAGGTATGGCATTTCACCGCGGAGCGAAGGCGAGGCGTTGATGGCAATGATGGCAAAGCAAAGGCTTTGCTGTGCGCAGCAAGAATTAGCCCTGCAAAGGAAACGACACGCACCGTCATGGAAAAGCAAAGCGAAACACCGTACCGCCCAGGAAAAGCATAGACTGCCCCAGATATGATCCGCGCTTCGTTGAAACACGCCGCGACGGAGGCGAGATGTACAGCCCGAAAGCGAGCCGCAAAGGCAAAGAATCGATGGGCAATGGAATGGCTTAGACAGCACAGCCAAGGCGCAGCACAGCATAGCAGAGCACAGCAAGGGAAAGGAAACGCACAGCAAAGCGCAGCAAGGGAAAGGATTCGCACCGCGGAGAAAAGCCAGGCCTAGCAACGGCAAAGAACAGCAACCGAAAATTTCTACATTTTAAAAGGAGAGCACTACTATGAAAGTCAAAATCACCCTACTCGAAGAAGCCCTGGGCAGCAGCCCCAGCAACGAAGAACTTCTGGCGACCTACATCGCCAGCAAGGCCCCTACCGCCGACCTGACCGAGGAAGAAGTCTACAACATCAAGCAGCAGCAGGCCGAGGATCGTATCACGGTTTTTCCGAAGCAGGCGGATGGCCGCCCCTTCATCTACGACTACCAGATCAAGGGTATGCTTAAGGACAGCTGCAAGGCCCTGGCCTCCGCTGGCAAGGCGGGATATCCGGGCGGCAGCGCCTGCGCAGCGCTCAAAGCCTATAAGAAAGCCATCGACGGCCTGATTTTTGTATACCCCCGCGAGATTCCCTACGACTTGCACGGCCTGCGCATGGGCTACTGCGAGCGCCCGCTCCGCGCCAGCACTCCGCAGGGCGAGCGCGTCAGCATTGCCAAGAGCGAGAGCGTGCCCGCCGGGTCTACGGCAGAGTTTGAAATCGAATGCCTCGACCCTTCCCTGGAGAAGATGGTACGCGAATGCCTGAACTATGGCACGAAGCGCGGCCTGGGCCAGTGGCGCAACTCCGGCAAGGGCCGCTACACCTGGGAGGAGGTCACGGAATGACCTGCCTCTGCAAGAACCCAAAGCCCGCGCTCATGCGGGGCCGTGACCGCAAGTATACGGTGGTCTGCATGAATTGCACCCGCACCGGATATAAGACCAGCTGCAAGACTGCGGCACAGTTTTACTGGGAGCTGGCGACCGAGCCGGAGAAGTGGGCCGACAAAGAACAGCCCTACCCTGTCCCGGCTGGAATCACAGACCACCCCTTTCTGTACGAAGCCATCAACGATGAAGCCTGGAGGGATGATACAGAATGACCCGGAAAGACTACGCGCAGGTCGTCACGGACCTATACAACGACCTGCAACGCCGCCATTTCTACGAGCAGGACATCTTCCATTTGATAGATTTGTACTTCACCAGCGGCGCATACAAGAACGAACCCCAAAACCATGAGGAGAAATAAACCATGCTTCACTTTATCGCTGGCGTGCTGGTCGGCTCGCTCGCCGCCACCTACGCCATCGCTCTGATTTCCAATAACGAGGACGCCCTCCGGGAGCAGAAAATCCGAGAGCTGCGCACCGCGAATCGGACGCTCCAGGAGGAATACGCCAGCGCCAAGCGCCTGGAGATGTACTGGCGGGCACGCTGCATGAACACGACCATGGGGGTCAAGGCAGAAAGCCCGGCCCTGACAGCTGACGAATTGGTGGAGGCAGAAGCAGTATGCGAGTAAGCATAGGCACGAGCAGGACAGACAAGAAATGGAAGCAGCTGGATTTGGCATGGCCGGAGTTCGTGGACGCCGCCCTCCAGCACCGCACCATTGGCACAGAGACCCACGCTGAGTACATGGCGATGCCCAAAGCCAAGCAGGATCAGCTGAAGGACAACGGCGGCTTTGGGGCCGCCAGCCCAGGGCCGCCGCAAACGCGGCTGCTGCGAGACCCGCTGCATGGTCACACTGGACATCGACAACGCCCAGGCGGGGGCCACGGACGCCCTGTGCGAGGCCGTCAAGGCCCTGGGCTGCGACCACCTGATTTATAGCACCCGCAAACACGACGCCCAGCACCCGCGCATCCGGGTCATTATCCCCATCGACCGCCCGGTGACAGCCGACGAGTACCAGCCCCTGGCGCGTGCAGCAGCGCAGATGATCGACCCGAGCATGAAGGTCTTCGACCCCACCACCTTCGAGGCCGAGCGTCTGATGTACTGGCCCAGCGCCAGCAGCGACAGCGAGAAGGTGTTCCGCAGCAGCACCCAGGACAAGCCGCTGCCCGCGGACACGATGCTCGACACCTACGAGGACTGGCGCAATGCCGCAGAGTGGCCCCTGTGCCCCGCCGAGAGCGCTCCGAAGCGTCCCGGAGGGAAACAGGCCTACCCCACCCAGAAGCAAGGCCTGGTGGGGGCTTTCTGCCGCGTGTACGACGTGCCTGCGGCCATGGATAAATACCTGCCCGACGCTTACGCAACCGCGGGCGCGGGCCGCTACACCTACACCAAGGGCAGCACGACCGCGGGCGCGGTGCTGTACGACGGCGGCAATTTCCTGTACAGCCATCACAGCACAGACCCGGCGGGTGGCAGACTAGTCAACGCCTGGGATTTGGTGCGCATTCATCTCTTCGGCGAGCTAGACCTGGACACCAAGCCGGACACGCCCAGTAACCGCCTGCCCAGCTTTGAGGCCATGTGCGAGCTGGCAGGCAGCGACCCGACCGTAGCCGGGCTGCTGCGCGAGGAGCGAGAAACGGAGGCTCTGGCAGGCTTTGAGCCTGTAGAGGAGGGCCACGACTGGCACGAGCGCCTGGAATACAGCAATAAAGGTGAACTGCTGGCAACCGTGCAGAACCTGTGGCTGATCCTGCGGTACGACCCGGCACTCAGCGGGAAGATTTGGAATGACTTGTTCTCGATGCGCAGGATGTGCTGCGGGCCTTTTCTCTGGAACAGCAAAGAGGGCGAGCGCGGCTGGAGCGACGACGATGACGCCGGGCTGCGGTACTTCTTCGAGACCGTGTACCACCTGACCGGGCGAGCCAAAATCGACGACGCGCTGCGCATGGCAGCCGCCCAGAACGCCCGAGACCCGGTCGTGGACTACCTGAACAGCCTGCACTGGGACGGAAAGCCACGGCTGGACACCCTCTTCATTGACTATCTGGGCGCAGAGGACACCGCCTACTGCCGCGCCGTGGCCCGCAAGTGCCTGGTCGCCGCGGTAGCCAGAGCGCTGCAGCCGGGGTACAAATACGACCAAGTTGTCATCTTTTCGGGCGTGCAAGGTATCGGAAAGAGTACTTTTTTACGCAAATTGGGGCGGAAATGGTTCTCTGACAGCATCACAAACTTCCAAGGAAAGGACGCCCGGGAGAGCTTGCGCGGGGTCTGGATCGTCGAGCTGGGCGAGCTGACAGCCCTGGACAAGAGCGAATCCGAGGCAGCTAAACAGTTCATCAGCCAGTGCGAGGACTGGTACCGGCCCAGCTACGGCCAGAACACGCAGCAGTACCCGCGCAGATGCGTGTTCTTTGGTACCAGCAACAAGACGGAGTTTCTGCGAGACAGCACAGGCAACCGTCGGTTCTGGCCCATCGATGTGAACAAGCGTGAGGTGTACAAGTACGACCTGCGCAAGATGGACGAGGCGGACTGGCTGGATGACGAGACCATCGACCAGATCTGGGCCGAGGCCAAGGTTCACTACGAGCTGGGCGAGAAAACGTACATCAGCGGCGCGTTGCTGGCGGAGGCCACCCAGGTGCAGGAGGAGCATCAGGAGGTCGACCAATGGACATCCGCTATCCGGGATTTTGCCGACAAGCCCCTGCCCAAGGGCTGGCGCAATAACTGGGACATCGAGAAGCGCCAACTGTACTGGGAGGGCAGCTACCGGGATGAGGTGGCGACCGAACCCAGGGATGTAATCTGCGTCGCCGAGGTCTGGTGCGAGTGCCTGCACGGACGCATCGAGAACATCAAGTCCCTCGACCAGAGGCGAATCGCGGCAGCCCTCGACAGCCTGGAAGGCTGGGAACGTGGTACAAATGTACAGAGGTTTGGCCCTTACGGACGCCAGAAATTCTGGCGCAGGATTTGTCAACCAACCTGAAAAATCAGGCAAAACGCCTACTTTCGGCAGATTTGTCAACCGACGCGCTCGGTTGACAAGTTCGGTTGACGCTCGGTTGACGCAATTTTTGACGTTACATCACTATAAATAGACATATGTCAACTATGTCAACTAAAAATATCTATTTTTTATTTAATAGGGATTAGGGTAATTAGGTAGTAGTAAAGGGTAAAGGGGTAATAGCCTAAATGCCTATTTTTAGATTTAATAGGAAATTGGTTGACTTGGTTGACAAATTGGGTCAGGAGGAAGAAAGCCATGAGAGAGAGCACCGTCGAGCGCGTGCTACAAAAATCCATAAAGCAGCAGGGCGGCTGGTGCCTGAAATTTGTCTCCCCGGGAACGGCAGGCGTGCCCGACAGAATCTGCCTGCTGCCGGGAAGGGTGCTGGCCTTTGTCGAATTGAAGGCTCCGGGCAAACACGTCCGGGATGGCAGCCTGCAAGAGTTCTGGGGGCGGGAACTGCAGAGGCTCGGGTTTAGGTGGTACGAGGTCAGCACGACCGAGGAAGCAAGACGGCTGGCTGCTGACCTGGGTAGAGCATCCAGAGAGATCACAGGCACAAAGCCCACGAAGCCCGGGAAGGAGGTCAGCCGGAATGGGTAAGTTCATCCCCCACCCCTACCAGCAGGAGTGCATCAACGCCGTCATCGAGCGCCCGGGCGTGGCGCTTTGGCTTGAGATGGGCCTCGGCAAGACGGTGGTCACGCTCACGGCCATCGGCACATTGATACAGCTGGGCGAGGTGGACAAGGTGCTCATCATCGCCCCCAAAAAGGTCGCCGAGGCAACGTGGCAGGACGAAATCCAGAAATGGGAGCACCTGCAAGACCTACGCACGAGCACCGTGCTGGGCACCGCAAAGCAGCGAGAGCGTGCCCTTTGTAAAAAGGCCGACATCTACATAACCAACCGAGACAGCCTGGTCTGGCTGGCCCAGCACTACGGCAGGCGGTGGCCGTTTGACATGGTGGTGCTGGACGAGGCGTCGAGCTTCAAGCACCACAGCACGCAGCGCTTCAAAGCCCTGCGCCGGATGAGGCCACACATCAAGCGGGTGGTCGAGCTTACAGGCACGCCCGCGCCGAAGGACTACCTCGACCTTTGGGCGCAGGTGTACTTGCTGGACGAAGGTCAGCGGCTCGGTCAGAGGTTCACCCAGTACCGAGACAACTACTTCCAGCCGGACAAGCGAAACGGAATGCAGGTGTACAGCTGGAAACCCCGCAAAGGGGCCGAGGAGGCCATCCAGACCCGCATCGCCGACATTGCCATCAGCATCCAGGCAGCCGACCACCTGCACCTGCCGGAGAAGATCATCGAGGACATCCCGGTGGTCTTCCCCGCCCCGGATTGGAAGGTCTACCAGGAAATGCAGACCGCCAAGCTGCTGGAGGTGGACAGCGAGACCATCACGGCCATGCAGGCAGCGACCCTGACCGGGAAGCTCCTCCAGCTGTGCAACGGCGCGATGTACGATGCCGAGAAGCAGGTTCATCCGCTGAACCGCTGCAAGCTGGATGCCTTCGGCGAGCTTATCGACGCGCTGGACGGCCAGAAAGCCCTCGTTTTTTACGGCTTTGACTTCGACAAAGACTTTTTACAGGCCGAGCTGAAAACGCGGGAAAAGGGCCTCAGATTCGCCGTGTTGAAGGGTCGCGAGGAAGCCGACGCCTGGAACCGCGGCGAGCTGGACGTCCTGCTGGCCCAGCCTGCCAGCTGCGCCTACGGCCTGAACCTGCAAGCAGGCGGCCACCATCTCATCTGGTACAGCCTGCCCTGGAACCTGGAGCTATACGAGCAGGGCAACGCACGGCTGTACAGGCAGGGGCAGCAGCACCCGGTCATCATCCACCGCCTGCTGGTCAAGGGTGGCGCGGATGAACTGGTCGCTAAGGCGCTGGAGAGCAAAAGCGCCTGCCAACAGGGGCTGATCCAGGGCATCAAGGCACTGGCCGAGGAGGCACACCATGCAGCCGCCCACTGACGTCAGGATGCAGCGGCTGCTCGACCTCGAAGCCAAGATACGTGACCAGCGCCGCCTAGGAGGCCCCACAGGCACCCTGCAGCACGCACACAGCAAGTTACTCGCCTCCCTCGACAGAGCCGCCGTGGAGGCCCAGAAGCGAGCGCACGAAGCCCTTCTACTGGAGGAGCGCTACAACAGGAGGGATACATGAGCATACGAGAGTTCCGGCGATTGAGCCGGGCGCAGCGCCGACAAATCATAGATGCCATCGACGACCCGCTCACGCAGCGGGTTCTTCGTGCTGCTTTCCTGGGGCCGGGCAAGCGCAGCTGGGTGCAGGTGGCGCTGATGATTGGTGGCAACAACACCCCGAACACAGTCTGCCAGATTGCCCACCGCGGGCTGAATCTTGTCACATTTGACCCCGAAAACAATGATACGATGAAACCATAGGCCCAGCCACGCCTCTGGAAGAATGACCACTCCACGCGCGTACCATGGCGGGCCACCCTCCCGGCGAGCCTCTCCACGATGCGCAACCGCCGGGCGTTTTGATAACAAGCACGGAGGTACATAGACCATGGGCAGAGGAACACTGGGAACCAGCCGGGGCATCGCCGCGGCTACAAGCGCAGCAGCGCCGACGAACAGCAGGCCCGCCGCCATTCAGCAGCATCTGGTACAGGCGCAGCGTGCCATTGCCCGCGAGGTGGACAGCCTTACTCCCCCGCGCGATGGCGCGTGGGCGGGCATTGGTAACCAGAACAAGCAGGCGCGTGTACGGCGCACAGCAAACGGCTACGAGGTGCAGCTATTCACGCACGGTGATGACAACGTGCACGAAGGGCTTTTTGACAACACCCGCGAAGGGCTGAAGAAGGCCCGCCGCGCCATCCGGGGTCACCTCGGGGTGTAACCCATGGCAAACGGAGGCAAAGACAACGGACGGTTCCGCACGGCCACCCTCGTCAACTGGCATCTGCTGCCGGAGGTCGAGCTGACGCCGGGCGGATTCGCCCAGATGCAGCCCGCACCATGGCCCGAGGGCATAGACACCATGGTGCGGTTTAAGGACGCCCTGAGCTGCGAGTTCAGGGAGGCGCAGGGCCTGCACTTTTACAGCGACGATTACCAATTCGAGCGGGTCTGGACGAAGCCGGAGGTGTACCTCGAGCTTTTACAGCAGTTCGCCTTTGTGGTCGAACCCGACTTTTCGATGTACCTCGACTTCCCCGAACCGCTCCAGAAGTGGAACCACTACCGCAACCAGCTTCTGGGAGCCTGGTGGCAGGCCCGCGGACTGCACGTCATCCCCAGCGCAAGCTGGGCCGACAAGGCAAGTTTTGCCTGGACGTTTGAGGGGCTGCCCGAGCGCAGCACCGTCGCAATCAGCACGGTAGGCTGCGTCAAGGGCCGCGAACTGTACGGCTACTTCATGGATGGTGTGCATGAGCTTTTCCGCCAGAAGCAGCCGACCGGGCTGCTGGTGTACGGCAAGCTCACGCCGGACATCGAGAAGGTCTGTCAGGACGCAGGCATCCGCTACAAGAACTTCCCTCACACGATGATGGGGGCAAGATTCCTGACCAAGAAATACGCCGGGCAGCTGGCCCAGGAGGACAAGCACAATGGGTAGAGGCAGACTGGCAGCGAGCCATGGAATGCAGCAGGCCATAAGCACACCCGCGCCGCCCAAAGTGGTGGCAAATTTACCGCCGGTCTTTCACAAAGTCGACTGGGCCACACACCAAGCCATCATGCACGAAATGGGGCAAGACGGTAGCGAGGGACAAGGCTACGTCAGCACAAGCAAGTCCTGGTCGGTGAACGCCTACCTTCGAAGCGACGGTGACATGAACGCCGCAAATAATGCATCCGGTTGGAATCTCTCTGAAGCGCAGATCAAACAAATCATCCAGCGCATGGACGGTCAGATGAAACCGCTGAGCCGAAACATCCAGGCCGTTCGTTTTGTAGGCGCAGGTATGCTCAACGACCTAGGACTGCCCGCAAAAGCAACGCCATCGATAGCGGCCAAACTCCAGCAGATGATCCAGACCGGAAAGCTGGCGGAATACACGCCAAAGGCGTACACCTCCTTCTCCACGGATGCAAAGAAGAACGTCTTTACAAGTAAGCAGATAAAAATCAATTACCAAATCAGCAAAGGTACCCCCTGCATTATGACGACCAACGTATCCGAATCCGAGGGTGTGCTCGCCCGGAAAGTCAAGCATAAAATCACTGGTGCACGCTGGGTCAAGGACGCCTTCGGCGGCAAGTTGGAAATCGACATCACTGTGTAGAAAATTGACTTATCCGCAATTTTACGGTATACTAAGCAAAAGACTAACTATTAAAAGTCAAGCCCCAAAACAAAATTTTCGAGAGAAATTTTA
>ERZ780144.2066-NODE-2066-length-18791-cov-3.388237_pt1 | contig 18791 bp, 15 predicted proteins | sample MGYA00511380_ERZ780144 | MGnify/ENA primary metagenome ERZ780144 (study PRJEB29588, sample SAMEA1965858) | human gut metagenome | biome: human gut; feature: human-associated habitat; material: faeces | place: Denmark | collected 2008/2010 ... | reverse complement strand
CTGGCATTGAACATAGTGTGCAGAACTGCCTGTAGCTTATATTTGTCGTCCGTTCATCACCAACTAATATTTAATTAAACAACAATATATAATATATTTATATCGAAACAATCTTTTAATAAATATGAAACAGAATTTTAATAAATGGTACTAATTTACTATGTTATCCTATGTACTTTTTTGTGTAATATTGCTAAGATTAGCAAGTAAGACATTATATGCTAAAGCATGTTGCACAAACATATGCATGAGGAGGTAAAACATGAAAGCTAACATTAGCAAGGGTGCCCGCAAAGGATGGGCATGGATACTTGCAGCATTGATGGTTGTAAGTGTCATTATTCCAACTACAATATCTACCGCAAAGGCAGAGGTTGGAACAGTACAGTTCAATGGAACAGCGCAGGGCTGGCTCGAATCAGCTTACGCTGAGTGGTCTATTGACAAGGAAGCCGATGGATATACAGCATATATCAAAAAGGCTTCACAGTCAGATTCAGCATATGCAAGAATCGACAATGAACTTATAAGAAGGTACAAGAGTTACTACAGGGTAGATGCCATGGGTCTTTCGGCAGGAGACTATGTTATCAGGGTAGTACCAGTAAAGAATGGAAAAGAAGTAACAGCTAAGGCTAAGGTTACAGATGTTCTTAAGGTAAGCTCATATGACAGATCAGGCTTTGCATTTTCTTCTGAATCAAGATACAAGACAGGTTCAGGAGCATATAACGAAGATGGAACACTTAAGAGTGATTCAATCGTTCTTTATGTAACTAATGATAATGCTAAAACTGTAAAAGCAGGCATTATGGAAGGAAAGGGCGAGAAGGAGTACACAGGACTCCAGACAATTATTGATGCATATACAAAGAGTGCCAGTAAGGGTGTAGAAACAAGGGCACTTGATGTAAGAGTAATAGGATGTCTTACAGATTCGGGTATGGATAAGTTTTCAAGCTCATCTGAGGGTGTGCAGATAAAAGGAGCAAGTGCTTATTCTAATATTAACATGACTTTTGAAGGAGTTGGCGAGGACGCAAGCATAAGCGGCTTCGGTTTCCTTTTAAGAAATGCAGGTAATGTAGAAATGAGAAACCTCTCAATACTTAACTTTATGGATGATGGTATCTCACTAGATACAGCTAACTGCAACGTATGGATACATAACGTAGACCTTTACTATGGCAAGGTTGGTGGGGATGCTGACCAGGCTAAAGGTGATGGATCTATAGATATAAAGGGTAATTCACAGTATATAACAGTTTCATATGTACATTTCTATGATTCAGGTAAATGTTCATTGTGTGGTATGAAGAGCGAGAGTGGTCCTAACTACATTACTTATCATCATAACTGGTTTGATCATTCAGACTCAAGACATGCCAGAGTAAGAACTATGTCAGTACATATGTATAACAATTATTATGATGGTAACGCAAAGTATGGTGTAGGTTCAACTATGGGTTCTTCTGTATATGTAGAGAACAACTACTTCAGAAACTGCAAGTATCCTATGCTTTCATCTAATCAGGGTTCTGATGCTTTAGGCGAAGGCACATTCTCAGGTGAGAACGGCGGCATCATAAAAGCTTATGGCAACGAAATAGTTGGAGCAACAGGTATCATATATGCTAATGCAGCATCAGTTACAGGTGAAGCTGCCAATGCAGCAACATTCGATGCATATCTGGCTGCTTCTGCAGGTGAAAAGGTACCATCATCATACAAGACAGTAGCTGGTGGCACAACATACGATAACTTTGATACAACTAAGGATCTTGGAGTAAAGGCAGGAAGCCTTGTAGCAGCAAAGGATGTTCCAGCACTTGTTACATCTTCTAAGGGAGCAGGAAGCCTTGGCGGTGGTGTTATTGACTGGAAGTTCAGTGATGAAGACGACACAGCTTATGTTGTAGATAAGGATTTAAAAGCAGCTGTTACGAATTATAAAAACACAGAGCTTGTGGCTGTTGGTGGAACTAATGCCAACATAGTAACTCCAGAGCCTTCTACAGAGGAAACTAAGACTACAGAAAAGGCTACTACATCTAAGGCAACAGAAAAAGAAACTAAGACTACAGAGAAGGCTACTACATCTAAAGCTACAGAAGCAACAAAGGTAACTGAGAAGGAAACTACAGGTGCAGGTTCAGATACTAAAAACAGTTATGATAAGACAAGTCTCTCATATTCAGGTGCATATACAGATTTAAGTACAAAGAAGGATTCAGATTTTAAGAATGCAAAGTATGTTTCGTCAGCATCTGATATTCTTACAGCTATAAGCAGTGCTAAGGCAGGAGATGTTATCATAGTTAAGGCTGGAACTTACAAGTTTACAGATACGATAGTTATTAATAATGCCATGAATGGAAAAAGCGGCGCTTATATAGTTGTAAAAGCAGCTGATGGTGCAGAGGTTAAGTTTGATTTCTCAGCACAGACACTTAATGGCGCAAACAGAGGTGTTGTTGTAGATGGAGATTACTGGTATTTTGAGGGAATCAACTTCTATGGAGCTGGTGATAACGGCGTGTTACTTGCTGGTAACAACAACATATTTGAAAAATGTGTATTCGAAGCAAACAGAGATTCAGGACTTCAGATATCAAGATATGACACAACAGCAGCAACTAAAGATTTATGGCCATCAAACAACCTTATAATCAACTGTACAGCATTTGATAACTGTGATTATCCAGACCAGGGTGGTACAGGTGAAAATGCAGATGGTTTTGCAGCAAAGCTTACATGCGGCGAAGGCAATGTATTTGATGGATGTATATCATATTGCAACTCTGATGATGGATGGGATCTTTTCGCTAAGTCAGCTACAGGTCCTATCGGTGTGATAACTATAAGAAACTGTGTTTCATTCGGAAATGGAACATTATCTAACGGAGTTCATTATGCTAACGGAGATATGAATGGCTTTAAGCTCGGTGGTTCAGGTGTAGGTACACCTCATGTTGTACTTAACTGTCTCTCGTTTAACAATGGGGCAACAGGATTCACTGACAACAACAATCCATCAGGTCTTACAATCATGAATGCCACAGCATGGGGCAATGGTAAGTCAGCAAAGAAGGGCAACTTCTTATGCTACAGAGCATCAAATAAGGCAGTGTACGTAGGTCTTGTTTCAGCAAATGCTATAGACTCAGATAAATTTACAGGTAATATGAGTGATTCTATATACTATAATACAGGTAAGTATTACAGATTATCAGGATTATTACCAACACCAGTTGTTAGTGGCGACAAGAAGGGTACAGTAGTTGATAATCCATCTAAAGTATCAGGAATGTTTAAAAATGCTGTTGATTTTATCAATCTTAATGGTAATGTAGACAAGCAGTTAAGAAATTCTGATGGAACTATTAATATGAAGGGACTTTACGAAACACAGGGAAGTTATTCAACACTTGGAGCACATTTTGGTGTAGCTAATCAGGTTATAAGTGTTACAGGCAAGACATCTGGTGAAGTAAAGCCAACAGAGAAAACAACAAAAGCAACAGAAACAACAAAGCCAACAGAAAAAACAACAGAAACAACAAAGGCAACAGAGAAAACAACAGAAGCAACAAAGGCAACAGAAAAAACAACAGAAGCAACTAAAGCTACAGAATCAAAGACAGATTCGACTGTAAGCGGTACCAAGCTTGTTCTAAATGCTAATGATGTAAATACAGGAAAGTTAAAATCAACACTTACTGTTGATGGCTTTAAGATTGTTGCCGGAAGCAAAGCAACAGTTACAGTAGATAAGAGCAGCAAGGAATATAAAGGAATAGACTTTACAAGAAGAATCAAGCTTTCTGGTAAAGGCAGTACAAGTGGAAGAGCTATTGCGTTTAAAACAGCTGGAGAAGCTAAGGTGAAGGTATATGCAACAAGCTCAAGCACAGATGAATCAAGACTTATTAAGATAGTTGATAAGAATGGAAAGGATATTACATCTACATCAAAGATTCCAGGAAATTCACTTAAGTCAGTTTCATTCAGAGTGCCAGTTGCAGGTGAATATTATCTTATATCCGAGAATGGCGGAGTTAATATTTACTATGTTGAAGTATCTAATGGAGTTGCATACTAAGTAAGCGTTAAAAAATCTTATCATGTAGGTTAAGAAAGACTTTTTGTCTTATGACGTTTACATCATATCAGTTATAAAATATAAGCGGATGTTTGTTATTCAGACATCCGCTTTTTTGGTAAAATAATAGTATGAACAATAGGTAAAAAATAAAATAGGATATGAATAACAGTATTGAAAATAATAGGTTGATAAAGCAGCAGATTGCAAATATAATAAATATGAATAAGATATTTTTGGTGTAAGAAATATAAGTATATGGCCAAGTATATTCAGAAATGTATCCATAAGTATAACTAGAAATATATTTTATAGAAAAGAGGAAAGAGAACATCATGAAGATAAAGACCGTTGCTATATTAGGAGCAGGAGCTGTAGGTTCATATGTTATATGGGGACTTGCAGGCTTAAAGGATGTAAGGCTGGGGCTAATAGCACAGGGAGAACGTCAAGAAAGGCTGAGAAAAGAAGGTTGTCTTATAAACGATGAAGTATACAGACCAGAGGTGTGGACACCCGAAGAAGCGCATAATACAGGCGTTGACCTTTTGATAGTTTCGTTAAAGTATGGAGCTTTAAAAGGAGCACTTGACAACATTGCTACAGCTATTGGAGAAAACACTATAGTTATGAGTCTTATGAATGGTGTTGACAGTGAAGATATCATTGCAGACAGGATAGGCATGTCACATATTGTATATTCACTTATAAAGGTTGCCTCTCATAGAGATGGTAGGGGATATTACTTTAATCCTGATACAACAATAGGAATTATTTTTGGGGAAACAGCAGATAAGGTATCTGCATCAGACAAAATATCAGAACAGACACCTGTGAGTGACAGGATAAAGTTGATAGATGAGCTTTTTGCAGCCAGCAGGCTTAACTACAGAGTGACAGAGCATATAAAAGAAGAAATGTGGAGTAAGTTCAGACTTAATGTAAGTAATAATCTTCCACAGGCAGTACTTGGTGCAGGTGTCGGATGTTACAGGGATAGTGAACATATGAAGGCTATAAGCGATGGTTTAAGACATGAGCTTGAAACAATAGCTAAGGCAAAAGGAATAGATTTAAGTGTTATTGATAATTCATCGTCACGTGGAAGTGCAGTGCCGCCAACAGCAAGATACTCTACACTTCAGGATATAGATGCTAAAAGACATACCGAGATAGATATGTTTTCCGGTGCACTTATGCGTATGGGAGAAGAATTTGGAATACCAACGCCTTATAACGAATACACTTATCATATTATTAAGGCGATAGAAGAAAAGAATGATGGTAGGTTTGATTACGATAAGGGAAATGAAGAATTGACATATGCAAGGTGAAATTTGAAAAGAGTTACTACTGATTGAAGAATAGGAACACAAAAAGTACCTTATTAGTGGGGACTTTTAATATAAAATACGAGTGTATTATAAGGAGAAGATAAAAATGGGATTAACAGCAAGCCATATGTTTTTATAAGTTATAAGAGTGATGATTGGAAAACTGTATTAGGGGATATTGTATATAAGTTGGTAAAAGAACATGGATTGAATGTATATTTCGATGGAGATTTTAGTGGATATAATCCATTATGGACAGATCAGTTTCCAGAGAATATGGAGTCGGGTAATTGTCGTGGAGTTGTTGCGTTTATAGATGATGCATATACAAAGAGTTATGTGCAACTATGTGTAGAGAGGTTCTTGGTTATGTTAATGCTTAATGACAATGTGTATAGTGTTGGCGTTACAATAAATGATATAGTCAGCACAATAAAAGATGTATGCGGAGAGGAAGTTGTAAGCGATATTACTGCTAATACAGATAAAGGCTACTCATAATTAATATAATTAAAAATGATTTTTTGATTTTTAAAACTAAGGAGAGGGTATGAAAATGTTGATTTTCATACACAGAAATGGAGATTAATATGAAGCGAAATAAATACAAAGATTATCTATGGTATACGGCACTTGCAGTATTTATTATATGTGTGATTGAAGGTATATTTTTCTACCATAATGTAGATAATCCGTTTCTTAAAGTAACATTAAACATACAGAATGCAATTAAAGCATATAAGATAGATCCTGATATAAAGCAGAAAGAAGCTATTGCATATATGCAGGCAACAGGTGGTGGCATATTAAGTGGAATAATAACATATGTGTATTGTATTGCTGTTATTGTTGCACCATTCTGTACAATAGGTGCATTAACCGTTCTTATCAGAAAACCAGCCAGCTATGTCAGAGGACTGTTTAGCCAGAGAAATAAAAAGCGCGTATTGGTTATTGGTGAAGGAAAATATAAGTTTCCTCTTATAGATGCATTGACTAAAGATTGTCGTGTTACAGTGGTTGAAAGCACCATACTTTCTGATGATAAGAAGATTAAATATATAAACAAAGGTGTAAAGTTTGTGCAGAAGTATCAGGATATGCATATGGAAAGTGTAATAAAAATGCTTGATATGTGTAAATTCAGTGATGTTTTTCTGTGTGATGATAATTCAATAGAAAATATTGAATGTTTAAATGCATTTACAAAGAGCTTTGAAAAAAATATAAATGCATCTGAAAATAAAGAGTATCTGCAGATTCATCTGTGCTGCAATGACAATTCAATGGCAGAACTGATAAGACAGTATTATGATAAAATAGATGCAAGAACATTTGATCTTGACATAGTAGATATTAATAAAATGGCTGTCAATAAAATGTATAAAGAACATCCTGTATATGCAGCTAATAAGGGTGATGATTATGATGTTCATATAGGAATCATTGGATTTGGTGATTTTGGCCAGAGTGCATTAATACAAGGACTTAATATGTCGGTTTTATCAGCAGAGTCTACTATATGCATAGATGTATTTGATAAGGATATGGAATCAATAATAGGAAGTTTCATGAAGAATTTTTCAGTTGATGTCCTGAAGGGATTGAAGTTCATAAAAGAAGATATATATGAAGGTAAAAGTATTGAATATTATGAATTGAAATTTCCATTTGATACAATACCAGATCAATTTGGTATAGATGGAAAGGTATGTTTAAGATTTTTTAATACGGATGCAAGGACATTACAGTTTAACAGTATTTTTAAAAGATGTAATGATGACAAATTATTTACATATCTTATTGTGGCAATGAGTGATACACATTCAATGTCTAATACACTTATTGAATTGAAGCAGCTGTTATACAATAAGGGTGATAGCTGTATTAATATTCCTATAGTTGTCAGGGCTAAGGAAAACAATGATTTTGCTAATATTTATGGTGAGAAGAATCTATTTACAATAAACAAGAATAAAGATATTTTTTCATATGCTTCTATAACTAATCGTGATATTGTAAATGATGCAAAGATATTTAATCATAGATACAATATGTTGTATGAAATAATAAGCAGATATAAAGCAGATAAAAATATTGTTGTGGATGATAAGTTTATGTTATCTGAAGATATAGAGGAACGTCTTAAGAAAGATTCAATAGAACTTAAAGAGAATAAGAAAATATCAGAAGAAATAGATGAGGTATGGCATAATAAGGGCATATTTGACAGGGAATCAAGTATAGCACAATCATTGCATCAGGATATTAAAAAATGGATTATTTATGAAAAACATGCATATTCTCTTACAGATAACAGAGAAGAGCTTGAAAGAATTGAACACAGAAGATGGAATATTTTCATGATAACACATGGCTTTAAATATGAGAAAGCTGAAAGAAAAGATATGTATGCTAAAACACATCCATGTATTTCAAAATGGGAAGTTTTGAAGGTGGAAAAGCCAGATACATTAGAGTATGACTTTACACCATATTACATATTAAAAGCAGACAGATGATTTAATTGAATATCAGTAAGTAAATTACACCACAACCAGACAAATATAAGATACAGGACTGCCTGTATCTTATATTTGTCGTCCGTTCGTTATCAACTAAAATTCAATCAAACTATTGTTTGCAATTGTTATTGTACATTATTGTTATTTGGTGTATTATTGCCATTTATATTTCTGTTATCGTTCATATTTTTTCCGCCATTCATGTTACCTCCGCGGCCACCACCATTAAAACCGCCAGGATTGCTGCCAAAGCCGCCGGCATTGGATGCACCCATGGTTCCTGCAGATTGTGTCCAGTTTGTTAATGAAGAACCATCGCAGTAAAGAGTGTATTCAGTGTTTGTTGTAAGAGCAGATGTGCATATCCAGCCATTTGAGTAACTGTTGTTTAATGTAAAGCTTATTATTTCATTACCGCTGGAATCTTTTACTGAGTAGCTTCCTGCGTTAAAGGATACAGAGCTGAATACGTAAGCATTAACTGAATTTACAGGAGTTTCACATATACCGCCTAAAGCTACACATGTTCCACCAGTTATAGTAATATTTCCGTCAACATCAATAGAACCAGATACCTGACCTGATGAACTGCCGCCTTTTACAAGAACCATACCGCCAGACTGGGTGTAGCTGCCGTTAGAATCTATACCATCTGTATCGCCAGAACCGGTTGTTACATCAACGTATCCACCAGTTATATTAATAAGAGGAGTAGATGTGCCATCTCCGGTACATGCATTAATGCCATCATCAGCTGCATATACAAAGCTTTGTCCACCACTGATGTTGATTGTTATAGCCTCAAGACCCTCGTAGGATGTTAAAACATTTATATATCCATCAGTTATATTAAGCTCTTTATCTGCATGTATTCCATCATCACCTGTAGAGATTGTGATAGTTCCACCTGATATAGATATTATACCCTTGCCATCTTCGCCGGTTTCAAGAACACCAGAATCTGAGTTGGAATGAATACCATCATCAGTTGAACTTATGTTAATGGCTGCACCAGATATATTTATCTCGCTCTCGGCTTTGATTCCCTTTGTAGAGTAAGACTTTTTAGATGAATTTCCTGAGCTGTTATTGCCAGGCATACCATTAGCAGTTCTGTTTCCACCGCCGAAGTTACCTTTCATGTCAGGATTATTGCCTGAATTGCTGCTACTGTTATTCATATCAGGAGGAGTGCCCATGTTACCATTGTTCTGAGTATTGTTCATATCAGGAGGAGTGCCCATGTTCCCATTGTTCTGAGCATTGTTCATATCGGGTGGAGTTCCCACGCTGCTGTTATTCTGGTTGTCTGTATTGGCAGTTGTTGTGTATGTCATCATAGTTGCATTGGATGATGATTTAGATGATGAACCTTGATTCTGATTTGATGAACCTGGGTTGCTGGCTGATGAACCTGGGTTGCTGGCTGATGAACCTGGGTTGCTGATTGAAGAACCAGAGCTGCTGGCTGAAGAACCGGAGGTGTCGGCAGCCACGGCTTCACTATAATCAGAATAAGTATCTGTATATATATTCAGATTTCCATCACCTGAAACATCTACGCCATATGCAGCATCTATGCCGTCACAGGCAGCATATATATCAATATTTCCACCAGATATTATTACATTTCCTTTCTGTTTTCCTTTGGTTGAAAGACTGCTGTTTGATGTTTTGATGCCATCGCCTTTTCTGGATATAGCTATTATTTCACCAGATTCTATAGCTACCTCATCGTTTCCTTTTATAGCATTATTTATAGCATTAACCTTGATGGTAACATTTTTAATAGAAATGTCATCTTTGCTCTGGATACCGTTGTTATAGTTGCCAGTTACTGATAATGCCCCTTTTCCAACCAATTTAAGGTCACATGCTGCATAGATGGCAGCATTACCATTTTCACTGGAAGAATTGTCTGAATTGTCGTCAGCTTCAGCTCTTGCATCAACTATACAGTTATAAGTGTTTTCCTCAGATTTGATTTTTACATTATCAGCATTTTTAATATAAATAGGTGAACCGTTAGAACATGTGATGGATGTACCATTCAATACAATGGTGATTTCGGCATTATCGTCAGCATTAACTACAATTTGTCCTTCTGATAAGAGTCCGGTAACGGTATATTCGCCAGCCTGTGTTATGGTATATACGGAATCATTCTGTGTTATTGTAGAACCATCAGTTGATGTAATGCTGAATTCTCCTGTTATTTCAGTTTTGTAGTTATCGGCATCATCTGCGTGAGTTACATTGGTATCCTGGGCAGTAATGCTGGAAGTTACAGTGGTATCAGTATTTTTGTTGTTGGTTGTATAGTTTTGTGAACCACAGCCTGATGTCATAAGACACATGGCAAGAATAACTGCGGCTACGCATGATTTGTTTACTTTTTTTAAATTAATCATATACATTCATCCTTTCATTCATTATTTCTTTAGTTCATATAGAGATTGTTAATGTAAATATCATTAATGCAGATATTATCAGCATAAATACAATTAATATAGCTATTGTCGAATAGATATCGTTAATGCATATATCATTAATATCAATATCAATATCTATGTCAGGTGGATTCTAAAGTCAAAAGTTTTATTATGCAGGCATAAATAATGTTTTGATCTTCTGCCCTTTACATCTTATCTATAGTGTAGGTGGGAATAGTGAAGAAAATATGATAAGAATGAGGATATTTTGTGTCCTGGAGAATGACAAAAGAAAAAGCCGAGGCAGGGTTTTTATTCCTGTATCGGCTTTATTGGCTTTATTGGCTTTATTGGTGTTATGGAGTGTTTATCAGCGCTTTGATGTCTTCTTCTGGTGTGGTGATAGGTGCTATGCCATATTTTTCCACAAGAAGGTTCAGAATATTAGGAGACAAAAACGCAGGTAGAGAAGGACCAAGACGGATGTTTTTGATACCAAGGTGCAGAAGCGTCAACAAAATGCAGACTGCCTTCTGTTCGTACCATGAAAGAACGAAGGAGAGCGGAAGCTCATTTACAGTACATCCAAATGCATCCGCAAGTGCCAGAGCAACCTGAATCGCCCCGTAAGCATCGTTACACTGACCCATATCCATCAGTCGTGGCAGACCATTGATTTCTCCAAGATTAAGATCATTGAAACGGAATTTGCCACATGCCAGGGTGAGGATGATACTGTCAGAAGGAGTTTGTTTAACAAAATCTGTGTAATAGTTTCGACCCGGTTTAGCACCATCACATCCGGCAACCAGGAAGAAATGGCTGATTGCACCTGATTTTACAGCATCTACTATAGTATTGGCATGTGACAGTATAGCTGAATGACCGAATCCGGTTGTCACCTTCGTACCTCCATTGATGCCTTTTAATGTCTGATTTTCTTTATAGCCACCAAGTTCAAGTGCTTTTTTGATAACTGGCGTAAAATCTTTTTTCTCATCAATATGAACAGCGCCAGGGAAAGCAACCACCTCTGTTGTAAATACTCTGTCAGCATAACTGCTTTTTGGCGGCATCAGACAGTTGGTGGTGTAAAGGATCGGAGCCGGAAGATGATCAAACTCTTTCTGCTGATTCTGCCATGCAGTTCCGAAATTTCCTTTTAAGTGAGAGAATTTCTTTAAGAGTGGATAGGCATGGGCAGGGAGCATTTCACCATGAGTATATATGTTGATTCCTTTTCCTTCTGTCTGTTCAAGTAAAAGCTGCAGATCTTTAAGATCATGACCTGTCACGACAATAAAAGGACCTTTTTCGATGGTAAGTGTAACATCAGTGGGCTCTGGCATTCCATAGCTGTTTGTATTTGCTTTATCAAGAAGTGCCATACATCTAAGGTTGATCTCGCCTACTTTAAGTACCGTAGGAAGCAGTGTTTCTATACTTTCTTCGTAACCAATCTTAAATAATGCTTCGCAGAAGAATCGGTTTACTTCATCATCTTCATAATTCAGAACATTTGCATGGTAAGCATAGGCGGCCATTCCACGAATACCAAAAAGAATAAGAGATTTTAAAGAGCGGATATCTTTATCGGCATTCCACATCTGCTGCATGTCGTATTCGTTTGTTTTACCACATGGCGACTGACATTTGCTGCAGTCAGGAACCAGTCGTTCTTTCTCAGCTCTGACTTTTTGTATCATATTTTCGATTGCTGCATTATCAAAACTTACATTTGTAACTGTTGTAAACAGACCTTCAATTATGACTTGTACGGTTCTTTTAGAAATAGCTGATGCACTGTCTACAGCTCTTGCAAGACCAATCAATGCACCTGTCAGCTCATCCTGTAATTTGGCTGTATCTGCATTTTTTCCACAGACACCTGCATTTCCTGTACAGCCAGTACATCCGGCTGTCTGTTCACACTGAAAACAAAACATTTTTTTATCCATTATTGTATTCTCCTTTTATTCTGTGATTTTTTCGAAGGATCTTTCTTATTATTTTATCCTCGACCAGTAGTATTTATCCTTGGTTTCTGTTAGGAGTATAGTATAATAATTACAACGTGTATGTTTGATTTCCAACAGGAGGATTAATTTTGAAAAAATATTTACCCATTTTAAGAACCAGTCCTTTCTTTAAAGGTCTTACTGACAATGAGATATTATCCATACTGCATTGTGTAAATGCAGCAACGATCTCAAGAAAACGGGATTCTTATATTTTCAGAGCCGGAGACTCTACCGAAGTAATGGGACTTGTGGTGGCAGGCTGTGTTCTTGTTATTCAGGAAGACCTGTGGGGACATCGGAATATTCTGTCAAAATGTCATGCGGGAGATTTTTTTGGTGAACCATATGCAGCAAGTCCGGGAGCTGTTCTGAATGTCAGTGTGGTAGCAGACGAAGATTGTGAGATTATTTTATTAAATGTTCAAAGGCTTCTGGTTTCCTGCCCAATAGTATGTGAGCATCATCAGAAGCTGATCCGTAACCTGGTCGGTGTCCTGGCAAATAAGATCCTGATCCTCAACGATAAGATCACACATGTGGGCAAGCGAACGACAAGGGATAAGCTGTTGTCCTATCTGTCGTCGGTATCTATCAGACAGGCATCGTTATCCTTTGATATTCCTTTTGACCGGCAGCAGCTGGCAGATTATCTTTGCATTGACCGTGCAGCAATGTCTACTGAGATATCAAAGCTGCAAAAAGAAGGCTTTATAAAAACAAATCGAAATCATTTTGAGGTGCTTTGCAATAATAATACAAATGTATTGAGGTAGAAGATGGGTTAAAGCGTAAATCGGAGGTGCTGGGAATAAGAAAGAAATATAACAAAGAGCTGCTAATAAATTCATAGTAACTTAAAAAAGAATCACCATCAAGCTATAATGACAGCATATGTGAAAGAAAAAGGAGAGAATGAGTTTAATAGACAAGAGGCTTTAGCAGCGATGCGTAGAGCTGGAAGGTGATTTTTAATGGCAAAATATGAGAAAAAATTAGATGATGATATACATTGCCCACTTGAATATGGATTGGCAATATTTGGTGAAAAATGGAAATCACGCATAATAAGTGTGTTATCTGCAGCCGAAAAGCTTCGATACAGTGAACTTCGAAGAGAAATGTGCAATATTACGGATGCAGTACTTGCTGCAACATTAAAAGACCTGATAGAAGTTGGGATTGTTGAAAGAAAATCCTATGATGAAATCCCACCAAGGGTAGAGTATATGTTGACACAAAAAGGAAAATCTGTTGTGCCTATTTTGCAGAATATTTGCCAATGGTAAGGTGTTTTTTATAAAGATGATGTTGAAAATGAAATGCTGCAATGCCAGAGATGTGATCATAACGGATAGGGGGAAATAGATTATGCTTATATATACAGAAGAAAAAAAGTTTACGAAAGAACAGATTCAAAAGTTATTTCTATCGGTTCATTGGATATCAGGAAATTATCCAGATTGACTGTATAAGGCTCTTATGAATTCCTCAACTGTGCTTACCGTCTGGGATGATGAAAAACTTGTTGGTCTGACAAGAGTATTGGATGATACTGAGATGTTAGCACAGATACATTATGTACTAGAACGTACTGGTATTAATCAGGCAGATATCAGCAAGCTTGGGTTTGTACCTAAACAAAAAGCGTGATTATATGACCTCACTGGATTGTTGTCTGGTGAGGTTATTATATTAAGGAGAAAAAACTATGATAAAAGTACTTTTTATCTGCCACGGCAGTATTTTCCGAGAACGCTGAAAACCTTGAATTTATAGTATGTTTTGGACTCTGAGGGAGCAATTTACTAAGAATTTACTAAGAACAAAAATTAGTAAGAAATCCCTAGCACGAATTTAGAAATGAATATGAAACTTAGGACTTTATTAGTTGTGAAAAACAATTAGTAAAGTCCTTTTTATTTTCAAAGAAGGAGGTTCAAAACATGAATAGTACAGCGTTAGGTGCAGAGAACATTATTTTTATCAGCGATGCACATGAGAAATTGAAAGAGGTACGGTATCAGGATGTGTACCACAAGGCACTTTGCTATTGCATTGGTATTAACAACGATACCAGAAGAAATGCAAATCGCATTTATGATTTTAAGACAGGCTGTGTAAAGACAGAATGTTTACAGGAAGGTTGGCAGACCAGCGGAAGTGTCAAAGTAGTCAGAATGGCGTTTAATCTGTACTGCAACAGTACACCAAGAGTGGATGATTACAAGGACGCAGAGGAACAGCTCAATGAGTGTAGGCAGTATACGGTGGAAGAACTATTCTGCTGTGCCTATGCACCATTTTTTTGGCAGGCAATACAGATTCGGTACCCGGAATATGCAACCGTAAACCTAAAACTGTATGCACTGTTTGGAGGAGCAGATTGATGTTAAAGGTTCGATTGATGGGAACGAAGAATGATATTAAATGGTTTGGGAAGATTTTGCAAAGGAATTCCAAAATCGAAGTGACAGAGTTTTCAGATTTATACCCGAATAAAGGGACAAAGAAGTTTTACAGAGCGTATGTAGAAGTGAAAAAGACTAATGTAGCAGAAAGTTAGCAGAGAGTAAAGGAGAATGTATCATGTGTAAAATAATAGCAATCGCAAATCAGAAAGGTGGAGTCGGCAAGACTACCACAACAAGTAACTTGGGAATTGGATTAGCAAAGCAGGGCAAGAGAGTTCTTGGTGGTATTATTGTTGTTGTGAGGATTATCGTTATATTTACGGAGATAATAAAAGTAATAGCAGGACACTTCTGGACACAATGTCCAAATGTGTAAAAGAAAAAAGAGCAACAAAAAAGGCATTGTCAATCAATCATAAACAATACCTCTACTTGTCATCTGGAACATATTCCATAATATCTTCAATACGGCAGTCAAGTATCTGACATAGCCTGTTCAGAATAATGGTCTTTACCACCATATTTTGCCGGAGCCGCTGAAGCTGTGCTTTGTCAATGCCATAATCTTTAATGAGTTGGTACTGACTGATGTTCTTAGCCTTAAGCGTTTGCCAAAGTGGATCATATTTAATCATACAGGCAACTCCTTTCCTACCTTGTATTTTAATGGCAGGGAACTTATAACAATATGGTGCGTGTGTGCACCATATAGTATGCAAATGATAAAGATGATAATGGTTTATTTTTGGGGATTAAGGATATAGATGCAGGTAGTGTGGTTTTGAAACAGGAGGATGGTTAATTGTGAAAGAAATATACATTACAGACAGTGAAAGGGAAAAATGCAGAAAGGTTGCAGAGCTGTATGAGATTGAGAATATACTTGTCGTGGATGCGGGAAGATACGGATTTGTTAAGTTACAGTATTATAGACCGCAACAGGGTTTTGAAGATGCAATAACCTTTACGGACAGCCGGAGCATGTTTGAGAACTTGTGGGAGGAATGGTTTGACACGTAGCTTTTTCTTCTGGCAAAAGGAACACCGATGGCAGGAATGGGATATCATGAGATATTCCGGTGTCTGCCAAAGGAGAAACAAGAGGAACTTATGAACAGAAAAGCCGGATTTGCAAAAACGGCAGGAATAGAATAATCAGGTAACAGCGTTAAGGCAGTTATGAGTGAAATACTTGTAGCTGCTTTTTTTGTGCTTTTGGACACGATGTCCAGAAGCGGGAAGGAGAGACATATAGATGGAATCAATGAGAGATATTAACAGGGTAATGGAGCGTGAGATAGCGAAGGGGAGCTGCCCTTTGAAGCTGGATTATATTGAATTTGGAGATTATTCGTATCAGGAGATTACATCAAAGGAGAAATTGTTGGAGGTGCTATCCTATTTGCTAAGGATAGGTGATTTCAAGCAGTATGCCGGAAAAACTATGCTAAATAATGTTTATATGGACCTGCGAGGGAAAAAGCCTGTATTCAAGCGAACAAAGACAGCCCTGGAAAGAAATAATATATTTGCAACAATCAGAAGGTATGCAAAGAAGCTGAAACCGCAGTATAATGGAAATGTATATCTGGAAACGGTCAGATGTTATTTCGATATACCGCATGAAAATCTGGAAAAGTGCCGATATACATATCAAGAGAACGAAACATATGCGTTTTTGATGTCAGATAAATATATCATGGCATTATATACGCATTGTCTGGTGGCGAGGAAAGAAGTTGCTGTACAAGGAGTGCAGATTGACGGTTTTACAGAAAAAGAGCATGGAATGGTAAGAGTAGAGAATATAGGAGAGGTTTTGTTCCAGGCATTGTTATTAGATGATGTAAAATGGAATGGTGTAAGAATGATTGCTAACTTATATGTGATTTATACAATTAATTGTGTTAAGTAGAAAGGATTGAAATATGCATATGGTCGATGAAATGAAATTAGATCAATATATGATATGCTTGGAGGTTGTAGATTATTATCCCGATGCAAATATAATATTTTGGCTAGATTATTTGAAAAAACATGTTCAAGGTAAAGTCCACATTTTATCATATAGAGCAATAAAGCAAGAAATACATAAAAAGTATACTAGTAACAAATTTGTATGGATATTTGGAATGGTTAAATCTTATGAAGTAATTGGAAAGTATATTGAAGAGCAAAATAAGGAGGATGCAGTTGTTATTGTTGGTGGAGAACGATTGGCAAGTTGTTGTGATGAAAAGGCTATATCATCATTAAAAATTGAAGATAAGTATTCAAATTTACATTTACAAGAGGATGAAGATTGGACAGACTTTTCAAAAAATATTGATAAATTATACGGGAAGTATCAGTCCGATATTAGCGGGTTAGTTCTTATTTGTAATGTTAATAATAATATTGCTGATAGGATAAACAAAGAATTGGAAACTTCAAATAATATGAGTATAACCAGAACGGAAATTCTTGGATGCAATTGTGAGAGCTCTGATAATGCTACGAAAGTTTTAAGAGAAATAAAGGGAAAATCGTTGAAAGAAGCCTTAGAAATAATTAAAAAGAATGCTACGACAATGGATTCAGAACACATTATTATGTGTCAAGCGATTGCATATCATGGTAATGGAGACATTACTAAAACAATTGAGTTATTAAAATCAATATATAAGACATTGTCAAATGAACAAAAACTTTTTCTAGCAGAAATGTATATTTTGCAGAATTTAAAAGAGGAAGCTAAAAAAATATTTGAAGAAGTGTATAGCGAAGATAGATGGGAAAGAGGGTTATTTGAATTAGGCTTAAATGTTTATAAGAAAGATGAGAAAAGATATAGGGATATTTTAGAAGAAGGAATTATCTATCAGCCAGAAAATACATTTCTTATCGAAAGATATGCAAATTTTCTCGTAGATCAAGGAAATCATAAGGAAGCAGCTAGCTGGTTTAGAAAAATAGATAAACCGTATTTTGAATTGATAGCTAGGATAAATGATTTATTGGCGGAAGAACAGACTGATATTAAAATTGTAAAGTCGTATATTTTTGAAATTGTTGAAAAAAATCCAGATTTAAAAAATATAGCATTACTCAAAGTGGCATTATATGCGAAATCGAAAGGACATTATTATAATGCATATAATTTACTCCGAGAGGCTGATTTGCATGAAGTAGATGATACTACACAAGATATATTGGAACACAAGATAGATATTTTAAAAGACACTGAAAGAGCTTGTAAAGCATTAGGGAAATTAAAGCCTTTTCGAAAAGAAAAAGATTATGCGATTTTATTGGAAAAGCGATGTTCCCTTTTATTAGAATGTATAAATTTTTTTGCTAACATTGAAAATGGATATTATCATTGGCGAAAACTATTGGAGTGTCAGCAAGTTGATATATGGAATATATCTTTAAAAAAACGTGTACTTGGCTGTATTAAAGAATTAAGAAAAATTGATTTTGATAGAATGTTGCCTGATTCATATATTAGCAATTTGCAATTATCTGAAGAACATTTAAATTGTGATACAGCAATTATTTGTTTGAGAAAAAGTAATTGTGGAGAAATGCCGCCAGAAAAATTTGGATGCACAAGAGAAGAACTTGTAAAAGGAAGTTGGATGTTAATAGAAGCCGAAGGGACAACTATTCAAAGAATTTGGCTTAGGTACTACTGTTCTATTGGAGCATCTGTTTTGAGTGAAAATCCGCAGGAAGCAACATCCTTTTCATTAAGTATATTAGAGTATGGAAAAACGGTAGATTCTAGTGAACAAAAGTTACTTGTAGCTTTATATTTAATGGCATGGGCAAATGTACAGTTTCGTTTGGGGAATACTATTGAAGGTGTTGCGTGTGCAATTGTTTCAATTAAACAGTTGTTGGTTTTGAAAGAAGTTACGCCAGTTCTTGAAGAAGGCTTAAATATTTTATCAAAAACTTACTAAATTTCTGATTATCTTTTCA
>ERZ780144.2031-NODE-2031-length-19019-cov-3.391215_pt1 | contig 19019 bp, 18 predicted proteins | sample MGYA00511380_ERZ780144 | MGnify/ENA primary metagenome ERZ780144 (study PRJEB29588, sample SAMEA1965858) | human gut metagenome | biome: human gut; feature: human-associated habitat; material: faeces | place: Denmark | collected 2008/2010 ... | reverse complement strand
CCGCCGTTACCAGCGCCAGCTTGCCGTCCGGACGATCTTGCAGCCGAGTCAGCAAATCATCGGACAGCTTAGCTTTATAATGGCCGTAAGGCTCCAGCTCCTCCGGACGAATACCCATAGCCGCAGCCACATCCGTAATTCTTTTCATTTTCGCCTGTGCGGCGATCTCAATATCTGTCAGCATATACATACTCCTGTACGCGCCACAGCGGGCGCAACGTTTCTCGCAAGTTATTATAACACAAGGGATAAAATAATCCAAGTAATAATTGCCCGCTTCTCTTGAATTCTGGCAAAATTCATAATATAATAAAGACTACCCTGTAATGAGAGGAGGCAGATCGTGCACAGTCGGCAAAAGCAATCGCCGCTGTTGGAATTATTTTCCGGTTTAGATTATGTAACTTTGCTAACCGCCATGGTTGGCTCTCTATATGGTTTGGCGCTGGTGTACAGCGCTACCCACTCTGCCTTAAAGGACGGCAAGATCATCAGCAGCGATGTGCGCTCCATGTTCCTGTCCGTGGCGCTGGGGGTGGTGATCTGCCTACTGGTTTCTAATGTGAACTATGAGGCGGTAGCCAAGTTGTGGCCGGTGATCGCCGCCGGGTGCGTAGGTTTGATGATCTACACTTTTTTCTTTGGCATTGCGCCGGATGCCCGGCAGGACGCCCGCAGCTGGATCGACCTGAAGGTGCTGACCTTCCAGTCCTCTGAGCTGCTGAAAGTAGGCTTTATCATCTCCTTTTCCTACCACCTGGATATGGTACGGGACAAGATCAATAAAATACGCACCATCATTCCTTTGGTAATCCATGGCTTGATCCCCATTGGGCTGGTGCTGATGACCGGTGACGCCGGGTCTGCCCTGATCTTCCTGATTATGTTTATCGGCATGCTGTTCTTTGCCCGCATTAACATCGGCTACTTCTTAGCCGGGTTTTGCGCGCTGATCGTGGGTTTTGTGGCCGCCTGGAAGTTGAAGCTGATCTCCGGCTTGCAGCGGGAGCGGATCATTGCCCTGTTTTACCCGGAGCAATACGAGAGCACCATGTATCAACAAAATAACGGCAAGATCGCCATGGGCAACGGCGGTTTTCTCGGTCAAGGCTTCTTAAAGGGCGATATGACCCAAAGCGGCGCCGTGCCGGAAAATCAGAACGATATGATCTTGTCCGTAGCCGGTGAGGAATTTGGGTTTATCGGCGCACTGGCAGTGATTTTAATTTTAACGATACTGATTTTGCGGGTAGGTCAAACCGGCCTGCGTGCCCGGGATAACGGCGGCTACCTGATGTGCAGCGGCATTGCCGTTATGCTCTTTGCCCAGACCTTTGTTAATATCGGCATGGAGCTGAGCCTGCTGCCCTGCATCGGCATCACCCTGCCCCTGTTCTCCGCCGGCGGCTCCTCATCACTCTGCATCTACCTGGCTCTGGGAATCGAGATGAGTGTGTACCGATACAGCAAATCGCAAACCGGCGCCATGTTCTATACCAAATAACCAACAGCAAAACGCAAAAAAGCGATCGGACAAAATTGTCCGGTCGCTCTTTTTTTATCTTCCTTAGCCTTTGATCAGGTCATTGTAAAAGTCAAAGCAATCAAAGGTGGCAAAGTAATCCTTGGGGGTCTCTGCCCGACGGATCATCTGGAAAGTGCCGTCGGTCTTTAACAAAATTTCCGCACTTTTCAGCTTGCCGTTATAGTTGTAGCCCATGGAGAAGCCGTGGGCGCCGGCGTCGTGGATAAACAGCAGATCGCCGCGTTCAATTTTCGGCAGCATACGGTCCACGGCGAATTTGTCGCAGTTCTCGCAAAGGGAGCCGGTCACATCGTACTTGTGGTCGCAAGGCTGATTCTCCTTGCCCAGCACCGTCACATGGTGATACGCACCGTAGATGGCCGGGCGCATCAGGTTCACGGCGCAAGCGTCTACGCCCACATACTCCTTATAAGTATGCTTTTCGTTAATGGCGCGGGTCACCAAGCCGCCGTAGGGGCCCATCATAAAGCGGCCAAGCTCGGTATAGATCGCCACATCGCCCATACCGTTGGCGGTGAGCACCTCATCATACACCTTATGTACACCGGCGCCGATCTTCAAAATATCATTCGGCTCCTGCTCCGGACGGTAAGGAATGCCAACGCCGCCGGACAGATTGATAAAGCTGATTTTTACGCCCAGCTCGTTCTTCAGCCGCACTGCTACATCAAACAGCACCTTGGCCAGCAGCGGATAATACTCGTTGGTCACCGTATTGGAGCACAGAAATGCGTGCAGACCGAACTCCTCTACGCCCTTGGACTTCATGATCCGGAAGGCCTCAAACAGCTGTTCGGTGGTCATACCGTACTTGGCGTCCCCCGGGTTGTCCATAATATCATTGGTGATCTTAAACATACCGCCGGGATTGTAGCGGCAGCTCATTTTGCGGGGCAGCTTGCCGCAGGCTTTTTCCACTGCTTCAATATGGGTAATGTCATCCAGGTTGATGATACCGCCCAGGTCGTTGCAGTATTTGAACTCCTCTAAGGGCGTGTCGTTGGAAGAAAACATAATATCTTCCCCCACGGCGCCAATGGCTTTGGAGAGCATCAGCTCCGTCTTGGACGAGCAGTCACAGCCGCAGCCGTACTCCCGCAGAATGTTAATCAGAAAGGGGTTGGGCGTTGCCTTGACGGCAAAGAACTCCTTGTAGCCCTTGTTCCAGGCAAAAGCCTCTTTCAGTTTAGCCGCATTTTCCCGAATACCCCGCTCATCGTACAGATGAAAGGGGGTGGGAAACTGCGCTGCGATCTCCTCCGCCTTTTCCTTGGTGACAAAAGGTAATTTCTCCATCTTTTCTATCCTCCGCTTCTATCATTCCGACTGGCAGGCCTGTTCGATGACGGCCTTTAACTGTTCGCTCCCCTGCCCTTTCACAGAAGAGAACGGGATCACCTGCACGCCTGTACCCAGGTTCGGCAGCTCCGTGCCCAGTTCTTCCAGTCTTTTTTTATACTGAGTGGGTTTTAATTTATCCGCCTTGGTGAGCACCACCACAAAGGGCAGTCCGATCTGCTGCAAAAAGTCGATCATTTGCAGATCATCCGCCGTGGGGGCGTGGCGCATATCAATCAGCTGCACCACAAGGCGAATGGGCCGTCCGCTTTGAAAATAGCCCTCCATCAACTCACCGAACCGCTTTTTCTCCGCCTTAGAGATCTTGGCATAGCCGTAACCGGGCAGATCCACAAAGTGCACGCCGTCCACATCATAGAAGTTGACGGTCACCGTCTTGCCGGGTACGGAACTGACCCGAGCCAGGGACTTGCGGTTAAACAGGCGGTTGAGCAGTGAGCTTTTGCCCACATTGGAGCGCCCGGCAAAGGCAATCTCAATCCCGTCTGCCGGGGGCAGTTGGGCGGAGATGCCAAAGGCGCGATCAAAGGTTGCTTTGTTATAATTCATAGGCACCTCACTGGGCCACCGGCCGATCGGCACGCTTGGACTTGGCCACCGGCACGGCGGCGGGCTTGTCCTCCCGGGCGGTAGGTGTGGGCATGTATTCTAGCGCAATAGGCAGCACCTGATCAAAGGTGTCTACCGGCACAAAGCGCACGCCCGCTTTCACTTCTTCGCCGATCTCCTGCAAGTCCTTGCTGTTTTCCGCCGGAATGATCACCGTGGAGCAACCGGCCTTGTAGGCGGCCATACTCTTTTCTTTCAATCCACCGATGGGCAGTGCCCGCCCTTTTAGGCTGATCTCGCCGGTCATGGCCACATCACAGCGAATGGGAATGCCTGTCAGCTCGCTGACCAGCGCCGTGGTGATGGCCAGTCCGGCAGAGGGGCCGTCCTTGGGAATGGCCGCCTCCGGAGCGTGAATGTGCAAGTCTTTATTTTTATAGAACTGATCGTCAATACCATAGGTGTCTGCGCGGGAGCGGATAAAGCCCACGGCGGTCTTAACGCTCTCGGTCATCACATCGCCTAAATTACCGGTGATCTGCACCTTGCCGGTGCCCGGGAAGGCAGACACTTCAATGGGCAGCATGGTGCCGCCTACGGAAGTCCAAGCCAGACCGTTGACCACGCCCACTTGGTTTTCGCCTGGGATCAGGTCATCCGTGTACTTGGGTACGCCCAGATAGTCCTGCAAGTTCTTTTCATTCACGCGAAAAGACTTGGCGCCGCTTTCCAGCGCTACGGACGCCTTGCGGCACAGGGTGCCGATACATTTCTCCAGCCGCCGCACACCGGCCTCTCTGGTATAATGCGCGATGATCTCCTCCAGCGCGCCATCCGTGACCTTAAACTCTCTGGCACACAGCGCGTGCTTGGTCATCTCTTTCTTCACCAAATGGTCCTTGGCGATACGGAACTTCTCCGTAGCGGTATAGGAACCAAGCTCAATAACCTCCATACGGTCAAACAGCGGCGGAGCAATGGTGGAAGTATCATTGGCAGTGGTGATAAACAGCACCTTGGACAGATCCACCGGAAACTCAATATAATGATCGGCAAAGGTATTGTTCTGCTCCGGGTCCAGCGCCTCCAACAGTGCGGAGGACGGGTCGCCTTTGATGTCGTTGCCGATCTTGTCGATCTCGTCCAGCAAGATAATGGGGTTCATACTGCCGCTTTTGATCACTGCATCAATAATGCGGCCGGGCATAGCGCCGATATAAGTCTTTCTGTGGCCGCGAATTTCTGCCTCATCGTGGACACCGCCCAGCGCCACCCGCACATACTTGCGGTTCATGGCCTTTGCCAGGGATTTGACGATAGAGGTTTTACCTACCCCAGGCGGGCCTGCCAAGCAGAGAATTTGGCCGGAGAAGTCCGGGTTGCGCCGCAGCACTGCCAAGGACTCCACAATGCGGTCTTTCACTTTATCCAATCCGTAATGATCCTTATCCAGCACCTTGCGGGCACGATCCAGGCGCATATTGTCTTTGGTATATGTACCGAACGGAATTTCCAGGCACTTGTCCAAATAATTGCGCACCACTGTGGCCTCGTGGGAACCTTGGGGCATTTTTGCCAGCTTGTCGCATTCCTTGAGCAAATGGGTTTTGGCTTCCTCATCGCAGCGCAACTTGCCGATCTTCTCCCGGTAGCCGTCTGCTTCCTCCTGGGGATTATCCTCCTCGCCCAAGGACTCAGAGATCACCCGCATTTCCTCCCGTAGGTAATACTCCCGCTGATTTTTGTCGATCTCAGCCTGCACACGCTCGTGCAGCTCTGTTTCAATCTCCAGCGTGGTGTTTTCCTTGCTCAGGAGCATTAAGAGCATACGCAGCCGCTCACCCGGGTCCAAGCACTCCAACACATCCTGCTTGTCCGCATAATCCATAAAGGTATTGGAGCAAATATAATCCGCCAAAGGACCGTTTTCCTGATAAGCAAGCACCTTAGCAATCACATCATTGCTGATCTTGGGTACCATCTCGGCGTAATGCTCAAATTCTTTTTTCACCGCACGGCGATAGGCATTGGCCCGATCCGGATCCAACTGATCCTCCGGTTCCTCCAGCGGCTGTACCACCGCAGAAAGAAACGGCTTGGTGCGTACAAACGCCATTAAAGCGCCGCGCCCGTCACCTTCGGCTACCACGCGCATATTTTCGCTGCCGGGAATGCGCATCATCTGCCGCACAGAGCAAATCACGCCTACGCCGAACAGATCATCCAGCCCCGGTTCATCCACCGCTGCATCCTTTTGGGACACTAAAAAAATCTTTTGATCCGCATTCATGGCTGCTTTCAGCGCAGCAACGCTCTTTTTGCGCCCCACATCAAAGTGCAGCACCATATCCGGAAACATCACCAGTCCCCGCAAAGGGATCACCGGGAAGCTGGGCGCCGTCTCAAAAATATTCATCTCGTCCATCTATAAAACCTACTTCTACATTCAAAAATCATAAGCAGAAAAAAATCGCTACCCAGTATTATATAATAAAATATATAAAAAGGCAACCTGTAAAGAAAAAAAGAGCGCAATACGCTACTGCGCACTGCACTCCTTTGCTTATGCGTTCTTCAGAGCACCGGCCGTCAGGTCGTGGCTCTCCTTCTTGGGGTTGCGCAAAATGATCGGTTCTGCACCGCTGCGCACCGTCTCCGGGGTGATGGTCACCTTCTCCACCGTGCTGTCGCTGGGAATCTGGAACATCAGTTCCTTTAAGGTCGCCTCAAACACGCTGCGCAGACCGCGGGCGCCGGTTTTGCGCTCCAGGGTCACATCCGCCATAGCCGCCAGCGCCTCCGGCTGGAACTCCAGCTGCACCCCGTCCATTTGGAACATACGGGTATACTGCTTCACGATGGAATTCTTCGGCTCCGTCATAATGCGGATCAATGCCGGTTTATCCAAATTCTCCAGCACGGCGATCACGGGAATACGCCCAATCAGTTCCGGAATCAGCCCATACTTCACCAGATCGTGCTGCTCTACCCGCTCCATCACGCGGTTTTCGTCCACATCTTCCGCTTGAATATCCGCGCCAAAGCCCATGGACTTGCCACCGATCCGCTTCTCAATGATTTTTTCGATGCCATCAAAGGCACCGCCGCAGATAAAGAGAATGTTGGTCGTATCAATCTGAATAAACTCCTGCTGGGGGTGCTTGCGCCCGCCGCCGGGGGGTACATTGGACACCGTACCCTCCAAAATCTTCAGCAGCGCCTGCTGCACACCTTCGCCGCTTACATCACGGGTAATGGAGCGGTTCTCACTCTTGCGGCTGATTTTGTCAATCTCGTCCACATAGATAATGCCCCGTTCGGCGCGTTCCACATCAAAGTCCGCCGCCTGGATCAGGCGCAGCAAAATATTTTCCACGTCCTCGCCTACATACCCGGCCTCGGTCAGGGTGGTGGCGTCTGCAATGGCAAAGGGAACATTCAGGATCTTTGCCAGGGTCTGGGCCAGCATGGTTTTGCCCACGCCAGTGGGACCCATCAGCAAGATATTGCTCTTTTGCAGCTCCACATCGTCCTTTTGGGTACTGAAAATACGCTTATAGTGGTTATATACTGCAACGGACAGCGCTTTTTTTGCCTCGTCCTGGCCGATCACATAGGCGTCCAGCTGGGCCTTGATCTCTGCCGGCTTGGGCAGCACCATATCGCCGTCCTCCCCCTGCTTACCGGGGGCGTCCGCCAATTCGGTGCTCTGGATCAAGTCGTTGCAAAGGCGAATACACTCGTCACAGATAAATACGCCCGGACCCTCAATCAGCTTGTGAACCATTGCCTCTGACTTACCGCAGAAGGAGCACCGGGTCATACGATTGTAATTGTCATCTCGTGCCATGTATGCACACTCCAAATCCAAAATAGAAAGACAGGACGGATGCTGCCATCCGTCCGTCTAACCGTGTTATCTCTTGTCGATCACCTTGTCCACCAGACCGTACGCCAGCGCTTCCTGTGCGGTCATGCTGTTGTCTCGGTCTGTGTCCTGCACAATCTGCTCATAGCTCTTGCCGGTATTCTTGGCAAGAATTTCATTGAGCCGTTCCTTGGTGCGCACCAAGTTCTTGGCAGCCAATTCAATATCTGTCGCCTGACCGGTCAGGCCATTGCCGCCGATCAAGGGCTGGTGAATGAGTATTTCACTGTTGGGCAGTGCAATACGCTTGCCCTTGGCGCCGCTGGAAAGCAAGAACGCACCCATGCTGGCGGCCATACCCACACAGATGGTGGACACATCGCACTTGATATAATTCATCGTGTCGTAAATCGCCAGGCCGGCAGTTACGGAGCCGCCGGGGCTGTTGATATACAGGCTGATGTCTTTCTCACTGTCCTGACTCTCCAAAAACAGCAACTGGGCCACCACCAAAGAAGCGGTGGTGTCGTTCACCTGGTCAGAGAGCACGATAATGCGGTCACTGAGCAGCCGGGAATAAATATCCATGGAGCGCTCGCCGGCGCCGGTCTGCTCTACAACATAAGGGACTAAAGCCATAAAATCACTTTCCTTAAACTCAGTCTATGCGGAAACACGGTCTGTTATAATATAGACCGTGTTTTGCTTATTCATTCAAAGGCATGCACCGAATTACTCGGCGTCCTCCTCTTTCTTGGCGGTTTTCTTGGCAGCGGGCTTCTTAGCGGCAGTCTTTTTGGCAGCGGGCTTCTTCTCTGCCGTTTTGTCGTCTGCCTTCTTGGCAGTGGACTTCTTGGCGGCCTTCTTCTCCGCTTTCTTCTCTACCAACTTGGCGCTGTCCACGATCAGATCCAGTGCCTTCTTGGTGGTTACATCGGCAGCGATCTGGTCAGCCGGTACAGCCTTCTTGATCTGCTCCGCTTCCATACCATACTGCTGGGCCAGCTTGTCGATCTCGGCGTTGATCTCGTCCTCTGTGGCTTCCAGCTTCTCAGCGGCCACAATGGCTTCCAGTACCAAAGAAGCCTTAACCTGCTTCTCGGCGCCGTCCTTAAAGGTAGCGCGGAATGCGTCCATATCCTGACCCATGTACTGCAAGTAGGTCTGCAAGTCAATGCCCTGGGCCTGCAAGCGGTAAGCATAGTCGTTGATCATCTCGTCAGCGCGCTTGCTGAACATCACTTCCGGGATCTCGGCTTCCATGCCGTCGATGGCCTGCTCCAGCAGCTGGTTCTCCAAATCGCGACGGGCGTCCTCCGCCTTTTTCTCGCTAAGCTGCTTCTTCAGGTCGGCCTTCAGTTCGTCCAGAGTGTCAAACTCGGACACGTCCTTGGCAAACTCGTCGTCCAGTGCCGGTACTTCCTTGGTCTTGATCTCGTGGATTTTCACCTTAAACACAGCGTCTTTACCGGCCAGATTCTCTGCCTGGTACTCCTCCGGGAAAGTTACATTCACATCAAATGCTTCCTCGGTCTTGTGACCGGCTACCTGCTCCTCAAAGCCGGGGATAAAGGAACCGGAACCCAGCTCCAGAGGATAATTCTCGCCTTTGCCGCCGTCAAATGCAACGCCGTCCACAAAGCCCTCAAAGTCGATCTCTGCAGTGTCGCCCATCTCGGCAGCGCGGTCCTCAACAGTCACCAGTCGGCTGTTTCTGTCCAGCATGTTGGTCAGCTCGTTGGCCACATCCTCATCGTCTGCCTCTGTGGGCAGCTGCACAGCCTCCAGGCCCTTATACTGGCCCAGTTTGACCTCCGGGTACACAGTGACCTTCATGGTCATATCCACGCCCTCGGACTTGCTGATGGTCTTCACATCCAGCTCGGCGGGAGAGTCCACTGTACGCAGACCGGCCTCCTCAATGGCAGCCGTAACAACTGCGGGATACACGATCTCCAGTGCGTCCTCATAGAAGAAGCCCTCACCGTAGAGCTTTTCGATCATACCCTGGGTAGCCTTGCCCTTTCTGAAGCCGGGCAGTTGGATAGATTTTCTGCGCTTCAAATATGCGTCCTTGCAAGCCTGAGTAAATTCCTCAGGGGCAACAGTAACCTCGATTTCATAAACATTGGTGTCCACTTTATTGGATGATTTCAGTGCCATTGCTTTGACCTCCTCAAAATTTATCTAATATCACCGATTTGGCATTATAACATATCTATTTCTTAATTTCAAGCAAGTATTTATATTATTTGGCTTTTCTGCTCATTTGCAGATAAATAAGGGGGTAAACGCCAGATGATCGGCAGAGATCAGGCGAAAATCAATACCTTGATACTCCCCCTCAAAAGCAAACCGGGCGGCTGCGCCGTGCAGATGGCCATAGTAGCACTTTTGCACGCCGTACTGCTGCAACAGTTCTACGATCGGGGCGCAGGCATTCCCGGTGGTCACAGGCGGATAATGAAGAAAAACGATCTTTTCTCTGTCCCCTGCCGCCTCCAACGACATACGAATACGCCCTACTTCCCTGGCCAGCACTTTCTCGTCCTGGGCCTCCGGTGTGTCCTCAAAGAACCAGCCTCGGCTGCCACACAAAGCCACATCGCCGTAAGGGATCGCCTGATTATGCAAAATCTGTAAAGTGTCAAAATGATTTTCCTGCAAATACAGATCCATTTTGCGCTTGGTGTTCCACCAATAGTCATGATTGCCCTTAAGCAAGATTTTTTGCCCGGGCAAATCATTCAAAAAGGCAAAATCTGCCGTACATTCCGAGAATTTCATGGCCCAGCTAATGTCCCCGGCGATCACCACCGTATCCTGCGGCTCCACCAAATGGCGCCAATTGGCCGCCAAGCGAGCGGTATAATCGCTCCAGCCGGGAAAGCTGTCCATGGGCTTGTCCGTGCCAAAGGACAAATGAGTATCTGCAATGGCATACAGCGCCATAAGGCACCTCTTTTCCGTATAAAATACCCGCACCTGCACAAACTATGCAGGAAGGGAGTGAAAAAAATGGACGAGATCAAAGGCATTTCCTGTGAAGTCAAGAACTGCAAGTACCACGATGGCTCCGACTGCTGCACCGCCGGTCATATTCAGGTGGGCACGCAAAACGCAAAGACCTCTACGGACACAGCGTGCGAGACCTTCCAGTGCTGCGACGGCTGTTCTTGTAAGTAAAAAGACGAAAAAGACGAAAAAGGCAGGGTATCATCTTAGGATATCCTGCCCTCTTTTTGTTCTGTTACAGGTTCAGCAGCTGAAAAACCATCTGGCTCATATTCTCCCGGTCACATACCTGGGTAAAGCGCACGGCCTTATCCTTTAATGCGGCCAAGGGCGCCGGTACGGCATCGCCGGTGATCCGGTGCAGTTCCTCTACCATATCGAACTCATCCAGCTGCGGGGTGTTGCCTTCCAGCACGGCAGTGAGCACGCTCTTGGAGAACTTGTAAGGAGAGGCGGTGGAGTCAATCACCGTAGGCAGATCGTCGCCGGTCTGGGCTACATAGTCCCGGTACACCTTTACAGCCACGGCGGTATGGGTGTCGCACAGGTAGTTCTGATCGGTATAAGTCTTGTGAATGGTATCCGCCACAGCGGCCTCATCACAGTAACCGGCGGCAAACTCATTTTGGATCTTTGCCATCACTTCCGGCTCTACCGTGTATTTGCCGTTCTCCGCCAGCTGGGTCATCCAGCCGCGCACGGCAGCGTCGCTCTCGCCGCTCATATGGTACAGCAGCCGCTCCAGGTTGGAACTAATGAGAATATCCATAGAGGGAGAGGTGGTGGCGTAAAAGTCCCGGTTCCGGTCATAAGTGCCGGTTTTCAGGAAATCAGTCAGTACATTGTTGGTATTGGACGCGCAAACCATGGTCTTGATGGGCAGACCCATGTGCTTGGCATAATACCCGGCCAAAATGTTGCCGAAGTTGCCGGTGGGCACCACCACATTCATGGGCTCGCCTACTTGCAGCTGACCCATTTTGCACAGATCCGCATAAGCGGAGAAGTAATAGACAATCTGCGGCACCAGACGGCCCCAGTTAATCGAATTGGCAGAAGAGAACATCATATTCTTCTTTGCCAGCTCCGCCTTGATTTCGTCATTGGTAAAGATAGACTTAACAGCGCTCTGGGCGTCGTCAAAATTGCCGTGAATGGCACAGACTGCCACATTCTCACCCTCCTGGGTGGTCATTTGTAGCTTCTGCATGGGAGACACGCCGTCCACCGGGTAAAACACCAGAATCTTGGTCTTGTCAACATCCTTGAAGCCCTCTAACGCCGCCTTGCCGGTATCGCCGGAGGTGGCCACCAAGATCACAATGGTCTTGCCCTCAGCGGTCTTTTTGGCAGATACGGTCATCAGGTACGGCAGCAGCTGAAGCGCCATATCCTTAAAGGCACAGGTGGGACCGTGCCACAGCTCTAAGATATTCTCCTTGCCGCCGATATTCACCGTGGGTGCCACAGCGGGACTGGAAAACTTATCTGCCCGGTAAGCGCCCTCTACGCAGTAATTCAGCTCCTCGTCGGAAAAGTCCGTCAGGAAGGTGCGCAGCACGGTCTTGGCCCGGTCAATGTAGGACATCTCCATCATTTCCCGTACCGTGTCCATAGAAAAGTGCGGCAGTTCCACCGGCACAAACAGGCCGCCCTCTTCGCTGATTCCCTGGGCAATGGCCTGGGCAGCGGTTACACGGATCTTGTTGTTTCTTGTTGAAGTATATAGCATACATGCTCTCCTATTCGTTGGGGGTTGTGATTTCGTTTTTCTTGCAGAATATTTTATACCAATGCAAAGGCATTTTCAAGGTGTTTTACGGATTTTGTGCCGTCCTTTTGTAAAAACACTTCAATTACATCAAATCTGGGCTGCTTTTTCGTTGGATTTTGGGCCAAAAACAGCTTGGCGGTTTGAATGATCCGCTCCTGCTTGTATTGGTCCACGAATTCCGCCGGGTCGGCAATGGCACCCTGACTGCGGGTTTTGACCTCCACAAACACCAAATACTGCCCCTTGGTACATATCAGGTCGATCTCGCCAAAACGGCAGCGGTAGTTCACATCATACAGCTTATATCCCTGCTTTTGCAAGTACCGGGCAGCCTCCAGCTCGCCGTACTTGCCGTAGTATTCCGGCCGGATCATCGGTTCATCCATTTCTTCAGGAACGACAGCCGGTGAATGGGGCTGATCCCGTACTGCTCCAGCCGTTCATAATGCAGCTTGGTGCCGTAGCCCTTGTGCTTTTCAAAAGCGTATTGCGGGTATTTCTCCGCCATTTGCAGCATATAGCGATCCCGGCTGACCTTAGCCAAAATAGACGCTGCCGCAATGCTGGCGCTTTGGGCGTCGCCCTTAATGATCGTGCGCACCTCCAAGGGCAAGTCAGGGGCACGGTTGCCGTCTACCAAAGCGCAGTCCGGCTGCACCGGCAGGGCGGCTACCGCCCGCTGCATGGCAAGGTAAGTAGCGTTGAGAATATTGATCTCATCAATTTCTTTTTCTGTGGCAGAGCCGATCCCATAGGCGGCGCACTGGCTGCAAATGGTGTCAAACAGGGCCTCCCGCTTTTTTTCGCTGAGCTTTTTGGAGTCGTTGACCCCCTCAATCACCTGCCCCGGGCGGAGCACCACCGCCGCCGCGTACACCGGACCTGCCAAGGGACCTCGCCCGGCTTCATCAATGCCACAAATGCAAGTGTAGCCCTCTGTGCGGGCCTGATCTTCAAATGCTGTCCATTCCATCATTCCGGCAGTTCCAGGGTCATTCGCCCCAGCTTTCCTCCTCTAAATTCATCCGCCACAATCACTGCAGACCGGTTATAGTCGATCTCGCCGCCCCGCATTAAAAAGCCGCGCTTGCGGCCGATGGCTTCCAGTATTTCCCAGCCCTGCATATACTCGTCCACCTCAATGCCGTACCGCTGGGTAATGGCCTGCGGTCTGGTGCGCCCCAGCACCTCCAGCAAACGGCAGGTCAAGGTCTCCAGGTCTGTTACTTCATCTTTTACAGAGCCGATAAACGCCAGCCGATCCCCTACTTCCGGATCGTCAAACTTAGGCCACAGCACGCCGGGGGTGTCCAGCAGCTCAATGCCGCCACCCACAGCGAACCACTGATTTTGCCGGGTAACACCGGCCTTGTCGGCCACCTTGGCGCGGTTTTTACCGGCCATACGGTTGATAAAGGAGCTTTTGCCGGTGTTGGGAATCCCCACCACCATCAGCCGCAGTGGCTTGCCGGCCATACCTCGCTGGGTATTCTTCTCAATGGTCTTTTTCAGCACCTGCTGCACCGTGGGCAAAAAGGCGGACAGTCCCTTGCCGCTGCGGCAATCCACTGCCAGGGCAGTTTTGCCCTGCGCCTCAAAGGCAGCAATCCAGCGCTTGGTGGCCGCCGGGTCTGCCACATCGCATTTATTCAGCAGCACGATCCGGGGCTTGCCCCGCACCAGGGTGTCTAACTCCGGGTTGGCGGAGCTATACGGCACGCGGGCGTCCAGCAGCTCCACCACCCCGTCCACCAGAGGCAGCATTTCCTTGATCTGGCGCCGCGTCTTTGCCATGTGGCCCGGGAACCACTGTACCTTTTGTTTTTGAAAATCAGCCATTGTCTTTACCTGTCCTTACTTACTGCCCCCAGTTTACCATACACCGCGGAAAAAGGCAAATAAAAAAGCTCCTGTCACCAAGGTAACAGAAGCATTTTTTATGTGTCTTACTCAGCGTCGGCAGTCTTTGCAGCGTTATCTCTCTGCAAGTTCTCCTTCACCTTAGCAGCCTTACCCACACGGTCACGCAGGTAATACAGCTTTGCACGACGAACCTTACCGGAGCGGATCACCTGCACGCTCTCCACATTGGGAGAATGCAGCGGGAATACACGCTCAATACCTACGCCGTAAGAAAGGCGACGCACGGTAAAGGTCTTGCTGATACCGGAACCTTTAATCGCAATCACAGTACCCTCAAACATCTGGATACGCTCACGAGAACCCTCGCGGATCTTTACGGCAACCTTAACGGTATCACCAATCTGGAATTTAGGTGTTTCTTCTTTCATGCTGCCCTGAGCAATCAAATCAAGTGCGTTCATCAATAACAACCTCCTTCTTATTTATGAGGTGTTCTTAACAGAGATCTGCCAGAGGACCACCCTCGTTATGCCTGTAACGCAGAGCATTTCGCTCGTTGCAAGAAGCGCAACGGAATAAATGCGTTAGTATATTAGCACACTCGGTGCAAAAAAGCAAGTGTTTTTTACTGAAAGGGCTGATAATCTTTATCCAGCAGATCCAGTCGGTAGATTCGCTTCCATTCCCATGGCAGTTCCACCAAGCGCAGCAGCGTGTCGCACAGCAGCGTGGGATTCAGATTTTTCTCCTGCCCGGCCGCCAAACGCAGGTGCAGCACCACTCCCTGCGGGGTCAGCTCCACACGGTACCGGTCAATGAAGGTCTTAATATCTACTTCCTTCATCACCCGCTTGCGACCCACCTTGCCTTTCTTCAGCGCCAGAATCTGCGGCGCGTCCAATACGGCCTGCAGCTTTTCCGCCGCTGCGGCATTATCGTCAAAAGCCAGGGTAAAGTCATAATCGGAAAAGGCAATCTCCGTACAGTCCCGAAAATCGCAAAACACATCTTCAATTTGAATATCCGGCGGTAGGGCAGCGTTCATGCGCCGCTGCACCTCCAGAGGCTCCATGGGCTCTATCAATCGAATATCCATACTCTCGCAGGCACTCTCCACCCCCAAGGACAAAGGCAGCGAAAAGCGCATATAAGCGTGGGGGTTATACCCTTCGGTGAACCACAAGGGAATCCCCGCCCGGCGCAAGGCTCTGGACATGACCCGATTCACATCCAGGTGACCAATGTACTTGGCCCGCCCGGTTTTACTGAACCGCAGTCGTATCTCGTGCCACTTCTGGTCTTGCATCGCAATGTCCTCCGTTGAGTTTGTTGGCGCCGCACCCGGCACAGCGGATCCGGCAATGGGGCGTGGTCACATTTTGGTGCGCCCGCTTGTTCTCCAGTTCCAGGAACTTGCGAGACACGCCGTAATCCAAATGATCCCAGGGCAGCAGCTCCTCAAAGGGGCGCCGCCGCTTGGTATAGAAGTCCGGGTCCAGCCCGCATTCTTCAAAAGCCTGCATCCAGGCGTCAAAGTTAAAGTGATCGTCCCAAGAATCGAACTTGCAGCCCAGTTCAAAAGCCCGCAGCAGCACCTTGGACAGCCGCCGATCTCCCCGCGCCAGCACGCCCTCTAAAAGTGAGGTGGGCGTTTCGTGGTAGGACACGCGGATTTTGCGACTGGGCACACTCTCCAACAAGTGGGCCTGCTTGGCCTTTAAGGAGGTCATGGTATCCTCCGGTTCCCACTGGAAGGGCGTAAAGGGCTTGGGAATAAAGGACGCACAGGACACGGACACGCTGACGGCGCAGCCTTTCTTGTGCTCCGGCGTGTTATAGTAGGCGTCTACCACCTTACCCGCCAGCTGGGCGATACCGGCAATATCCTCCATGGTTTCCGTGGGCAGCCCCATCATAAAGTACAGCTTCACGGAAGTCCAGCCGCCGGCAAAGGCCTTAGTACAGGTGCGCAGCACTTCTTCTTCCGTCACATTCTTGTTGATTACATCCCGCATACGTTGGGTGCCCGCCTCCGGGGCAAAGGTCAGCCCGCTGCGGCGCACTTTGGACAGCTTGTCCACCAGCTCGTCGCTAAAGTTATCCACCCGCAGACTGGGCAGGGACAAATTGATTTTGTCCCGCACGGTCCAGTCAATCAGGGAGGTGAGCATTTCGTTGACGCAGCTGTGGTCGGAGGTGGACAGAGAGCACAAGGACAACTCATCATATCCGGTAGAGTCGATCAGCGCCTTGGACTGACGGTTGATGGTCTCTACACTCTTCTCCCGAATGGGGCGATAGATAAATCCGGCCTGGCAAAAGCGGCAGCCGCGAATACAGCCCCGAAAAATTTCTTCCACTGCCCGGTCGTGGACAATATCAATAAACGGCACCACAAAGCTGTCCGGATAATAGCACTTGTTCATATCGGACACAATGGACTTCTTCACCGTTGCCGGTGCTCCATGGGTGGGGGTCAGGGCGCGCAGGGTGCCGTCCGGGTTGTAGCTGTCCTCATAAAAAGACGGCACATAAATGCCCTGAATATGCATGGCTGCTTCCAAAAACTCTTGCTTACTCTTGCCGCTCTCTTTACATTCTTTCAGCAGATCCAGCACCGTATTGGTGGTCTCTTCCCCCTCGCCCAGGAAGATGATGTCCGCAAACTCCGCCACCGGCTCCGGGTTGCAGGCGCAGGGGCCGCCAAAGGCCACAATGGGGGTCAGCGACTTTCGATCCCCGGCACGCAAAGGCACCCCCGCCAGATCCAGCATATTCAGAATATTGGTATAAGACAGCTCATACTGCATGGTAAAGCCGATCATATCAAAGTCCTTGATCGGGTCGCCGCTTTCCAGGGCAAACAACGGTTCGCCGTTGGCGCGCATCAGCGCCTCCATATCGTCCGCCGGGGCAAACACCCGCTCGCACCAAGTGTCCTCCCGCGCGTTGGCGACGCCGTAAAGGATTTTCATTCCCAAGTGGCTCATACCGATCTCATAAGTATCCGGAAAACAAAAGGCATAGCGCAGCGCCACTTTACTTTTATCTTTCATTACGCTGTTCAGTTCGCCACCGGCATAGCGCGCCGGTTTTTGCACCGATTGCAACAGTTTTTCAATCTCTTTTCTCATACAGACCTCAAATTTGATAGCATTAAATACAGGCTGATTCCCAGGAGCGACACCCCGCCGCCCCGATACAGCACATAACCGCCCAGCCCGGTAAGCGCCGCCAGCGTCAGCGTGCTGAGCACGGCCGCCAATCGTTGTGGCAGCCAAAGCGCCGCCAGCCGTCCCCCATCCAGCGGAAAAATGGGCAGCATATTCAGAAGAAACAGCGCTCCGTTGGCCGGGTTCCGCAGCAGTACCCACAAGATCAGATTCACCACCGGGCCGCCAAAAAGCACCGCCGTCTCTCGCCGCCGATCCGGCACCCGGTCATACCGCAGCGCCATACCGTAAAAGGACAAGCGCAGCTGCCTGGGCTGCAATCCCAGAGCGCAAAGCGCCGTCAAGTGCCCGCACTCGTGGAGCACGGAAAATAGCAGCACCTGCCACAGCAATTCGTTCTGTGCCCAGGCGGCAAAAGTCAATATCCAAAAAAACGAATAATCCAGCCGCAACCGTGTGCGACCCACCATCCATTCCAAAAGCACCACCGCTACATCTATACGCAGCGCCGGTGCTCTCTATCCGCTAAGACGCGGTTTAGCGGTGACTGTCCAAATAAGACTGCAAGATCACGCTGGCAGACACAGCGTCCACCTGCTTCTTGCTTTTTTTGCCATGCACATTGCCCGCAGACAGCAGGTCATAGGCCAGCACCGTCGTCAGGCGCTCGTCCTGGTACACCACCGGAAGTCCGGTAAGCTCCGATAGCAAATCGCCCAAACGGCGGCAGGCGGGCGTCGCACCGGTAGCCATAGCTGCCGTCCATATTCCGGGGCAGCCCCACAACGATCTGCTCTGCTTTCTCTGCCTTGGCAAGAGCCGCCAGTTTCTCGGCCAGCTTCGGCGCGTAGCGCTCCTCCACCGTGTCATAGGCGGTGGCCAGCATCTCCCGCACATCGCAAAAGGCCACGCCAGTGCGCACATCGCCGTAGTCCACAGCCATCATTCGCATAGCGGTTCTCCTTCCTGTAAAAAAGAGCGAAAGGATCCATACCTTGTTGATCGCTTTCGCTCCGTTTGTGTTTATTATCTTCCAAAAGGGTCGTGCCGGTACTCCGGCCGCCACCAGTCCTGCTTGCCTAAGGTAGCGCAGTCCGCCGGTAAATGAGAAGCGTCATTCTCCAGCAGCAAGCGGGGTGTGCCGCTTTCATCTACTTCTAAAACGGACACACAGGTGTTTTCACCCCAGTTCACATCGTTCAGCCGCTCAATGGGCCAACCGTGTGCCCAGCACAGCAGATTGCGAATGGCGCAGCCGTGGGAGGCCAGCAATACGGTCTTGCCCGGATGGCGGGCGGCGAGCAGCAGCACCGCGTCTCGCATACGGTCAAACACCTGTTGCATAGACTCCCCTTTTTCTATGGCAAAGGCGTGGGGTTCGTCATTCCACAAGGCACTCTCCCTGGGATAGCATTTGGGAAAGTCCGCAAAGGGCAGACCCTCAAACGCCCCGCCGTTGATCTCGATCAGGCTGTTCAGTACGTGGATAGGTAGTCTATGCGCCCGGTTGCAGGCCTGGGCAGTCTTCACGCTGCGGCGCAAGGGGCTGGAATAAATCACATCAAAGCGCTCCCCTGCCATACGCGCAGCCAGCAGATCCAGCTGGCGGGCACCATTCTCGGTAATGTCGCCGTCCGTGATACCGTTAAACACCCGGCGGATATTCCCCTGTGCCTCACAGTGGCGCACAACGATAAAGCGGGTGGCGCTCATTCGTCGTCGCCCTCATTGGCCTTGGTGGGCTTTGGCTCTGCCGGTGCAGAGGTCTGCGGCTTCTGGGCTGCGGTGGTCTCGCCGCCGGCGGCTGTGGTATTCTCGCCGTCTGCCGCAGTGGTGGTCTTGCCGGAACTGCCGGAATTGCCGTAGCTGCCG
>ERZ780144.2026-NODE-2026-length-19064-cov-25.689515_pt1 | contig 19064 bp, 19 predicted proteins | sample MGYA00511380_ERZ780144 | MGnify/ENA primary metagenome ERZ780144 (study PRJEB29588, sample SAMEA1965858) | human gut metagenome | biome: human gut; feature: human-associated habitat; material: faeces | place: Denmark | collected 2008/2010 ... | reverse complement strand
GGAGCAAGTATGAAAAAAGCCTCTTTCCCGCACTTGGCCGAGAAAGAGGCATAAAACAACTTTACGCACGTTTCTCGGCAGGCGGCATAGCCTTACACTGGACTCCAGTACCTGCTGTCTCAAAAACAGCATGATTATTCTACCGCAAACGTGCGGAATTGTCAAGTCTTTTTTGAAATTTTCTGACAAAATTTTTCTGCCGCCCATACGAACGGCAGAAAAACGATCAGAACTTCAAATCAGACACCGTACTTCAGGGTGTTCAGACGGATGCCAGGGCCCATGGTGGTGGCGATGGTAGCGCTCTTGAAGTAGGTACCCTTTGCTGCAGCGGGCTTTGCCTTGGCAATAGCCTCCATCACAGTGTCCAGGTTGGTGTACAGCTTCTCTGCACCGAAAGAAGCCTTGCCCACGGGCACATGGATGATGTTCTGCTTGTCCAGACGGTACTCGATCTTACCAGCCTTGGCCTCGGAAACAGCCTTGCCCAGGTCGGGAGCAACGGTGCCGGCCTTGGGGTTCGGCATCAGGCCGCGGGGACCCAGGACCTTACCGAGACGGCCAACGCGGCCCATCATATCGGGAGTGGTCACGACAACGTCGAAATCCATGAAGCCGCCGGCGATCTTTGCAATCAGCTCGTCGTCACCGACGATATCAGCGCCAGCAGCCTCAGCAGCGGCAGCTGCGGGACCCTTGGCGATTGCGCAGACGCGGACGGTCTTGCCGGTGCCGTTGGGCAGAACGACAGCGCCGCGGACCTGCTGGTCAGCGTGACGGCCGTCAACGCCCAGACGGACGTGCAGCTCAACGGTCTCGTCGAACTTGGCAGAAGCGGTCTTGCAAGCCAGCTCCAGAGCCTCGTTCACATCATATGCCTTAGTAGAATCGACCAGCTTTGCAGCGTCGACATAGTGCTTGCCATGTTTCATTGTATATCCTCCTGTGTGGTCATGCGGGCAGTGTTATGCCCTCCCACTGTTTATGTCTCAGCCCTCGACGGTGACACCCATGGAACGGCAGGTGCCGCGAACCATGCTGCATGCAGCTTCCAGAGAAGCAGCGTTCAGGTCGGGCATCTTGGTCTTAGCGATCTCTTCCACCTGAGCGGCGGTCAGAGTAGCGACCTTTTCCTTGTTGGGCTTGCCGGAAGCGGTGTTGATGCCAGCTGCCTTCTTGATCAGAACGGCTGCCGGAGGAGTCTTGGTGATGAAGCTGAAGGAGCGGTCAGCATACACAGTGATGACGACGGGGATCACATAACCCATCTGGTTCTTGGTACGCTCGTTAAACTCCTTGGTGAATGCCATGATGTTGACACCCTTCTGACCCAGAGCAGGGCCAACAGGGGGAGCCGGAGTTGCCTTGCCGGCCTCGATCTGCAGCTTAATGTAGCCAGTAACTTTCTGTGCCATAATAAATGCACCTCCAAAAATCTGTGGTGAGTTGCGGCACGGTGTCTCCGTGCCTCCCACGAGCATGTGCACAGTGCACACGCTCTATAAGAACCGCACTGCGGTCTTACCTTGGTAAACGATTTGTGCCGGTTGGTTACGGCAGCTCGACCTGACCGATCTCCACCTCTGCGGGGGTCTCGCGGCCGAACATGTTGACCTTGAGCTTCACTTTGAAGTTCTCGGTATCGATCTCCTCCACAAGGCCCATAAAGCCTTCCAGAGGACCGGCGGTGATCTGCACGGTGTCGCCGACGTTGAAGTCGACTGCCAGAGGTGCAGCCTTTTCCACGCCCATCTTCTCTACTTCTTCAGCAGAGAGGGGAACGGGCTTGGATGCGGGGCCGACGAAGCCGGTGCAGCCGCGCGTATTGCGCACCACGTACCAGGTATCGTCGTTCATCACCATTTTGACCAGAACGTAGCCGGGGAAGAGCTTGTGCTCCACCATCTTCTGCTTGCCGTTCTTGTCAATTTCGGGAACCATCTCGACGGGAACCTTGATATCGCAGATCAGATCCTGCAGATGACGGTTCTCCACCATGGTCTGCAGGTCGTTCGCGACCTTGTTCTCATAGCCGGAATAGGTATGCACTACATACCAAAGTGCCTCATTGGATTGTTCTTCCATTTTGGTCTGCCCTCCGTTTCAAGATGATTCTCAGGCGCCGATGATCAAGCCCAGGATGCCGCCGAAGATGGCATCCAGCAGGATCATCACGACCGCTGCGATGGCGACGGTCACGAGCACGACGACGGTGTTGGTCTTAACGTCCTCTTTGGACGGCCACACCACCTTCTTCAGCTCGCTCTTGGTGTCGCGGAAGAACTTGGCACACTTGCCAAAGAAGTTCTTCACAGCGGCCTTTGCTCTGGCCACAAAGCCCGGCTTGTTCTCGGTTTTGTCTGCCATGATGCGTCCGCCTTTCTTACTTGGTTTCGCGATGAACGGTGTGCTTCTTGCAGAAACGGCAATACTTCTTCATCTCGAGACGATCGGGGTTGTTCTTCTTGTTCTTCGTGGTGTTGTAGTTGCGCTGCTTGCACTCGGTGCAGGCCAGAGTGATTTTAACGGTCATTTGTTGACACCTCCATTATAACGGTTGTTTTGAACCTCCCTCGGGTTGCGGGTGGTACCTGTAAAACAGGCGCACTTAATAACCCCGCAAAAGAGGTGATATCATTGTACCACGCACTTTTCCATCCGTCAAGCGGAAATCTTCGATTTTTGGAAAGTTTTTTTGAAAAATATCTCTTTTACCCGCCGGCAGCTTTTTGGCATTCTGCTTGCATCGCGCGCATAGATATTGTATAATAAGCCAGAACGGCATTTTTACCGGTTATATCCCACCCAGGTCTTGGGCTTTATAAATAGGAGAGAGTTATCATGCAGTCTGAAAAAATGTGCGTTGTGCTGCTGTTCGGCGGTATGTCCAGCGAGCACGAGGTCAGCCGCGTTTCTGTGGGCAACTTCGTCAACAACATTGACCGTGAAAAATATGAGGTGCTCACTGTGGGCATCACCAAGGAGGGCCGCTGGCTGTACACCGAGGCCACGGCCGCCCAGATGGCCGATGGCAGCTGGGAAGAGCTGGCAGGCAACATGGCCTGCGTCATCAGTCCGGACCGCGCCGACCACGGCATGATCCTGTTCACCCCGGAAGGCCATGTGGAAAAAGTGCATGTGGATGTGGTCATCCCGGTGCTGCACGGCCTGTGGGGCGAGGATGGCACGGTGCAGGGCCTGCTGGAGCTGGCTGGCATCCCCTACGTGGGCTGCGGCGTGCTGGCAAGCGCGGTGTGCATGGACAAAGCCGTGGCCAATGCTCTGTTCGAGGCCAACGGTGTGCCCCACACCAGATGGCTGGCTGCCGACCGCTGGGAGATCGAGTCCGATCTGGAAGGCGTGTGCGAGGGTGTGGAAAAGAAGCTGGGCTGGCCCGTGTTCGTCAAGCCCGCAAACGCCGGTTCCAGCGTGGGCATCTCCAAGGTGTCCAGCCGTGACGAGCTGAAAAAGGCCATCGACCTTGCACTGGAAAACGACCGCAAGGTGGTGTTTGAAGCCTTTGTGGACGGTCAGGAAGTGGAGTGCGCCGTGATCGGCTCCGACCCCGCCGTGGCTACCCGTCCGGGCGAGATCCTTGCCGGTGCCGAGTTCTATACCTATGACGACAAGTACAAGAACGGCGTGAGCCAGACCGTCATCCCGGCTCACCTGCCGGAAGCAAAGCTGGACGAGGTGAAGACCTACGCCGCCATGGCCTACACTGCCCTGAACTGCGAGGGCCTTGCCCGCTGCGATTTCTTTGTGGAAAAGGGTACTGGCCGGGTGCTGATCAACGAGATCAACACCTTCCCGGGCTTCACGTCCATCAGCATGTACCCCAAGCTGATGGAGCACGAGGGCCTGCCGGTGCCGCAGCTCATCGACCGGCTGATCGCGCTGGCGCTGGAAAGGAAGGAAAAGCAGCATGGATAACCGCCCGATCGGCGTATTCGACAGCGGCCTTGGCGGCCTGACCGGTGTGCGGGAGCTGCGCAAGCGCCTGCCCCACGAGGAGATCATCTATTTTGGCGATACCGGCCGCGTGCCCTATGGCAGCCGCAGCCCGGAGACCATCCTGCAGTATGCCCGTCAGGACGTGGCATTCCTGCTTTCTAAAAATGTAAAGTGCATCATGGCGGCCTGCGGCACCGTGTCCAGTACCTACCCGGCTGCAGAAGCGGCAAAGCTGCCGGTGCCCTATCTGGGTGTGGTGGATGCTGCCGCCCGGGAAGCAGCCTTTGCTACCCGCAACCGCCGCATCGGCGTGATCGGCACCGCTGCCACCATCCGCTCCCGCAGCTACGAAAAGCTGTTGCGTCAGCTGGTGCCGGGGGTGGAGATCACCGCGCAGGCCTGCCCGCTGTTCGTGCCGCTGGTGGAAGCAGGGTATGTTGACCACAGCGAGGAGACCAGACAGCAGGTGACAAAGCTGGTGATCGCTCAGTACCTGACCGAGGTGCGTGAGGCCGGTGTGGACACCCTGATTTTGGGCTGCACCCACTACCCGCTGCTCAAGACCATGATCGGCGAGTTCATGGGCCAGAGCGTGACGCTGGTGGATCCGGCCAAGACCGCCGCCCACCATCTGGAACAGATGCTCTCCGAGCGCGGCCTGCGCGCTGCACAGGAGCACGAGGGTCAGGCGCACTTCTACGTGAGCGATGTGCCGGACAGCTTTGTGCAGACGGCAGACCTGTTCCTGGGCGAGTACAAGGGCGGCCCGGTGGATCAGATCGCCATTGATAAATATTGATAAGGACAGAAAAACGTGAGCAAACCGCTGAAGGAAGATTATATCATCCGCATCAAGAGCCGCATTGAGCAGCATGTGAAAGAGCCTGTGGAGCAGGAAGAAAAGGAAGAGTTTGTGGAGCTGATGACCCGCGGCCAGTTCGTGCAGAAGGGCGGCAGCTACTACATTACCTATAAAGAGACCGAGACCACCGGCTACGAGGGCTGCACCACCACCCTGAAAATTGCCGCCGACGGCAGCCGCGTGGCGATGCTGCGGTTTGGCAAGGGCGGCGGGGCCGGCACCCAGCTGCTGATCGAAAAAGGCAAGCGCAACCTCTGCCACTACGAGACAGGCTACGGCTCTATGACGCTGGGCGTGACCGCCGACGAGATCGAGTGCGGCCTGACCGAGAAGGGCGGCACCGCAAAGTTCGGCTACCTGCTGGATGCCAACAGCGCCGAGCTTGTGAGCCGCAACCGCCTTGAAGTAACCGTGACCCACGTAAACTGAGATATTTCCCAGACTGTGAAAGGAACCAGACCAATGACTGAATTTGAAAAGACCTACCAGAACTATAACCCCCGTCAGGCTGCGCTGGACGAGGCACGCGCTCTGCTGACCGCTGCCGCCAAGGCCGCCATGGCTGATGGTGCTCTGCCGGAAGCTGAGCTGCCCGCCTTCATCGTGGAGATCCCCGCCGATACCAAGAACGGCGATATCGCCTCCAACATCGCCATGGCCGGTGCACGCAGCTGGCGCAAGGCTCCCAAGATGATCGCGGATGCGCTGCTGGCACATCTGCCCTCCATCGAGAACAGTGTGTTTGCCAAGGTGGAAGTGGCTGGCCCCGGCTTCATCAACCTGTTCTTGGCTCCGTCCTTCTGGGCCAGTGTGGTGCTGGGTGCCTGCTCCAACAAGGAGTATGGCCGCACCGATCACGGAAAGGGCGCCAAGTACAATGTGGAATTCGTTTCCGCCAATCCCACCGGCCCTATGCACATGGGCAACGCCCGCGGCGGTGCTCTGGGCGACTGTCTGTCCGCTGTGCTGGACTGGTCCGGCTATGATGTGACCCGTGAGTTCTATATCAACGATGCCGGCAACCAGATCCAGAAGTTCGGCAAGAGCCTTGCCGTGCGCTACCTGCAGAAGTACTGCGGCGAGGAAGCCTATCCGCTGCCCGCCGAGTGCTATCAGGGCGGCGACATCAAGGTGCTGGCCGGCGAGTTTGCAGAGCTGAACGGCGACAAGTACGTTGCCGCTTGCAAGGGGATGGACGAGGAGACTCTGTTCGAGAGCGAGGCTTTTGCCGCCCTGAAGGACGCACTGGTGGCCTACGCTCTGCCCAAGAACATTGCTGCCCTCAAGCGCGATCTGGGCAAGTACCGCATCGACTACGATGTGTGGTTCCATGAGAGCACCCTGCACGAGTCCGGCGCGGTGAAGGCCGTGGTGGATAAGCTGCTGGAGCTGGGCGCATGCTATAAGGCAGAGGACGGTGCCATCATGTACCGCAGCGCCCAGTACGCTGCCAAGTACGGCACGGTGAACAAGAAAAAGACCGAGGACGGAACCGAGGAGGAAGCCAAGGACGAAGTGCTCGTCCGTGCCAACGGCATCCCCACCTACTTTGCCGCCGATATCGCCTACCACTACAACAAGCTGGCCACCCGTGGCTTTGCCAAGGCCATCGATGTCTGGGGTGCAGACCATCACGGCCATGTGGCCCGCATGAAGGGTGCCATGGATGCCATCGGCCTGAACGGCGAAGATCTGGACGTTGTGCTGATGCAGATGGTCAACCTGATGCGCGACGGCCAGCCTGTGCGGATGTCCAAGCGCACCGGCAATGCCATCACCCTGACCGACCTGCTGGAAGAGGTGCCCATCGACAGCGCACGCTTCCTGTTCAATATGCACGACGCAGGCAGCGGCATCGATTTTGACCTCGATCAGGCTGTCAAGACCGACAACGATAACCCCGTGTACTATGTGCAGTATGCCCATGCCCGCATCTGCTCCATCCTGAAAAAGATGGAGAGCGAGGGCGTGCAGTTTGCCGGTGCCGAGAAGGTGGATGCCACCCTGCTCACCGAGCCTTCCGAGATGGATCTGATCCGGATGCTGGCAGCCTTCCCGCAGGAGATCGTCATGGCGGCCGAGAAGTACGACCCCAGCCGCATCAACCGCTTTGTCATTGATCTGGCCAGCGCCTTCCACCGCTTCTACGGCAGCTGCCGCATTCAGGGTGCAGACCCCGCTGTGCAGCAGGCACGTCTGGCTCTGTGCATCGGCGTGAAGAATGCCATCTTCAACGTGCTGACCATGTTCAAGATCAACGTGCCGGAGAAGATGTAACATGCAAAAACCCTCTCAGTCAAAACCTTACGGTTTTGCCAGCTCTCCCGAAGGGCGAGCTTTATGCGCTATGAAGATAAACGATTTCTTCACCCGCAAGAAGCCTGTTTCGGGCAGATGAAAAGGCTCCCCCTTTCGGGGGAGCTGGCACGGCGCAAGCCGTGGCTGAGAGGGTTCGTACCCCAAAAATCTGGCTCCCCTGCGGGGGAGCTTTTTTCGATAACAGCGAGGAACAACCAATGGAACCTTTGAAAATCGGCAATATCATCCTGCCGCACCGGGCGGTGTTCGGCCCGATGGCGGGCTTTACGGATGCACCCTGCCGCCGCCTGATGGCCCAGCACGGTGCAGGCTTTACTGTGAGCGAAATGGTGTCCAGCCGGGCGCTGGTGTACGGCGACCACAAGACGGTGAGCCTGCTCAAGGCCGAACCCAACGGTGCACCCTATGGCGTGCAGATCTTTGGCGAAGTGCCCGAGATCATGGGCGAAGCCACCGCCGCCATCGAACAGTACGAGTTCGACTTTGTGGATATCAACATGGGCTGCCCGGCCCCCAAGATCGTGTCCGGCGGCGCAGGCAGCAAGCTGATGCTGAACCCAGACCGCTGCGGGCGCATCGTGGAGCAGGTTGTGGCAAATACAAAACGGCCTGTCACCGTGAAAATGCGCAAGGGCTGGGATGCCGACCACATCACTGCAGTGGAGTGTGCCAAGGCCTGTGAGCAGGCCGGCGCAGCCCTCATTGCGGTGCACGCCCGTACCCGGGAGCAGATGTACACCCCCGGCATCGACCCGGAGATCATTGCCCGGGTGAAGGATGCCGTCAGAGTGCCGGTGTTGGGCAACGGCGACATCCACTCGGCAGAGGATGCGGTGGAGATGATGCAGGCCACCGGCTGTGACGGCGTGATGATCGCCCGGGGCGCGCTGGGCGACCCGTGGCTCTTTGAGCGGGTGAACGCCGCCATTGAAGGCCTGCCCGCACCCAAGGCACCCAACCTGCAGGCCCGCATGAATGCGCTGCGCCGTCAGGTGGAGGAGATGGTGGAGCAGAAGGGCGAGTTCGTCGCCATGCCGCAGGCCCGCTCTCAGACCATGCACTATATGAAGGGGCTGAAAGGTGCGGCCAATCTGCGCCGCTACTGCTGCACCCTGACCCATCTGGAAGATCTGGACGAGCTGATCGATGCTGTTTTTGAAGAACAGCGCAAAGCGGGCATCGACCCGGACGACGTGCGCGAGGTGCCGTTTCCGTAAGGGGAATATTACTGCTGCCGGGTCAACTCATCCAGATTCTGGGTGTAACAGGGCAGACAGTGCTCTATGAACCAGTCGGCTTCCGGGCAGTGCATGGCCTGCAGGGCCGCTTTCTGCTGGGCCAGCGCCGCGTCAAACTCGTGGTTGCCGCTGCGCTGCTCCTCCGTGCATTTGATGAGGGCGCTCAGCCGGTCGGCGGCCTTCAGCAGGCGCTTTTCCTCGGCGGTGAGCAGTTCCCCGGAGATGAACGGGGACAGCTCTTCGCTCAACTCGTCCGGCAGAAGGCCGGTCATGCAGCGCACGCTCTCGTTTTCCAACGCCTTGTAGGCATCCCGCAGGGTGGGGCTGCTGTACTTGACCGGTGTGGGCATGTCGCCGGTAATGATCTCCGGCGCGTCGTGGTACAGCGCCGCCACTGCTACCGTTTTGGGGCGGCAGGGCGTGCCGGTGTACCGCCGTGCGATCAGGCAAAGCATGTGGGCCAGCAGGGCGGTATCGCAGGTGTGCTCGCTGAGAGATTCGGCCCGGGTGGAGTGCATCAGGCTCCAGCGGGTAATGTATTTCATGCGCGCCAGCAGGGCGCTGAACGGGTACAGCATGGCAGCTTCCTCCTTTTTTCTCCAACATACCTGTCCGGCAGAGCGTTGTCAAGCCCTTTTTTCTGCGCAGTGTTCGTGCTATACTAGAACAAACCAACTTTCTGCCGCTTTGGCAGAGAAAAGAGGAAACCATGGAGCGGTCTGGTACTGCCCGGCAGCCGCAGCTGCTGGGACAAAAAAAGGATAAATTCTGGCTGACGGTGGGCCTGTGTGCCCTCACGGCGGCCTTGTTCTTTCTGCCGTTTTATATCATCGACGGCGGCTTTTTCCACTATGCAGGCGATTTCAACAGCCAGCAGATCAGCTTTTACCGCTATATGAACGGCTTTATCAAGGGCGCAGGCTACCCGGACAGTGCGTTCACCTCGGTGCACGATACCTTCTCATGGGCCACCGACCTTGGCAGCGGCGTGATGAACGCCTATTCGTTCTACCTGTATGGTTCGCCGTTCTTCTGGTTCTCGCTGCTCTTCCCGCAGGGGTGGCTGCCCTACCTCATGGTACCGCTGCTGGTGCTCAAGTTTGCCGTGGCGGGCGGCGGTGCATACCTGTATCTGCGCCGCTACGTCAAAAATATCGACTACGCCGTGCTGGGAGCCTGCCTGTATACCTTCTCCGGCTTTACGGTATACAATGTGTTCTTCAACCACTTTGTAGATGTGGTGGCGCTGTTCCCGTATCTGCTGTGGTCGCTGGACGAGGCCCTTTACAACGACCGCCGCAGCTGGTTTGCGTTCTGGGTGGCGGTGAACCTTGTCAACAACTACTTCTTCTTCATCGGTCAGGTGGTATTTCTGGCCATCTACTTCATCTGCAAGCTCAGCACAAGGGACTTCCGTCTCACTGCAAAAAAGTTCGGGCTGCTGGCCTTTGAAAGCGTTCTGGGCGCTGCCATGGGCAGCATCCTGCTGGTGCCTGCGGTGCTCTCCATTTTGCAGAACCCGCGCACCATCGACCTTTCCTCCGGCTGGGGCTTTCTGACCTACAGCAAGGTGCAGCAGTACCTTGCAATTCTTGTCAGTTGGATCATGCCGCCGGATTCTCCTTACCTCACATCCATCTGGTCGGAGGGCGTGATCAAGTGGACCAGCATGTCGGCCTATCTGCCGCTGTGCAGTCTGGCCGGTGCCGTGGCCTACTGGAAAGCAAAGTGCGGCGACAGTAAAAAGCGCATCGTGGGCACCTGCGCCGTGTTCGCACTGGTGCCCATCCTGAACAGTGCGTTCTACGCCCTCAATTCCAGCTACTATGCGCGCTGGTACTATATGCCGGTGCTGGTGCTGGCCGCAATGACCGTGAACGCGCTGGAAGACCACAACACCGATCTGGACAGCCCGGCCCGCGGCATCAGCTGGCTGATGATCGCCACGGTGGCCTTTGCGGTGGTGCCGGTGCAGGACAGCGACACCGGCAGCTGGTCGTTCGGCGTGCTCAAGAACCCCGGTCAGTACTGTGCGGTGCTGGGCTTTGGCCTGCTGGGCCTGCTGCTGTACCGCTATCTCTGCCAGAAGTGGCGGGGCGACAGCCGCTTTGCCCAGCGCCTGACGGCGGCAGTGCTGGCGTTTGCCTTCCTGTTCAGCGTGGTGCACATCGGCATTGGCAAGTTCGGCCAGTGGTATACCGACAGCGACCTTGTGAAGCAGGACACCAACGCTCTGCTGTTGAAAAACGACCTGCCCGAAGGCGATTACCGCGTGGATACGTACAAGATCCACGACAACATCGGTATGTGGCTGGATAAGAGCTGCCTGCAGTATTTTGGCAGCACGGCAGCCCCCAGCATCCTCAGCTTCTACCCGGCGCTGGGGGTCAAGCGGGATGTGCGCAGTGAGCCGGAGCTTTCCAATTATGCACTGCGGGGCCTTTTGAGTGTGGAGTACCTTATCACCACGCCGGAAAAGCAGACCGACTTTGAAAACGAAGCCGACGACGGCTGGGAATATGCCTTTGCAAAGGGCGGCTATGCGGTCTACCGCAACACGAACTACGTGCCCATGGGCTTTGCCTATGACTATTACCTCACCCAGACCGAGTACGAGGAGACAGCCAAGGCCACCCGCGCAAACCTCCTGATGCGTGCACTGGTGCTTACCGACGAGGATGCTGCAGTCTACGGCAAGTACCTCACCCATCTGCCGGAAGGCAGACGGGAGGAGCTGTACTATGAGTCCTACGTGCAGGACTGCCGCGAGCGCCGTGCCACGGCTGCCAGTGTGTTCCAGATGAACAATTCGGGCTTCCACGCCGAGATCACGCTGGAAAAAGAGAACCTCGTGTTCTTCTCCGTGCCTTACGATGACGGCTTTACGGCCTATGTCAACGGGCAGGAGGCCGACATTGTGGAGGTGGACGAGGGATTGATGGCTGTGCTGTGCCCGGCAGGTGAAAACAGCATCGATTTTGTCTACCAGCCCGACGGCATCCGGCTGAGCCGTGCGCTGACTTTGGGCGGCATTGTGGTATGGCTGGCGTACACGGCGTACTTCGTCTGGCGCAAGCGCCGCACAAAGCGGGCCTGATGCACGGAAGAATGACTTTGTGCTGTAGAAGGAAGAAATTTTTGAAATTTCCTCTTGACTTTATGCCAATAAAGTGTATAATGCAATCAAACCGATGAGGCGGAAGAGAACCTGCACAGCGCATCTTCAGTGAGCCCGGACAGTGAAAACGGGCGAGAGCGGGGCAGAGCTTCGTGGGCCGCCGAGGGCCGGGCAAATGGGCAGCAAGCCTTAGTAGCTTTGGACGGAAGTCTCCGTTACAGGACAGGGGAGTGTTGGCTCTCCGTGAGAGGCTCTGCAGTTTGCAAAGCAGGGCAAGCAAGGTGGCACCGCAGAATCGAACTTTACCGATCCTGTCCTTGTGGATAACACACAGGGACAGGGTCGTTTTTATTTGTAAGACCCGTCCCGCAAGGGGAGCGGGTCTTTTACTTTTGCCGCCCGCTCCGGGAAAGGAGTTTACTGTTATGAAAAACGTTACCATGATCTCCCGCCGCAGCTTCCTCAAGGCCGCTATGGCTGCTTCCGCCGTTTCTGCACTGGCATTCACCGGCTGCGGCGGCTCCGCTTCCAGCACCGTGGCTGCATCTTCCGCTGCCGCTTCTGCCGCAGCGGAGGGCGGTCAGACCTTCAAGGTGGGCATCGTCAACTATGTGGATCATGCTTCCCTCAACCAGATCGTGGAATCTGTGGAGAGCCGTCTGGATGAGCTGGGGGCAGAGAAGGGCGTTACCTTCGACTACGCCGACTACTACGCAAATGCACAGGCTGACCAGTCCAACCTGAACCAGATCGGTGCCGACCTCGTAGGGGACGGCGTGGATGTGATCGTGGCTGTGGCTAACCCCCACCGCCGCAACCATGCTGGCCGCTGTGGAGGATACCGATATCCCCGTTGTCTACTCTGCTGTCACCGACCCCGCCGCTGCAGGCTTTGACGGCGAGGAGAACATCACCGGCACCTCCGACGCACTGAACACCGAGGCCATCATGAACCTGATCACCGCTGTCAACCCGGATATTGACACCATTGGCCTGCTGTACGACCTGAGTCAGGATGCCTCCACCCAGGCCATTGCCGATGCCAAGGCTTTCTGTGATGCCAACGGCATCAAGTACATTGAGAAGAACGGCACCACCACCGCTGAGGTGCAGATGGCGGCTGAGGCTCTGATCGCCGCCGGTGTCAAGGCCGTGTTCACCCCCACCGACAACACCGTGATGACCGCAGAGCTGTCCATCTACGAGACCTTTACCGAGGCAGGCGTGCAGCACTACACCGGTGCCGACAGCTTTGCACTGAACGGTGCCTTTGTGGGCTACGGCGTGGATTACGTCCAGCTGGGCGAAGCCACTGCCGATATGGTGGCAGAGCTGCTGTGCGAGGGCAAGACTACCGCAGACCTGCCGTACCAGACCTTTGATAACGGCATCGTCACCATCAACACCGAGACCTGCGAAGCGCTGGGTCTGGACCTTGACACCGTGAAGGAGGCCTTCAAGCCCTACTGCACCGAGATCGTGGAAGTAACCACCGCAGAGAACTTCTCTTAAAAAAGAACCCTCTCAGTCAAAACCTGACGGTTTTGCCAGCTCCCCCGAAGGGGGAGCTTTTGGCAGTTCTGAGGAAGTGTTTTGCTGCCCACAGTGCACCGCATCACAAGAAGCTAAATTAAATAAGTCCGGTATCTTCGTGGTTAGCAGGCTCGCCCTCTCAGTCAAATCCTACGGATTTGCCAGCTCCCCCAAAGTGGGAGCCTTTGGCAGTCCACGTAAAGTTCATCTTTCTGCCAAGGCCTCTCCCTTTGGGAGAGGTGTCACCGTAGGTGACGGAGAGGGCGAGCCTGCTTTCCGTCACGACCCTTCCCGTGAAAATGGAATACCGGAGCGTCCGCAGACGCTCCGGTATTCCGAAATAAAAAACTGATTCCTTAAATTATGGCCAGAGCAAAAGCGGAGGCCATTTTAAATCGTCCAATCAAAAAGAAACATAAAAGGAGCACACACATGCTGGCGAGTATCTTTTCGCTCAACGTCCTACAGACGGCGCTGGAACTGGGCTGTATCTATGCCCTTGTGGCGCTGGCACTGTTCCTGAGCTATTCCATCCTGAACATCGCAGACCTTTCCACTGACGGCTGCTTCACGCTGGGCTGCGCCGTGGCCTGTCAGGTAGCACTGACCGGCCACCCCATTCTGGCCCTGTTCGCAGCCATGGCGGCAGGTGTGTGCTCCGGCTTTGTTACGGCTTTTCTGCAGACCCGCCTTGGCGTGGAGAGCATCATGGCAGGCATCATCGTCAACACCGGCCTTTACACCATCAATCTGGCCGTGATGGGCTTTTCCTCCACCATGTCACTGGTCAAGACCGACACTGTTTTCTCGCTGGCAAAGGGCTCACTGAGCTTCCTTGGCGGCTGGTATAAGCTGGCCATCGCGCTGGCCATGATCCTGCTTGCCGGTGCGGCGATGCTGGGTTTTCTGGGCACCCGGCTGGGCCTGTCCATCCGCGCCACCGGTGACAACGCTGCCATGGTGCGTGCTTCCAGCATTAACCCGGCTTTCACCATTACGGTGGGCCTGTGCATTTCCGGCGCATTGTGCGCCCTCTCCGGCGGCCTGCTGGCACAGTATCAGAAGAGCTGCGATATCAATGTGGGCACCGGCATGGTGACCATCGCACTGGCTTCCCTCATCATCGGCGAGACTCTGCTTGGTAAGCGCACCATGCTGCGCCGGATCATCGGCGTGGTGTTCGGCAGCTGCCTGTACCGTTTTATCGTAGCTGTGGCGCTGCGCTTCAATGTACCTGCCGCCGCCATGAAGCTGGTGTCCGCCATCATCGTGGCCATCGCCATTTCGATGCCGGCCATCAAGGAAAAAATCGCCTTTGAGCAGCGCAAGCATGGGGCCTGCCGCCGCCGCGTGACCACCGGCAAGGAGGGAAAGTAAGATGGAAATGCTTCAGCTGAACGATCTGCACAAGACTTTCAACCCCGGCACGGTCAATGAAAAAGTGGCCCTGAACGGTGTCAGCCTGCACATGGAAGCCGGGGACTTTGCCACCATCGTGGGCTCCAACGGCGCGGGCAAATCCACCCTGTTCAACGCCATCACCGGCGGCTTCATCGCCGACGAGGGCAGCATCCTGCTGGGCGGACAGGATATCACCTTTGCGCCGGAGCACCAGCGCAGCAAGGTCATCGGCCACCTGTTTCAGGACCCGCTCAAGGGCACGGCACCCAACATGACCATTGAGGAAAACCTTGCACTGGCCTATCTGCGTGCCGGCACCGCGCCCCACGCCATCTTCTCCCGCATCTCCCGCAAGGACAAGGAAGTGTTCCGCGAAAAGCTGGCGCTGCTGGATATGGGCCTTGAGGACCGCATGAAGCAGCCGGTGGGACTGCTTTCCGGCGGTCAGCGGCAGGCGCTGACCCTGCTCATGGCCACCCTCGTCACCCCCAAGCTGCTGCTACTGGACGAGCACACCGCCGCACTGGACCCCGCCACCGCCGAAAAGGTACTGGAGCTGACCAAGAGCATCGTGGCTGAAAAGAAGATCACCTGCCTGATGGTCACCCACAATATGCATCAGGCACTGGAGCTGGGCAACCGCACCCTGATGATGGATTCCGGCCGCATCGTCTTTGATGTGAAGGGCGAGGAACGCAGCCGGATGACCGTGGACGACCTGCTTGAAAAGTTCCGCGAGAACGCAGGCAGGAATCTGGACAACGACCGCATCCTGCTGAGTAAAGTGGAAAAGTGACCCGGACAGGAAAGCACAGCCCCGACAGACCATGCAGTCTGCCGGGGCTGTATTTTTGCGGGGAAGTGCACCGTAGGGAAAAGCGGTTCCCCCTGAAACAGCAAATCCCCCCTGCGCAGATGCACAGAGGGGATTTTAAATATCAGAAATTACTGAACGTATTCGACCGTGTACTCGAAGCCGTACTCTTCCTGCAGCTTCTTCACCTCGGCCTCGCAGTCCTCGATGAAGGTGGGGGCGTAGACGGAAGCGCCATTGTGGGCCTTCTTGTAGTCCTCAACGATCTGCTGCAGCTTTGCCCAGCCCTCGTTGGCCTTTGCCTGGTCAACGCTGTCGGGGAAGTTGATGATGAATTCGCGGTGAGAAGGGATACGAGCTTTCATAATAGAATCTCCTTATGAAAAAATATGATTTCGAATTTATACAGAAACAGGAAAATGCCCTGAATCTTACAGTTGGTAAACAGTCCGGGCGTTCTGCGCCGTTTGGCGGAAGACTTCCTCCGGGCTGATGCCCTTGACGCTGGCGGCATACTCGCCGACGTACCGGATGAGGGAGCTGTCGCAGCGGATGCCGCGCACCGGCTCCGGGGCCATGTAGGGGCAGTCCGTCTCGAGGACGATCTGCTCCAAAGGCAGAGCCGCAATGGCCTTTGCCGCCCGTTTAGCACCCTTGAAGGTGCAGGCGCCGCCGAAGCCGAAATACAGCCCCTGCCGGGCCAGCCACACGGCGTCGTCCGCACTGCCGGAATAGCAGTGGACGATGCCCTTGGGACGGTACTTTTTCAACAGGGCGTAGACGTCGGCGTGGGCGTTTCGGTCGTGGACGATGATGGGCTTGTCCAGCTCAAGCGCAAGGCGGATCTCCGCCTCAAACAGCGCCAGCTGTGCGTCCTTCGGCACAGGCCAGTGGTAGTCCAGCCCGCACTCGCCCACGGCGACCACTTTCGGGTCGTCGTAGCAGGGGGCAAGGGCTTTCATCTCAGCGGCCCAGTCGCCGCCAAAGACCGAGACGGCGGGGGCAGGGCCTTCCTCGCCGCAGTCCTCGGGGGCCAGCAGGCTCTCGGGATGGATGCCGATGGCGGCATACACCCACGGATAGCGGTGAGCCAGCTCCAGCACCCGGGGCGCGTCCCCCGAGTGGGTGGCCTGCTCGCAGACGCCGACCACGCCCTTTTCGGGCAGGCTGTCCAGCAGAGCGAAGCGGTCAGCGTCGAAGGCGCGGGCGCTGTAGTGGGCGTGGGTGTCGAAGATCGGGCCGGTCATTGCTCCTCCTTCTTGGCGGGGGCTTTATTCACCAGCCAGATGCCGACGCAGACGAACACCAGTGCGGCCAGATACTGCCAGCGGAACAGCGGTTCGCCGTTGAGCACAGCGCTCAGCAGCACGTTGACCACCGGGTTCACGAAGCCGAAGATGGCAATGCGGCTGACAGGGTTGTTCTTCATCAGCAAGGCCCAGAGCAGATAGCCGGCGCCGCAGATGAAGGCCAGATACAGCAGCACCAGAATGCCAAGCGGCGTCACACTGCCCAGACGCCCGCCGAGAGCCGTACCCAGCACGAAGAGTGCTGCGCCGCCCACGAACAGGTTCAGGAAGCAGACTGCAAAGCTGTCCGCCTTTTTGGTGACGGACTTGTTCCACGGGCCGGACAGGGTGAAGACCACCGTTGCAAACAGCATACAGAAGACGCCCCAGCCGCTGCCGCCGCCGTGGTTGCCCAGTGTGCCGATGAGAACGCCTGCAAAGCCGACGGCGCAGCCCAGGGTCTTTGCCGGGGTCATCCGATCGGCATTGCCGTAGATGAAGTGGGCAAAGATGGCGCCCAGAAAGCTCTGGGTGCTGTTCAGGATGCTGCCGAACGCACCGGTGAGCATCGCCACGGCGATGTAGTAGAAGGCGTACTGGATCGTGGTCTGCCACAGGCCCAGTACACAGCACTCGGCAAAGACTTTCCCTTTCGGGAAGGTGGGCATCCGGCTCTGGAGCAGGGTGCTGCCCAGCAGGACGAGCAGACTGCCCAGCATGAACCTTGCACCGGCAAAACAGAAGATGGACGCGGTGTTGGACGGATCGATCTCAAAGAGGCGGTAGCCCATCTTGATGAAGGGGAACGCACAGCCCCACAGCGCATTGCAGAAGATGGCCAGCAGGACGGCAAACACCGGAGTGCCGAAGATCTTATCCAGCCGTTCGGCGCGGGAAAGTGTCGTGTTTTCCATCGCTCAGTGGATGCGGGCACCCACGGGGGTGTCGTCGCTGTAGAAGGGGATGGAGCAGCCGCCGTCGGCAGTGTCAGCGGCGAAGATCATGCCCTCGCTGACATACTTGCCCTTCATCATCGGGCGGGGTGCCAGATTGCAGACGATGCCGAGCTTCTTGCCGATGAGGTCTTCCGGCTTGAACCACTTGGCGATGCCGGACAGGATGCAGCGCTCACGCTCGCCGTCAAAGACGGTCAGGTGGAGCAGCTTTTTGCTCTCCTTCAGGTTCTCGCAGGCGCGGACCTCGGCCACGCGCAGCTCCACCTTGCAGAAGTCGTCATAGGAGATCTCTGCCTCGTGGGTGAAGTCCACATTGCTCTCCTCAGCGGGAGCAGCGGCCTTCTTCTCCGCCTCTTCCTTGGCCTTCTTAGCGGCCTCGGCAGCGGCCTTGCGCTTCTCGTCCTCTTCCTTCAGGTGGGCGATCTCCTTTGCCACGTCGATGCGGGGGAACAGCGCCTCGCCCTTGTGGACGGTGTAGCTCTCCTGAACGCCGTAAGCGGCCTTCTCCACGTCGATAGCGGAAGCGTCCAGACCCAGCTGCTCCATCATCTTGGGAGCGGTGGAGGGCAGGTAAGCGTTCAGCAGGATGCCGCAAACGCGCAGAGCCTCGCACAGGTGGTACAGTACGCTCTCAAGGCGCTCCTTGTTGGCCTCATCCTTGGCCAGAGCCCAGGGGGCGGTCTCGTCGATATACTTGTTGGCGCGCTGGATGACGGCGAAGATCTCCATCAGAGCCTGCGGGATGGTCAGGTTGTCCATGTCTGCCGTGACCTTGCCCAGCAGTTCGTTGGTCATGGTCTCCAGCTCGGTGTCGATGGCCTCGGTGCCGGCCACTTTGCGGACAGTGCCGCCGAAGTACTTCTCACACATGGCGACGGTGCGGCTCAGCAGGTTGCCAAGGTCGTTTGCAAGGTCGCTGTTGATGCGGTTGATGAGGGCTTCGTTGGTGAACATACCGTCGTTGCCGAAGGGGATCTCACGCAGCAGGAAGTAGCGGATGGCGTCCACGCCGTAGCGGTCGCAGAGGATGACGGGGTCAACGACGTTGCCCACGGACTTGGACATCTTGCCGCCGTTCATCAGCAGCCAGCCGTGGCCGAACACCCGCTTGGGCAGCGGCAGATCCAGAGCCATCAGCATGGCGGGCCACAGGATGGTGTGGAAGCGGAGGATCTCCTTGCCCACCATGTGCAGGTCAGCAGGCCAGAACTTGCTGTACTCGTCGTACTTCTCGTTGCCGTAGCCCAGAGCGGAGATATAGTTGCTCAGAGCATCGACCCAGACGTACATGGTGTGCTTGGGGTCGAAAGGCACGGGGATGCCCCACTTGACGGAGGTGCGGGAGACACAGGTGTCCTGCAGGCCCTGCTTGATGAAGGCGATCATCTCGTTCTTGCGGCTCTCGGGCTGGATGAACTGGGGGTTCTCCTCGTAGAGCTTGAGCAGACGGTCGGCGTACTTGCCGGTCTTGAAGAAGTAGGCTTCCTCGTGGGCATCGTAGACCTCGCGGCCGCACTCGGGGCATTTGCCGTCCACCAGCTGGCTGTCGGTCCAGAAGCTCTCGCAGGGCTTGCAGTAGT
>ERZ780144.2017-NODE-2017-length-19117-cov-6.816808_pt1 | contig 19117 bp, 10 predicted proteins | sample MGYA00511380_ERZ780144 | MGnify/ENA primary metagenome ERZ780144 (study PRJEB29588, sample SAMEA1965858) | human gut metagenome | biome: human gut; feature: human-associated habitat; material: faeces | place: Denmark | collected 2008/2010 ... | reverse complement strand
GCCAGCCGCTCCGATGCGCCAGCATTCGGCAAGTTACTTTTGTGAGTACGAAACGGAGTTTTGTGGCCACAAAAGTACAACTTGCTTGGAAAACTCTGCACAGCAGAACAATACCTTCCGGGAATGATTATTACACCCAAATTTACCGGACAAAGCCGTTGCAAACCGAAATCAACAACACAATTCTTTGGAGGCATATTCCGGCTTACCATGTGCTGTAGCATCCGGTTGTCTTGGAATATCCATATAGCGGAATATTGTTGTATAGAGTCCTAGAACTTATCAAACCAATTTTCGTGTATTCAGAAACAGATGCTATAGGTATTATTCAATCTTAGAACAATACGAATTTCAGTAATCAGAAAATAATGTTACGATATATATGGTTTAATAAGCCAAAGTTTCAAAAACACAGAAGATGTAGTTATCTGGGATAAGTGACTATTGTTCTCATAAAACCTATATCCAATATAATATGTAGTCCCGATACCATGATAGCATGGTAAATGTAACCTGCTTATCTAAGTTATTGGAATCCCAATAAAAGGGAAAAAATAATCATGTAGCTGATTCAGCTGATGAAATGGCTATCGGGAAATCTTATTATATCTGAATTTGTATTGTAGAAACATTCAGACAGAATAACCTTGTTTTCAGAGTCTGGAGATACCTTGTTATCATGGTGATATAACACAGATAATCAGCAAAAAATCTACTCGAATAACAAGAAAATAGTGTTGCGCAAATTTCTGTATTTCATTGATTTTTAGTATATTTATATAATAAACAAGCTATTATATATCACTAAATATTACACGTTATGTTTGAAGTGTTGTTGATTATATATCTGTTGCCGGTACTTATTATCGGTATGTTGCTCCTGAAACTGGTATTCTGGCTTTTGAGGATGGCCATACGTCTGGTAGTCTGGTTGGTCAAGAAAACTTTCATCATTATATGGAAGCTTATCGTACTTGTCTTTGCTATAATTATAGGTCGTGAAATCATGACTTGGAATCAACCGGACAAATAGAAAAGAACCGCACCAATATAAGAAATGGTGCGGTTCTGATAAAGATAAGTAGAATCCTCCCTTTGTGTTAATGGCTTGTTCAGTTTTGCCGATTACATGAAACCTTTTCCCTTGCTTCTTTCATATACAACTTCCTTCTTGGAATCACAGTTCATAAGACGGAACTGAACCATACATCCGGTAGGGATATCCTTGGGTAACTGTTCAACCAGTCTGTCGATAACCTGGTCCACATTACTGAAACCAATATCTGTTATTTCACCGATAACGTCACCTTTGAAATATGCACGGCCATAGATCATCATCTTTTTGGTTATACGGAACATCTTGTCTGCCGGTGTCTCGAAGTCACGTGCCTTACCTTGCTTGCTCTTCTTGCTACTGAAGAAAATGAAGTCAATTACTTTGGCATTTAGTTCCCAGGCAGGAGTGAAGTCTATCTTGACATAGCCTCTTGTTATATTCAGTCCATGACTGTGGTTCATACCGAAAGCAACCTCATACAGATTGGCATCACAGTCATTTTGGGCAATTGTAGCCCATGTATGACGGAAAGTATAATAACAGTAGTAATCCTCCTTCTTCATTCCCATATTGGCACATATCTTTCTGATACCAATGTTTACATTGGCATTGAAACTGTCCGGATTGCTGTAACGCTTATGGAATTTGAAAAGATATTCGTCATCCTCGTCTGAAAGATACTTGTCAAATGTGGCCTGAATGAACGGTTCCACACGCATTTCAATATAGGCTTCGTCTTTCCGGCTGTGCTTTGTCTTAGCTCTTTTATATCCGATAACTCCATCCTTATAGTTTTCTTTTTTAAGCTCAAATATATCTACAGTGTTTATTCCACCTAGACACAAGGATAGAAGTGCCACGTCTCGGCCCAGTTCCGGAAGAGAGGAAATCATTTTTGTTTCCGGTAGGGGACGATTGAAAAACTCCCGACATGCCTCTGCACTGATGGCTCTTTGAACTGTACTGTCAGATTTTGGAATGGATACTTTTAACCATGGATTGTATTTGATTCGCACAATACCACGTTCTTCATCGTTCAGCTCTATAAGTGCCCTTTTGAATATCTGTCTTAAACAAGTCGGGTACATTTCTTTCGCCCTGTTCGTCAACGAAAGGCTATTAATCCATCTTGTCAAAACAGAAGAAGACAAGTGAGTAAACATCACTCTGGTTGTTCCCAAATATCTTTCGAGGTGGTTTACAGCCAGACGATAATTCTTAGCATTACGTTCATGTCCTTCAGAGGCTATACGGTTAATGAACTTTGTTGCATAGTCACTAAAGCATACTTCCATATCAGAGTTCATTAAGTATTCTATTAATTCTGTTACAGAGTATCCTGACACATCTTTACGATTTACCAATTCTGTATAACGAAGTATTTCCTGTGCACAATATTTATTTATGACAGCATCCTTAATCTCTCCAGATTTGGATAGCTGTTTGTCAGTAACGAATTTATCAGTCTTAATATACCCTGATTTTGAACGATGAAGTACTCGAATGTACACTTGGTAAAAGCCGTCAGCTCGCTTATACCTTACAATAGTCTTAAATGTTGCCATACCTTATTGATTTACAGTTGTTTTACTTTTGTAAGTTCTTTGTAAGCGTACCCTCTCAGTTTAGTAAGCTATTTGTAAGCAAGTACCGTTTATTTGGCTCATTTTTTGCGGACAAATGCACGAACCGCCTAAAAACAACTTAGGCTGTAATGTCTGAAAAACAGTCCATTACAGCCTAAATCAATGATTATCTTATACTATTTATGCTTCCTCTATTGCAGCCTGTGCAGCAGCTACGCGGGCGATGGGCACGCGGAACGGTGAACAGCTGACATAGTTCATACCTACTGAGTCGCAGAAGATGACGGATGAAGGTTCTCCACCGTGTTCTCCACAGATACCTACTTTCAGGTCTGCATTAGTCTTACGACCCAGTTTCACACCCATTTCAACCAGACGGCCTACACCTTCCTGATCCAATACAGCGAACGGATCGGTTTTCAGGATACCTTTCCTGATGTATTCCGGTAAGAATTTACCGGCGTCGTCACGGGAGTAACCGAAGGTCATCTGAGTCAGGTCGTTGGTACCGAATGAGAAGAATTCGGCTACTTCGGCGATCTGATCTGCGGTGATAGCGGCACGCGGGATTTCGATCATCGTACCTACTTTGTAATCTACTTTAACGCCTTTTTCTTCGAATACCATAGCTGCAACACGGTTGATGATTTCAGCCTGCTGTTTCAGTTCTTTCACAGTACCTACCAAAGGAACCATAATTTCCGGACGAGGATCCAGACCACGCAGTTTCAGGTTACAAGCTGCTTCGATGATCGCACGGGCCTGCATTTCGGTGATTTCCGGATAGGTAACTCCCAAACGGCAGCCACGATGACCCAGCATCGGGTTGAATTCGTGCAGTGCATCTACTTTTTCTTTGATACGTTCTACCGGAATTCCCAGTTTCTGAGCCATATATTGTTGTGAAGCCGGTTCGTTCGGAGTAAATTCGTGTAAAGGTGGGTCGAGCAGACGGATGGTAACCCCCAGTCCGTTCATGGCTTCGAGGATACCTTCGAAGTCTCCCCGCTGCATCGGCAGGATCTTGTTCAGTGCATCCCGGCGTCCTTCTACCGTGTCGGACAGGATCATTTCACGCATAGCGTCGATACGGTGTCCTTCGAAGAACATATGTTCTGTACGGCAAAGTCCGACACCTTTGGCTCCGAAGTCACGGGCTTTACGGGCATCTTTCGGGGTATCGGCATTAGTACGTACATACATACGGGTATATTTTTCAGCCAGATTCATGATGGCTGTGAAGTCTTCGTCCAATGTTGCATCTTCTGTTTCTACTTTTCCTAAATAAACTTCACCGGTAGAACCGTTCAGGGAAATCCAGTCTCCTTCTTTGATGATTGTTCCGTTTACGGAGAAATTACGTTTGGCATAATCGACTACGATATCTCCTGCTCCGGATACACAACATTTACCCATACCACGGGCAACGACAGCTGCATGAGAAGTCATACCACCGCGTGCGGTCAGGATTCCTTCGGATACGTTCATTCCCCGCAGGTCTTCGGGAGAAGTTTCCTGGCGTACCAGAACCACTTTTTCGCCTCTGTTTTTCCATTCTTCGGCTTCGTCGGCGAAGAATACGACACGCCCGCAGGCAGCACCCGGAGAAGCCGGCAGACCTTTGGTAATAACGTGAGCTTTTTTCAGAGCTTCTTTATTGAATACCGGATGGAGCAGCTCGTCCAATTTAGCCGGTTCCTGACGCAACAGAGCTGTTTTTTCATCGATCATACCTTGTTTCAGCATATCGACAGCCATTTTCACCATAGCGGCTCCGGTACGTTTTCCGTTACGGGTCTGTAACATCCACAGCTTACCGTCCTGGATGGTGAATTCCATATCCTGCATATCGTGGAAGTGGTCTTCCAGTTTTTCCTGTACAGCGTTCAGGTCGGCATAAGCCTGAGGCATAGCTTCTTCCAGCGAAGGATATTTAGAAGCACGTTCTTCTTCGGAAATACCCTGCAGTTTAGCCCAACGGCGTGAACCCTCGATGGTGATTTCCTGCGGTGTACGGATACCGGCTACAACGTCTTCCCCCTGTGCATTGATCAGGTATTCTCCGTTGAAGATGTCCTCTCCGGTTGCAGCGTCACGGCTGAAAGCAACACCGGTAGCCGAATTGTTACCCATGTTACCGTAAACCATAGACTGTACGTTAACAGCAGTACCCCATTCTTCCGGGATCTGGTTCAACTGACGGTACAGAACGGCACGTTCGGTCATCCATGAATCGAATACGGCACAGATGGCTCCCCACAGCTGTTCCCACGGACAAGTCGGGAAATCTTTGCCGGTTTTGGTTTTGACTACTTTTTTGAAGTTTTCGACCAATACCTGCAAATCTTCAACGGTAAATTCAGTATCTTGTTTGATATGTTTGGCTTCTTTCAGCTTGTCGATTTCAACTTCGAACGGATTGTGCTCGCCTTTTGCTGCTGCTACACCCATTACAACATCGCCGTACATCTGAATAAAACGACGGTAAGAGTCCCAGGCAAAACGGGCATTTCCTGATTTTTCTGCCAGTAATTTTACGGCATCGTCATTCAATCCCAGGTTCAGCACGGTGTCCATCATACCCGGCATAGAAACACGGGCACCGGAACGTACGGATACCATCAACGGGAAAGCCTCTCCTTTGGAACCGAATTTTGCATTCATGATTTTTTCCATGTGTGCAATACCGGCTTTAACGTCGTTTTCTATTAATTTTACAACAGCATCTTTACCTTTCTGGTTGTAAAGTGTACAAACTTCAGTGGTAATCGTGAAACCTGCAGGTACAGGCAGGCCGATCAGGTTCATCTCCGCCAGGTTGGCGCCTTTACCACCGAGCAGATTTTTCATGTCTGCCTTGCCTTCTGCTTTTCCGTCTCCGAATGTGTAAACGTACTTCGTACTCATATTTCTGTTAGATTTGATTTATTTCCCTGAGAGGGAAGGTTTATTATTATGATATTGTTTTTATAAACTATTGATATACAATAAACTGAAAGCCACGCGAGCTTGCGTATTCAGAGTTGCAAATATAGAATATTTTTTGTTATTATAAAAATCGGCTTCTATTTTTATAATGATCTATTACTCAAACGTTTTCAATTTTGAATTCTTGGCTCTTTATCATTCCCTCCGGATTGTCGTTTGCCGGTATACCGGTTCCCCGTTTTTCCCCAATCCTTCGACGGTGATGGTATAACTGCCGGCCATGTCGGAAGTGAAAAAAGAGAGGGAAGTCTGCCCGGATGAATCGATCGGGACGACCGGTTGCCAATAAATCGTGCTGCGGTAATCGATTTCGGGAGCTTTGAGTATTTCCGGGTCGTTGTATTGGGGCATGTAGAATTCATCCGGTTCGGAGTAACCTAAAGGAATGAATTTGATCAACCCTGGAGTGGCTTTGGGGGTGAAATGGCCATGTTTGGTATTGATGACAATCACACCGCCGGCACCGCCTTGGGCCATGAAGAAAGTCAGCCGGGCTCCGTCGCGGATGACTCCCAGATTGTCCACATCCTCCGGCATCACTGCGTTCAGCATGTCTTCGGTCTGTGGCAATCCGTCGATCATGAACAGAGGCGTACTTCCGTTGCGGGCCATCGTCACTTTGGTACCGGAGACAATAACACCCGGAAGACGGGATAATAGTTGATAGATACTGGAAGTATTGAATTTATTCAATTCTTCCTGGCCCAGGATGTAATCCGTCATATCTGTGTATTGGCCTTCGTATTTGTGTTGTACGCTTTCCGGACGGTGACGTAATACGACCGCTTCGTCGAGAATATAGACTTTCACACCGTTCTGGTAGAAATAACTACCTTTGAACTGGTCCATAAATTCTTCTTTGCCCAGTGGTTTATTTTCCCGGGGGATTGTAAAATGAGTGACGGGATCTTTAAATAGCCGGGGAGTGATAGTTATATCTACCATTTTTCCTCCTTTCTCTTTGTAGCCACGTACCAGAAAAATCGTACTATCGGGGAAATCCAGATCCCGGATGATGAATTCTCCGTTTTCGTTCGACTTCACTTCTCCCAATGTATTTTCACCGGGGATAAAGATTTGTACACTGGCATTCGCCATCGGCTTATTGCTATAATTGGTGATTTTTCCCCGGATTTCTTGTCTCTGTTCAAGCTTGAAAGTGGCTTTAGAAGGTGTGGCAGTCAGGAATTTCCCGATCTCATAACGGGTCCAGCCATGAGTGAGCATGAGGAGATCGATGTGTTCGGGAGTTTCACGACTATAACTTCCCGGGGCTTCGATGTGCCCTTTGAGGTCGGAGGTCAGGAGCAGATAACTGACGATATTGTCCGATAGGGTGTCACGGGGAACCATCGTATTGTCCGTAACAGAGAGAGAAAAACTGCCTTCGAGGGGGTGCTCGCCGATGTCTGTAAACTGTAGTGTCAGGTTTACTTTTTCCCGTCTGTCGTATTTTTCTTTATCGGTCCGGAGTTGTAATACAGGTTGCGGATCCGGCTTTATAAAATAAGAACGCTGGCTGTAAATGTGTGAGTCGGCATCGGCTAGTACGAACTGCACGGTACCACCGGGCAGGGAGTTCAGGGGTAAGGCTCCCACGAAATCGTCTTTTGCCGGTAGCACGCCTAACAGACGTCCTCTGGAGTGCATAACGATATAAATCGTTTTCCCTGCAGGAAAATGAATTCCTTTTTTGACAGCAAGGATCAGGTGGTTGTCCTGAGGATAAACCTGCAAGGCCAGATTTTCCGCTTGGGGAATCTGCAAGTCGACTCTTTTTTCCCGGTTTGTGGCGGTATGTACCAGGGCATAGTAGCGTTCGCCCGGCTGGGTGGTCAGTTCCAGGGTTCCCATTCCCCGGTGAAAGGTTGAAAAAGAAACGACTTCCTGTTCCTTACTATTGTAAATTTTTCCCTCGGCAGCTATCGAACGTCCGTTTGCATCCAGTGCCTTAAAGGCGACGGTTTGCGTGGTGCCCGCTAATAAATTACCGCCTTCCGGGAAGAATTGAAAGTCGAAGTCGTCGGAAAGATTCAATAAAGGGATTTCTCTTGAAAAAGCAAAAGGCAAGTCCGTCGGGAACGCTACCTGAATCCGGTCGATACTGTCGCTGACCGGATATTGTAAAGTGGCGGATCCTTGTTCATCGGTTTTCAAGGTAGTCTTGTTTACCGCTAGTTTATGACGGTAGGTCGTGATTTTCAGACGTTGATGAACATAAGGTTTGCCGGCATTATCGATTAGGGTGAGCGTCGTCCGGATTGCATTGTCCTGACGGCTGCTTGCCGTGTGAATGTTTACTTCATTCACTGTACTGACGATCTGTATATTTTTTTTGAAGAAAAAATCTTCTTCGTTATTTTGCATCCAGTTGGTAAAGACACGCAGGCAATACTCTCCCGGAGGGGTGGTGGATGGAATCGTCAAATTGCCATAAAAACAAGAATCGGTCTGTTTTATTTGGATACGTTTTAAAATCGAATCCTGACGGTTGATGAGTTCGAGGTAGATAAATTTACTTAATTGGGTCGGGATATGATAGCTGGCATCTACGCAGTAGGCTCTGAACCAGATATTTTCGCCGGCAGAGTAGGTCGGTTTATCGGTATGTAGATAAATTTTTTCCTGGGGGTTGAAATTGAAATAGTTGTTGAAACATTGTTCGATGTATGAAGGAAAAGCATCTTCGGTTTGAGCTCCGACGGGACGGAAAAGAAGGACCAGCATGATCGTGAACATGCCCGTGCAGATTGTTTTCATCATTTATTGTTTGTGGTTACGGGAACAAAATTAAGAAATAAAATGATATTTTTGTTCTGCTAAAGAGAAAATGCATGAAGCCAACAGAGAGTCGGAAACGGTACAATGATTACCCCGCTTATTTCAAAGAATTATTTGGAGAACGGGTGCAAAAATTGTCTATCGACGGTGGATTTACTTGTCCGAACCGGGATGGGAAAAAAGGGACCGGTGGTTGTACGTTTTGTAATAATGAGAGTTTTAATCCGGGTTATTGCCGGGCTGTGTCGGGGATATCCCGACAGATCGGGGAGGGAAGGGCCTTTTTTGCCCGAAAGTATATCGGTCAGAAGTATCTGGCTTATTTTCAGGCTTATTCGAATACCTATGCTCCTTTGGAAGAGTTACGGCAAAAGTATGAGGAGGCATTGGATTGTCCCGATGTAGTAGGATTGGTGATCGCTACCCGTCCGGATGCTGTGACCGATGACGTATTGGATTATATTGCCGGATTGTCCCGGCGTTGTTATGTTTGTGTAGAGTATGGAGTCGAATCTGCAAATGATGAAGTTTTGCGAACGGTCAACCGGGGACATACTTTTGCCGAAGCTGAGGAAGCGATACGGAAAACGGCTGAGAGAGGTATCCGGATAGGAGCTCATTTGATTTTCGGCTTACCCGGAGAGAGCCGGGAGTCTATGTTGGAGGGGGCGGTCCGTTTGTGCGATCTGCCGATTCAGGTATTGAAGCTACATCAGTTGCAGATTGTCCGGGGAACGGCGATGGCCGAACAATATCTTCGGCATCCGGAGGTTTTCAGGTTGTATAGCTATGAAGAATACCTCGATTTTGTAGTGGACGTGATCGGACATATCCGGCCGGATGTTTATCTGGAACGTTTTGTCAATCAATCACCCGAAGAATATCTGATCGCTCCGAAATGGGGAATAAAGAATTATGAGTTTGTGGCTAAACTGGAGAAGAGATTGCGTGAGAGAGGAGAGTGGCAGGGGAGGTGGTATAGGGGGAAAAGTAAAAGGTAAAAAGCTAAAGGTTGAAGGTTTGGGGAAAATGAAGGAGGGGAAAAGAAAAAAGATGAAAAAAATAAAATGAGATGATGATTGGACAGGAGAAAGTGTATGAGACATTGAAAGCTTTGGGTATTGAATTCGATTATCTGGAACATCCTGAGGCACCTACGATCGAGATTGCCCGCCAATATTGGAAAAATTTGGACAGTACACATTGTAAGAATTTGTTTTTCAGGAATCATAAGGGAAACCGGCATTACCTGGTTATTTTTCATTGTGATCGGAATCTGGCGATTCATGATCTGGAACAACTATTAAAACAAGGGAAATTAAGTTTTGCTTCGGAAAAACGGATGGAGAAATACCTGGGGTTGAAGCCGGGATCTGTCAGTCCTTTCGGATTAGTGAACGATACGGAACACCATGTCTATGTTTTCCTCGATGAAAATTTGAAACAAGCCCGGAAATTGTCGTTTCATCCGAATGATAACCGGGCTTCTCTGGCTATAAAGACGGAAGATTTTATCCGTTATATGGATCAGACAGGGAATGGGTATGAGTGGATCAGACTTTATTGATTGGCGCAGTGCGCCAATCCTACTTCATTCCTTCCACCTCCCCGATGGTCATCGGTTTATATTTGCCGAGCCGGCGTGCTCCGTCGGGAGTGATCAGGTAGTCTTCTTCGTTACGGATGCCGCTGAAACCTTTCCAGGGTTCCAATTTGTCGTATTGGATAAATTCGCAGAACCGTTTTTCACTTCTCCAATAGTCGATGAGCTCAGGAATAAAATAGATGCCGGGTTCTATGGTAAAGACAAAACCGGGTTCCAGGGGGCGGGCCAGACAGAGCGATTTGAAACCGAACTGTGTACTTTTGGGTTGTCCGTTATATCCTACCCATACTTCGCCTAAATTCTCCATGTCGTGAACATCGAGTCCCATCATGTGGCCGAGTCCGCAGGGAAAGAACAACGCATAAGCACCCGAACGGGCTGCTTCGTCGGGATCTCCTTTCATCAGGCCGATCGATTTCATCCCTTCTGCAATCGTACGGGCGGCAATCAGATGGACCTCTTTGAACGGAATGCCCGGTCTTAGGGCGGCAACTGCGGCCTGATGGGCTTGTAAAGCGATTTGATAGATGGTTTTCTGCTGTTCTGTAAAATGTTTACTTACCGGAATGGTCGACGAGAGGTCGCCGGAATAGTGCATGCCGTTTTCCGCTCCTGCATCCAACAATAACAACTGCCCTTCGTGGAGGATATTACCGTGATAATGATTATGGAGGGTTTGCCCGTTAATGGTGGCAATCACCGGGAAAGACAATTGTCCGCCATTTTGTAAAGCGACTTCTGTCACTGTTGCTGCTATTTCACATTCTTTCATCCCCGGCCGGACAAGTTGCATCGCCCGGATGTGCATATCGGCGGAGATATTTACTGCTTCTTCTATCTCCCTGATCTCCTCGGCCGATTTGTAGTTTCGTTGGCCGACTACAGCCCGGATCAGTTCGGTAGAGGCTCCGGCAACTTGCGCTTCAGGGGCAATCCCCAGTAAACGGAGTAGGGTGACCTGATGTTCACCCCGGTAAGGAGGCAGATAATGGATACGACGTCCCTGCTGTACCGCTTTATTTAAATAATCGCTCAGCTGGGCGGTCGGAGCGGTTGCAGTGATGCCTACTGAAGCACTCTTTTCCCGTATCGTGGGTTGGGTGCCCATCCAGACGATATCGTCGATGGTCAGTTCATCCCCGAAAATAATTTCCCGGTCTTCATCGATATCGATCAGAGCCGAAAGACCGGCATAATCCGAACCGAAAAAATATAAAAAAGTCGAATCCTGACGGAAATGATACGTGTTGTCGGCATAATTCATACCGCTTTCATTGTTGCCGAGAAATAGTAAAATCCCTTTACCGATTTCTTTCTTCAGTCTGTTACGTCTCTGAATGTAAGTTTCTTTGTTGAACATAATCGTATGGTTTTATAAGTAGATATTGGGTTTGGTCAGTTGGTGTTATTGATAAAATCTTTGGGTAATACGCCGAATTGATTTTGGAAACATTTGGCAAAGTAGGAGGGACTGTTAAAGCCGACCATATAACAGATCTCGTTGATCTTATATTCGTTTCCGGCCAGATATTCCGCTGCTTTACGCAGGCGTACCAACCGGATAAATTCATTCGGGGTCAAACCGGTTACTGCCTTTACTTTGGCATACAGAAGGGTACGGCTCATATTGACACTTCGGGTGAGTTGGTCGACGGAAAATTCTGTATTCGAGATATTCTCCTGGATGATCTCGTTCAAACGGTTAAACCATTTTTCGTCGGCCTGTGTTTCGGTCAGGGTATTGATCGGGGTGAAAGGTTTCTCTGAAAAAAGACAACGCAGTTTGTTCCGGTTTTCCAGCAGACTGACCATCTGTGCATACAGATAGCTCACAGATACCGGTTTCTCGATATAGACATCCGCTCCGTTTTCCAGACCGGCGATTTTACTTGCTGTATCCGTGCGTGCTGTGAGCAGGATTACCGGGATATGACTTAGATTGATGTCGCTTTTTATTCGTTTGCATAATTCTATTCCATCCATTACCGGCATCATGACGTCGCTGATGACAATGTCCGGTTTCAGATTTTCCAGTGATTTCAATGCTTCTTCGCCATTTCCGGCCGTGTGGATATGATATCGTTGTCCGATGACACGGGTGAGATAAGAAATAAACTCTTCGTTATCTTCGACAATCAGTACGGTTCCGGCCTTTTTCCCATCTTTGTCGGTCTTCTCTGTTCCGGCAGGTTCGATCGGATCTTCAGCTTTTACTTCCTGGAGTTCTGCTGTTTTATCCGGAGAGGTCACAGAAATAGAAAGGTCGTTTTGTTCGTCCTGGGGAAGCGTGATCCGGAAACGGGTAAACCGGTTTTCTTCGCTTTCCACTTCTATCTTTCCCATCATTCGTTTCACCAACAGGCTGACGATGGCTAGCCCGATACCGAAACCTTTGTTCGGGAGTTGTGGTTTATTGGCCGATTGGTAAAAGAGGTTGAATATTTTTTCTTTCTCCGTAGGTTTGATTCCCGTACCGTTGTCTTCGACTGAGATCGTTACCGTATGTGCTTCAGGATTTTCAGTGAGGGAGACCAGAATACGGTCTTTGGTAAATTTCATGGCATTGGTCAGCAGGTTACTCAACACTTTGGTCAGTGCTTCCCGGTCGGTGCAAATCCGGATCGGTTGTGGAGTATCGTGGGTGAGCTGTATCCCCTTTTGCTGAGCTGCAGGTGTAAAACGCTGTACAGTTTTTTCCACCAGATCATCGATGTCGAACCAGGTGTTTTGGGAGGAAAAAGCTTCTTGTTCGGCTTTCGTAAAATCCAGGATCTGATTTACCAGGTCCAGTAACCGTTCGCTGTTGCGTTTGACGACTTCCAGGTCGTCCCTGATTTCCTCCGGGATATTTTTTTGACGCATGATCTCTTCTACGGGGGCCAGGATCAGCGTTACCGGAGTACGGATTTCATGGGTAATATGGGTGAAGAATCCGATTTTAGCATCGAATAGTTTGCGTTCGTTCTCGTGATGCAAGGCTGCGATCTTATTACGGTGGCGTCGGTTGGTCCGTTGTAATAAAAGTGCATACCCTAAAGCGATCGCTAAAACGATCAGGATACTGTAAACGACTAACATACCGTTCGATAACCACCAGGGGGGAAGAATCGTAATCCGGATTTCTGCTTTTTCGGGATTCCATACCTCGTCGTTATTACAGGCCATCACCTGGAAGGTATAATTCCCCGGGGATAGGTTGGTGTAGGTGGCTATGTTGTTTTGATTGTCCGTGTTGTTCCAGGTTTTATCGAAACCTTTCAACATGTATTTGTATTTGTTTTTACTCGGGGCACAATAGCTGGTCGTTACAAATTCGATAGAGAAAACGGCTTCGTTGTGAGGGAGAATGACCGAGCGCTGACGGTCGATCTGAGCTTGAAGGACCGAATGTCCGCCGATTGTTACATCCTGATTGAAAAGCCGGAAGGCCGTAAAAACAATATGGGGAATCACTTCATTCTTGCGGATACTTTGCGGATGGAAGACATTGAACCCATTGCTGCCGCCGATATAAATCTGTCCACCGGAAGTTTGCAGGCCGGCCTGGTTGGTAAACGGAAGGCAGACGAGTCCGTCTTCCTGATTGTAATAACTGATGGTTCCGTCTGAAGTATTGAACCGGAGTAAACCGGCATTGGTCGTGATCCACAATTCATTATAACTGGAGATGATCGTCTGTATGGTGGTATGGGTACGAAATAACGGATCGGGATGACGGGTAAAGCTATGATCGGCCGGATTGTAGGTATAAAGTCCGTATCCGCCCGTACCGATCCTTAACTTGCCCTGATCGCTGCACAGGCACACGATAGATTGTGGTAAACCGGTCTGATCGTTGGAATGAAATTTGAGGGTACTGGTTTTCAGGTCATAGCTGATCAATCCTTTGCCTTGCGAAGCAAACCAGATCGTGTGGTTGGCGTCTTCGGTGATGTCGGTGATGTAGCTGTTGTATCCCAGATCGGCGATAGTAACGAACGAATTGCTGAAGATATCGTAATATAGGATGCCGGTTTGGGTACCGAACCAGAGCCTGCCTGAGCTGTCTTTGTATATAGCGTATACACTGCCCGGATTCAAGCCCTTGATATTTTTATCCGAATAGTTGGTCACTTTACCGGTAGCTGAATTTAACCGGTACACACCGTGAGCATAAGTCCCGACCCATAATTCATGGTGGTCGCAATATAAGGCGTGCACGCTGAGGTCCGGATTTTTGGCGTCTAAGTATACCGGAGTGAAAGATTGGTCGTGTGGGTTGTAGTTCCAAAGCCCTTTATTATCTGTTCCGATCCATATCGTCCCGTCGGTGTTTTCACAAAAAGAATTGATGACTTTCCCCGGGGCACTTGTTTTGCCCGGTGTATAGCAGAACGTATTGAACCAATTGGTACCCGGCGTAAGATAATTGATACCTCCGGCGTTCGTTCCCACCCAGATACCTCCTTCCCGGTCTTTCAGAATCGAATAGACAATCCCGTCATTTAATCCTTGCGGAAAAAGAACATTGTATCCGATCGTAGAAAAAGTGTTCTCTGCCAGATTATATTGTGTCAGTCCGCTATTGGAACCGATGAGCAATATACCCGGTTGTATTTCGGTAATAAAATGGATATAGGTTATCGGTTCGTCAGCAGGAGGGAGGCAGGCCGTACAGTTGCGGGTTGTTTTATCGTATTTGAAAAGTCCGTTGTCACACAACCAGATATTTCCGAAAGAATCTTCACATAGGGCGTAAATGTAACGGGCTGTATATCCTTTTTGTTTATCTGTAGCATCGATCCGGAAAAAAGAGTCGGTGAAGGGATCGTATTTACATACTCCCTGATCATGAGTGGCTATCCATACTTCTCCGGTGTGGTCGATCAGAATTTTGGTGGTCAGATTGGAAATAAGACTCTTTTCATCGTTGATGTCGTGACTGTAATGTTTGATCTTGCCGTCCGAAGGATTGTAGCGGAAAACACCGCTTCCATAAACCGATATCCAGATTTTTCCCAATTGGTCTTCCTTGATCGAGTAGATGATTTTTTGAGAAAGCCGGTCCGGGATATCCGGTAGATGAAAGGTCGAAAATTTTTCTTCGGATACCCGGTAGCGGAAAACACCGTTCTCAGTACCGATCCAAAGATTACCTTTCGAATCCTCGAATAAAGAATGAATGACATTATTGCCTAAAGAAGCCGTGTCGCCGGGAATATGCCGGAAAGTTTTGAAATGGCGCGAATCGAAGCGATTCAGACCGTCTGAAGTGCCACACCAGATATATCCTGTCCGGTCTTGCAACAAACATTGTACAGCATTACTCGATAAGCCGTTTTCAACCGTATAATGGCGAAATTGGGAAGGAATGCCGAAGGCCGGGGAGAATGAAGCGAACGATAAAAAGAATAAGATAAAGACAAACGTTTTCATAATCATTTGGTTAATAGTGATGTAGCACATGCCCCTCTGGCGGTTTCCTTTTTTTGCTTCAAATTTAAAAAAATTATCATTTGAAGTGTATTTTCGATACTTATATTTTTGTTTTATAAAAAAATGTTTTTATCTTTGAGATGTTTATTCGATGATTATGCTAAATGAAATTCGCATATTGCAGAACCGTTCCTACAAAGGACTTTTTGAATGCTGGTTATATTAGCGTATTCTTTTCTTTGTCCTGAATCCGAAGGACAATTTTTCTCTGTGTTTTTTTTATCTTGAGAGTGAGATAAATTTTATTATTCTAAATTTATTTCGTCATGCGTGGAAATATATTCGATATCAAGCGTTATGCGATTCATGACGGGCCGGGAATACGGACGACTGTTTTCTTGAAAGGGTGTCGTTTGCATTGTCGTTGGTGTCATAACCCCGAAAGTCAGGCTGTGGGAACTGTGTCGATGAAACAAGTCCGGAAATTAGGAGACCGTGAATTCGAAGAAATCCGGAAGGTGGGCTACGGGATTTCGGTCGATGAATTAGTCGAAGAGATAGCTAAAGATGCGGTGTTTTTCGAAGAATCGGGAGGAGGCGTTACTTTTTCAGGAGGAGAACCTTTGTTGCAACCGGTTTTTCTGTTGGAATGTCTCAAAGCTTGTAAGGCCCGTCGTATCCATACCTGTATCGATACGGCCGGAGTGGCTTCCGGAGCATATTTAGAAGAAATATGCCGGTATACGGATTTGTTTCTTTACGACGTAAAAACTGCCGATCCTCAAAAGTTCGAAGCGTACATCGGTAAAGGATTCCGGGAGGCGTGTGAACATCTGAGGAAAATTGCCGGACAGGGTGCCGGAGTGATTGTCCGGATACCTGTTATTCCCGGTTTTAACGACGATAAGAAGAGTGTGCAGGAGACGATTCGTTTTTTACAGACGATGCCTGTTTTGAAAGAGGTGAATCTGCTCCCTTTCCACCGTACGGGGGCAGATAAATACAAACGGCTCGGTATGGATTGGGAAATGGGAGATCTTCCGGGCCTGAAAGAGGAAGACCTGAAAGATATCCGGGAAATGTTCAGGGAACAAGGCTTTCGGATATAACCTGTTAAAAAACTATAAATCAAAACCATACTTATTATGAAAATGACCGAACGAATCAGAAAACTGCGTGAGCAGAGTCTGAATGCTGAGAATCGGATCTCGGCGGAAAGAGCTTTACTGATTACTGAATTTTATCAATCGGGGATGGCCGATGCCGAACCGGTACCGGTTCAACGGGCTTTAGCGTTTAAATATATCCTGGAACATAAGTATATTTGTGTGAATGAGGGTGAATTGATTGTCGGCGAGCGGGGACCGGCCCCGAAGGCTACTCCGACTTATCCCGAAATCTGTATCCACTCGTTACAAGATCTCGAGATATTGAACGATCGCCCGAAAGTATCCTTTAAATCCGATGAAACTACCCGGGCTGCTTACCGGGATATCATTATTCCCTACTGGAAAGGGAAAAGTAATCGCGACCGGATATTTCAGAATTTGCCACAGGAGTGGAAAGAGGCTTATACTGCCGGTGTATTTACGGAATTTCAGGAACAAAGGGCGCCGGGACATACGGCTTTAGGGATAAAGATGTTTCGTACCGGGTTGTTGGATTTGAAAGAAGAAATAGCCGAAAGTCTGGCTAAGACCGACCTGGTAAACGATCCGGAAGGCGTGGATAAACGCGACGAGCTGAGGGCGATGGATATCGTTTGTGATGCAATGATCCGCTATGCCGAACGGTATGCCGAACGCCTGGAAGAGCTGGCGGCTGAAGAAAAAGACCCGGTGAGAAAGAAAGAGCTGGAGAAAATGGCTGCGATTTGTCGTCGGGTACCGGCTCATGCTCCGACAACCGTTCATGAGGCATTACAACATTATTGGTTTATCCATTTGGGTGTGGTTACCGAATTGAATCCCTGGGACTCTTTCAATCCCGGACGTTTGGATCAGAGCCTGTATCCGCTGTATAAAAAACAGCTGGAAGAGGGGACGGTCACTCAGGAAGAAGTATACGAAATGTTGCAGTCTTTCTGGGTGAAATTCAACAATCATCCTTCTCCGCCCAAAGTGGGGGTTACGGCTGAAGAAAGTAATACTTATACCGATTTTTGTCTGATCAATGTCGGAGGGGTGAAGGAAGACGGTAGCGACGGGGTGAACGAGATGTCGTATATCCTGCTGGATGTAATCCGGGAGATGCGTTTACTGCAACCCAGTTCGATGATTCAGGTCAGTAAGAAAAATCCGGACCGTTTTATCCGGGCTGCTGTCGAAATCATCAAAACCGGCTTCGGTCAACCGTCGGTGTTCAATACGGATGCTTTGGTACAGGAAATGTTGCGGGCGGGAAAAGATGTCCGCGATGCCCGGAACGGCGGGTGCTCGGGATGTGTGGAAACCGGGGCTTTCGGTACCGAAGCTTATATCCTTACCGGCTATTTTAATCTGCCGAAAATTCTGGAATTGACCCTGAACGACGGATTCGATAAGCGGACCGGCAAACAGATCGGTCTGAAAACCGGGACAGCTACAGATTATCGGACCTATGAGGAATTGTTTGCAGCCTATAAAGCACAGGTACAACATTTTATGCGGATCAAACTGACCGGTAACAATATCATCGAACGCATATTTATGAAATATATGCCGGTACCTTTCTTGTCTGTACTGATCGAAGATTGTATCCGGAACGGAAAAGATTATATGTGTGGTGGCGCCCGTTACAACAGTAGCTATGTGCAAGGGGTGGGCCTGGGTAGCATTACGGATATGCTGACCGCTTTACGCTATCATGTGTATGATAAAAAGACCATCGCGATGGAGACTATGGAGAAAGCTTTGGCGAACGATTTCAAAGGGTTCGAAGAGTTGCAGTATCAGTTGGTGTATCATACTCCGAAATACGGTAACGATGATGATTATGCCGACGAGCAGGAGGTACAGGTGTTCGACATGTACTATGATGTTTTGTCGGGACATAAATCTCCCCGGGGGGCGGACTATCGGGTAAATATGTTGCCTACTACCTGTCATGTTTATTTCGGTAAAGTGACCGGAGCTACTCCGGATGGACGGAATGCCTGGAAAGTGCTGTCGGAAGGCATCTCTCCGGTCCAGGGGGCCGATACGAACGGACCGACGGCAGTCATCCGTTCTGCCGCCAAAATCGATCATATCAAAACCGGCGGGACGTTACTGAATCAGAAATTTACTCCTTCGCTTCTTTCAACCGAAGAAGGATGTAATAATCTGGTACATCTGATCCGGGCTTATTTCCGGATGGACGGGCATCATATCCAGTTTAATGTGGTCGATGCCGATACGCTCCGGGAAGCTCAGAAACATCCCGAAGACTACAGGGATCTGATTGTCCGGGTTGCCGGATATAGTGATTATTTCAACGACCTGGGCGAAGATTTGCAGAACGAGATCATTTGTCGTACGGAACAAACGACATTTTAATACATTTTTAACGACTGGTGCTTTTTGAAGTAGTTTCTACAGCAAAAAGCATAAGTCGTATCTGAAAGTGTGAATAGTTATTAAAATTATAGAGATTTATTTAATGTATGGCATCTGTTAACTTAAAAAACGTTCGATTCTTTTTGCGGGAATCCGCAAAAAGAATAAT
>ERZ780144.2016-NODE-2016-length-19118-cov-3.924041_pt1 | contig 19118 bp, 20 predicted proteins | sample MGYA00511380_ERZ780144 | MGnify/ENA primary metagenome ERZ780144 (study PRJEB29588, sample SAMEA1965858) | human gut metagenome | biome: human gut; feature: human-associated habitat; material: faeces | place: Denmark | collected 2008/2010 ... | reverse complement strand
TTATGAGCATGTGGCAGCTAAAGTCGTTGAGTGGGGCGAGGCTTCCATGGATGGCGCGTACAGCAACGTAGGCGCAGTGGTAGGCGCAACCTATCCGGAGATGAGCGCCATTTTAAGAAAGCTCATGCCGAAGACTTACTTCCTGGTACCGGGCTACGGCGCACAGGGCGGCACCGCAAAAGACTTAAAGAACTGCTTCAATGAAGACGGACTCGGTGCAGTCGTGAACTCCTCCCGCGGCATCATTGCGGCATACCGCCAGGAGAAGTACGCAAAGTTTGGCGCAGAGCATTTCGCAGAGGCATCCAGACAGGCTGTCATCGATATGGTAGCTGATATCAACAGCGTGCTGTAATAGAAGCGAAGGAGCAGAGTATGGAAATGATTCAGAAGGAAAAAGTAAAGCTTACGGCGAAGGTGGTCAGCCAGGAAGCTTTGACAGACGATATCTGCAGCATGTGGATTCAGGCAGACGCCATCGCGAAAGCGGCAAAGCCGGGCCAGTTTATCTCTGTATACACGAAGGATAAGAGCAAGGTGCTTCCGCGTCCCATCAGCCTTTGTGAGGTGGATAAGGAGCAGGGCAGACTGCGCATCGTATACCGCGTGGTGGGTGCCGGAACCAGAGAGTTCTCCGCATACCAGGCAGGAGATGATATCGAGATCATGGGACCGTTAGGCAACGGCTTCCCGTTAAAAGAAAAGAAGGCATTCCTCATTGGCGGCGGTATCGGCATCCCGCCGATGTTAGAGCTGGCGAAGAACTTAAACTGTGAGAAGCAGATGGTTCTAGGCTACCGCGATGCCTTATTCTTAAACGACGAGTTTGAGCAGTACGGCAAGGTGTATGTAGCTACCGAGGACGGCAGTGCCGGAACAAAGGGCAATGTCATCGACGCCATCAAGGCAAACGGCCTGGAGGCCGATGTCATCTATGCCTGCGGACCAACCCCGATGCTGCGTGCGTTAAAGGCCTACGCGGCAGAGCATGGCATTGAATGCTGGCTTTCCCTAGAAGAGAAGATGGCCTGTGGAATCGGAGCGTGCCTGGCCTGTGTCTGCAAGTCCAAAGAGATCGACGAGCATTCACACGTGCACAATAAGCGTATCTGTAAGGATGGTCCGGTATTTGCTGCAGAGGAGGTGGAGCTGTAATGAACACAAAGGTGAATCTTGCTGGTGTGGAATTAAAGAATCCGGTCATGACAGCCTCCGGAACCTTCGGAAGCGGCGCTGAGTACAGCGAATTTGTAGATTTAAACCGTCTTGGCGCTGTGGTGACCAAGGGCGTGGCCAATGTACCGTGGCCGGGCAATCCGACCCCGCGTATCGCGGAAGTGTACGGCGGCATGTTAAATGCCATCGGCCTGCAGAACCCGGGCATTGATGTCTTTGTAAAGAGAGATATTCCATTCTTAAAGCAGTACGACACGAAGATCATCGTGAACGTCTGCGGAAAGACCACAGAAGATTATATTGAAGTGGTAGAGCGCCTGGGGGATGAGCCGGTAGATCTGTTAGAAATCAACATCTCATGCCCGAACGTCAAAGAGGGCGGCATCGCCTTTGGCCAGGATCCGAAGGCAGTGGAGGCCATTACACGGGAAGTAAAGAAGTACGCAAAACAGCCGGTGATCATGAAGCTGAGCCCGAACGTAACGGATATTACCGTCATGGCGAAGGCAGCAGAGGCAGGCGGCGCGGATGTGCTGTCCCTCATCAACACCCTGACCGGCATGAAGATCGACATCAACCGCAGGGCCTTTGCTATTGCCAATAAGACCGGCGGCATGTCCGGTCCGGCCGTAAAACCGGTGGCTGTCCGCATGGTTTACCAGGTGGCAAATGCGGTAAGCCTGCCGATCATCGGTATGGGCGGCATCGCAACCGCGGAGGATGCGTTGGAATTCATTATGGCAGGCGCCACCGCGGTTTCTGTGGGAACTGCTAATTTCTACAATCCCTACGCGACTGTGGAGATTGCGGAGGGCATCGAGAACTTCATGAAAAAACAGAAGGTAGAGGACATCCGGGAACTCATCGGATGTGTAAAATAAAGGAGAAGATCATGGAAGATTACAAGAAAGAATTTATTGAATTTATGATTGACTGTGAAGTACTGAAATTTGGTGATTTTGTAACCAAATCCGGCCGTAAGACCCCGTTCTTCGTAAACACCGGTTTCTACCGCACCGGCGCGCAGCTGCGCCGTCTGGGCCAGTACTATGCGCGTGCCATCAAAGAGACCTTCGGCACCGATTTCAACGTTCTGTTCGGACCGGCATACAAGGGCATTCCGTTAACTGTTGCGGCAACCATGTCCATCAGCGAGATGTACGACGCAGACATCCGTTACTGCTCAAACCGTAAGGAAGTCAAGGACCACGGCGACAAGGGCATCCTGCTCGGCAGCCCGATCAAGGATGGCGATAAGGTTGTGATCATTGAGGATGTTACTACTGCCGGCACCTCCATCGGGGAGACTCTGCCGATCATCAAGGCACAGGGCGATGTCGATGTGCTTGGCCTGGTTGTTTCCGTAGACCGTATGGAGCGCGGCAAAGGCACCAAGTCCGCACTGAAAGAAATCTCTGAGAAATATGGCTTTAAGACCACCGCTATCGTAACCATGGCGGATGTGGTAGAGCATCTCTACAACAAACCTTACAAAGGAAAAGTCATCATCGATGATACCTTAAAGGCAGCCATTGACGCATACTATGAGCAGTATGGTGCAGAGGAGTAATTTTTTATGGAAAAGGTTTATAAGACCATGCAGCGCACCGGCGCATGCAGCATCGCAGTAGGTGTCATCATTCTGGTGACCGGCGTGACTGTGGGCATTATGTCCATTGTCTGCGGCGGACTGCTGTTAAAGCGCAAGGGCGAGATTACATTTTAGACTGACAGAAGGCTGGGGAATGTTTGCGGAGCGGGCGTTCCTCAGCAGATCATTACGAAAAGATACAGGGGGCGGCAGTTTCTGCAAAAGTTCAGGCGGAGACTGCCTCTTTGCATGATGGAACAGGGCGCGCGTCTGGAATGCGCTGCGCCTGGCCTGCACAGGAATATGCAATGTGCGGGAAATGGATTAAAAAAGGAGTTTTGTCGGAAAGTATGATCAGGAATACGACCAGAAATCAGAAGCTGGGCTGGGTGCTTTTCATCGCTTACCTGGCTTTACTGGTTTATTTTATGTTTTTTGCGGAATCCTTTGGGCGCAATCCGGATCTGCGGGAGTATTCGTATAATCTGGAGCCATTTAAGGAAATCCGGCGTTTTTATAAATATCGAAAATTACTGGGAATGGAAGCATTCCTTTTAAATATTGCGGGTAACGTAGTAGGTTTCATGCCGTGCGGGTTCTTTCTGCCGATCATCAGCCGCAGGAGCAAAAAGTTTTACAACACATTTTTGTTCAGCTTCTGTTTAAGCCTGTGTATCGAAATCACCCAGCTGGTCTTCCGGGTAGGGAGCTTTGATGTGGATGACCTGTTTTTAAATACACTGGGCGGTGTGCTGGGCTTTTTCACTCATTGGATGATACAGAAAGTCCGAATCAGAAGGAGAAAACGCAGATGAAAAATAAGAAAAAACGCATATCCTATATCCGTAAGCCGATGCCGAAGCAGAGCTTCTTTTCTCTGGCGTTTGCTGTGGTGGGGCTTGTCTGCTTTGGTTTTAGTCTGGGAAACAGCATTGTAAACCAGGGAAGCGGCGGACCAGATGTGGCAGCCTGGGCGCTGACCAGCCTGCTGTTTTCTGTGGAGGCTGTGATCTGCGGTGTGAAAACACTGAAAATGAAGGAAGTCAATTACATTCTGGCGCGGATTGGAACCATTGTGGGCGGAGTTTTGCTGTTTTGCTGGCTTGGCATGCTGGTAATCGGGGTGCTGACTGTGATTTGAGACCTTGCTTTTATGGATGAGCAAGGCGAAAACGCTGTTTTCTGTGGATTGCGCAGGTACAGTGAATTTTTTGAAACGGCAGGAAAATCCGTTTCAGGAAAGGATGATAACATATGGTGAAATATCAGGAATTATGGAACGAGGAAAATACAAATATCAGAGAGCGGTATGATCTGGCCATGGAGCGGATCCTGGAGATCCCGTCTGAGGAGCGGGTGGCAGAGCCGTACCGCAGCTATTTTAACCAGATGGCGGCATTTACTGCCCAGATTGAGGAACTGGCAAGACTGCAGCTGCGGGAGGATCTGGATGCGTTTACACTGGAAGAACTGCAGCAGTTAAACGATAGACTCTATGCGGACATTCTGCCGGAGCATTACACTGAGAGTTATGCGAATCCGGCCTATGCCGTGCGGATGCTGGGGGCAGACCTTGGCCCGCTGCTTTCTGCTTTTTACGCACAGTTTCGGGCAGCGATTGTCTTTGCCTACGAGTGCAGACTGACCGATATTACCATTTTGTGCGAGACCCTGATTGAGATTTACAACATGTTTGAGGACAGCGAGCCCCAGGCCCGGGCCGTGCGGGATGTGCTGTACTGGTTCTTCAGCGACTACACCGATGTGACCCTGACCTACCGCATCCGGGAACAGCTGGATCCGGGCTTAAGCTTTGCGAAGGATATCATCATGGAGTCGGATTTAAGCGACCTTCGCTATCTGTACCGGTTTGGTGAGTACATTTCTGATTCGGAATTACAGATCGCGTCTTACTTAAATTCCCTGCCCGAGGAGACCATTGAGAAGATGGCATCCACCTACACGGAAGGCTACCGCAAAGGCTTTGATGTGATGGGACGCGACCTCTCGAAGAAAAAGACCGTGTCTATCCGCTATGAATTGGGTTTTGAGCGCATGATCCGTGCGGCCATCCGCCAGTTTGAGGAGATGGGACTGGAGGTTATTTTATACCGTGCGGCTGTCTGGTCTGTGACTATGAGTCCGAACCGCAAGATTGGTTACCACGGAACGTCTGCCAACATGCAGTTTGATTATGATCACCGCTATGACCAGACCATCTACCTGGACAAGGCCTTCAAGGAGCGCAAGCTGGCTGTGCTGCGTACCGCTTACGAGAACTGCAAAAAGCTGGCGGCAGAGTACGCCGGACCGGCCGTGGTGGAGACCTTCGGTGAGGATGGTTTTGAGCCGGTGAACAAACCGGAGGCTTATTCCTTAAGCGAAAAGCAGGAAGAACTGCAGATTGCCTATTCCAACGAGGCTATGCCGGTGGTGAACCAGTATATTCCGGGGGATGAGACCAGCTTTACCATTATTGCCTTTCCGGTACCGGCCATCGGGAAAGACTTTGCGGAGATTTTCCATGAGACCATCCGCATCAACACACTGGATTACGAGGAGTACAAAAAGATTCAGCAGAACGTGGTGGATGTGCTGGATCAGGCAGAGTATGTGACGGTAACCGGTAACGCAGAGGCTGGCAATGAAACCCGGATGAAGATATCCCTGCACGCACTGACAGACCCGGCGAAGCAGACGAACTTTGAGAACTGCGTGGCCGATGTGAACATTCCGGTGGGTGAGGTGTTTACCTCCCCGGTACTGGCCGGAACCGAGGGCCTGCTTCATGTGAGCCAGGTTTACATTGGGGACTTCCAGTTTAAGAATTTCCGCATGGAATTCAAAGATGGTAAGATCACCAATTACTCCTGTGACAACTTCGCGGATCCGGAGGAAGGAAAGAAGCTGATTCGTCAGCAGATTTTAAAGAACCATGATACCCTGCCGATGGGCGAGTTTGCCATCGGAACCAACACCACGGCTTACGCGGTGGCCAGGAAGTACGGCATCATGGATAAATTCCCGATTTTGATTGCGGAGAAGACCGGCCCGCATTTCGCGGTGGGTGATACCTGCTACAGCTGGAGCGAGGATTCCGCGGTTTACAACCCGGATGGCAAGGAAATCATTGCAAGAGATAACGAGATTTCTTTATTAAGAAAAGAAGATGTCTCCAAAGCATATTTTGGATGTCATACCGATATCACAATCCCGTATTCCGAGCTGGGGGATATTGCGGCAGTGTGCGGTGATGGACGGAAGCTTCCGCTGATTCAGAATGGGCGGTTTGTGGTGGCAGGAACAGAAAAACTGAATGAAGAACTGGACGGCTGATCCGGTTCAACTGGAAATGGAGCTGATTGCCGCTGGAGAATTCTGCGGCAGCCGGCTTCTTTTTTGTTTCATAGGAAATTGCGTCCTATGAAACAAAAAAGCGCTCCGCAGGGATGCGCACTCGGCGCAAAGGTAGATGGTTGCTGAAGCAACCGCGCCTCGGCGCGAGAATGTGCCAAGGCACATTCTTTTTTGTCGCATTTTTGTATACAGCGGATGTGCTGGCGCTTGATTTCTACATTTTCCGTATTGACTGCCTATAAAAAATCAGTTATCATGTTAATAAGCAATGCTTTAAACAACATAATCACTTATTAGTAAAAGTGATAAACTAAAAAGGAGATCTTACAATGGCAAAAGTAGGAATTGTAATGGGCAGTGATTCAGATATGCCAATTATGGCAAAGGCAGCAGAGATTCTGGATAAGTTCGGAATTGATTATGAGATGACGATCATTTCCGCGCACCGCGAGCCGGATATCTTTTTTGAGTGGGCGAAGAGCGCAGAGGAAAAGGGCATCAGGGTGATCATTGCAGGCGCCGGAAAGGCAGCACATCTGCCGGGCATGTGCGCAGCGCTGTTCCCGATGCCGGTTGTAGGCATTCCTATGAAGACCTCTGACCTGGGCGGTGTGGATTCCCTTTATTCCATCGTACAGATGCCGTCTGGAATCCCGGTGGCCACCGTAGCCATCAACGGCGGTGCCAATGCAGGCATCCTGGCAGCCAAGATCCTGGCAACTTCGGACGCAGAGCTGCTGGCAAAACTTAAAAACTACAGCGAAGAGATGAAAAACGATGTAGTCAAGAAGGCAGACAAGCTGGAGAGCATCGGATACAAAGAGTATTTATCCCAGATGAAATAAGAATCTATACATGGAGGATGAGAAGATGGATTACAAGAAAGCCGGAGTAGATATTGAGGCAGGATACAAATCAGTAGAGCTGATGAAGGAACATGTAAAAAAGACCATGCGTGAGGAAGTGTTAGGCGGACTGGGCGGTTTTTCCGGCGCATTCTCCCTGGCTAAGATCAAAAACATGGAGGAGCCGGTACTCTTATCCGGTACCGATGGCTGCGGCACCAAGGTAAAGCTGGCTATCATCATGGATAAGCATGACACCATCGGTATTGATGCTGTGGCTATGTGCGTGAACGACATTGCCTGCGCAGGCGGCGAGCCGTTATTCTTCCTGGATTACATTGCCTGCGGCAAGAACTATCCGGAGAAGATCGCGGATATCGTAAAGGGAGTTGCGGAAGGCTGCCTTCAGTCTGAGGCTGCTCTCATTGGCGGAGAGACTGCAGAGCACCCGGGACTGATGCCGGAGGAAGATTACGATCTTGCTGGTTTTGCGGTTGGTGTGTGCGACAAGAAAGAGATGATCACAGGCGAGCATTTACAGGCTGGCGATGTGCTCATCGGCATGGCATCCACCGGTGTACATTCCAACGGCTTCTCTCTGGTGCGCAAGGTATTTGAAAAAGAACTGACCAGAGAAGGTCTGGATACCTATTATGACGCTCTGGGCAAGACCCTGGGCGAGGCACTGCTGGCACCGACCCGCATTTATGTGAGGGCATTAAAGAGTATCAAGAACGCAGGTGTGACCGTGAAGGCATGCAGCCATATCACCGGCGGCGGCTTCTATGAGAATGTTCCGCGTATGTTAAAGGAAGGCACCCGCGCAGTGATCAAAAAGGACAGCTATGAGGTACCGGCTATCTTCAAAATGCTGGCAGAGAAAGGCGACATTGCAGAAGAGATGATGTACAATACCTTTAACATGGGTCTTGGCATGATCGTGGCAGTGGACCCGGCTGATGTGGAAAAAACCATGGAAGCTATTAAGGCTACCGGCGATGTGCCGTATGTGATCGGTTCCATTGAGGCAGGGGAAAAGGGAGTGACCTTATGTTAAGAGTCGGTGTGATGGTGTCCGGCGGCGGCACCAACCTGCAGGCAATTCTGGACGCAGTAGATGCAGGCGAGATCACCAATGCCGAAATTGCGGTGGTGATCAGCAACAATCCGGGAGCGTATGCCCTGGAGCGGGCAAAGAAACATGGGGTAGAGGCGCTGTGCATTTCCCCGAAGGATTATGAGAGCCGCGACGCGTTCAATGAGGCATTTCTGGCAAAGGTGGATGAGTATCATTTAGATCTCATCGTGCTGGCCGGATTCCTGGTAAAGATCCCTGCAGCTATGATCGAGAAATATGAGCATAAGATCATCAATATCCATCCATCCCTGATCCCGTCCTTCTGCGGCGTGGGCTATTATGGACTGAAAGTGCATGAGGCGGCGCTGGCACGCGGCGTGAAGGTAACCGGCGCGACGGTTCATTTTGTGGACAGCGGCATGGATACCGGCCCTATCATTTTACAGAAAGCAGTGGAAGTACAGGAGGGTGATACTCCGGAGGCACTGCAGCGCAGAGTTATGGAGCAGGCAGAGTGGAAGCTGCTTCCGCAGGCCATTGACCTGATCGCGAATGAAAAGATAAAATAAAAAAAACGATAACGGCAGACCGGTGAGATACCGGTCTGTCTGTGGTGTGAGGAGGAATACGCAGATGAAAATTTTGATTGTGGGCGGCGGCGGACGAGAACACGCTATCGCATGGAAGCTGGCAAAGAGTCCGAAGGTGGAAAAAATGTACTGCGCACCAGGCAATGCCGGTATTGCAGAGGTGGCAGAGTGTGTAAACATTGGTGTAATGGAATTTGACAAGCTGGTGGCATTCGCAAAAGAGCATGAGATCGACTTAACCGTTGTGGCACCGGATGATCCGCTGGCAGCAGGTGCGGTAGATGCCTTTGAGGCAGCAGGCCTGCGTGCTTTTGGTCCGAGAGCCAACGCGGCAATTCTGGAGGGTTCCAAGGCATTTTCGAAGGATCTGATGAAAAAGTATGGGATCCCGACTGCGGCTTATGAGACCTTCAATGATCCTGAGAAAGCACTGGCGTATCTGGAAACAGCAAAGATGCCGATCGTATTAAAGGCAGACGGCCTGGCACTTGGCAAGGGCGTTCTGATCTGCAAGGACCTGGAAGAGGCAAAAGCAGGTGTCAGAACTCTGATGATGGACAAGCAGTTCGGCTCCGCGGGCGATGAGATCGTTATCGAGGAATTCATGACCGGCCGTGAGGTTTCCGTATTATCCTTCGTAGATGGAAAGACCATCAGGATCATGACATCCGCTCAGGATCACAAGCGCGCGAAGGACGGCGACCAGGGACTGAACACCGGCGGCATGGGAACCTTCTCTCCAAGTCCGTTCTATACTCCACAGGTGGATGCATTTTGCAAAGAACACATTTACCAGAAGACCGTAGACGCCATGAAGGCAGAGGGCAGAGAGTTTAAGGGCATCATCTTCTTTGGTCTGATGCTGACTGCAGACGGTCCGAAGGTGCTGGAATACAATGCAAGATTCGGTGATCCGGAGACCCAGGTTGTGCTTCCGCGCATGAAGAATGATCTGGTGGATCTGTTCGAGGCCTGCATCGACGGAACCCTGGATCAGATCAATCTGGAGTTTGAGGACAACGCTGCAGTCTGTGTTGTTCTGGCATCCGCAGGCTATCCGGAGCATTACGAGAAGGGCTTTGAGATCCGTGGCCTGGAGAACTTCAAAGACAGGGAAGGCTATTATGTCTTCCATGCAGGCAGCAAGTTCGATGAGCAGGGCCGCGTGGTGACAAACGGCGGCCGCGTGCTGGGAGTGACTGCAACCGGCACCAACTTAAAAGAAGCCCGCGCGAATGCCTATAAAGCGACAGAGTGGATTGATTTCGATAACAAATATATGCGTCATGATATCGGTCACGCGATCGATGAGGCATAAGGGATAAACATTACCAAAAAATAGAAAAACAGAAGCTGTATTTTCAAGATGAGCGAAAATACAGCTTCTGTTTTTTTGACGAAATCAAAACATCTTTTGAAAAAATACCCAATATTGCATCACCTGGATTCGAAAATTGTGCAAAATTTCAGTTAATAACGTGAATGTTATGTGATGATAAGAAAATAAAAATTGATAAGAAAAAAACAGATGCTTATAATTACGGACAGAGCGAAAGAGAAAGGAGTGTGAGTATATGGATAAGCTGGTGGAATCCCTGATGGAGGAATTAAACTGCAACACGGTATTTACCATTCCTTTGTTTGGCGGTATTCCGGTGCTGGAATCAGTAGTGGTTACCTGGATCATTATGGCCATCATGATGATCGGTTCACTGATCCTGGTGAAAGGCCTGAAAATGAGAAACATTGGGAAGAAGCAGGCAGCTCTGGAAAGCGGTTTTACGTTTCTCTACCGTTTCTTTGGGGATCTTCTCGGCGAAGACGGAAAAGCGTATATTCCGTATCTGATCACGGTGATGCTTTATATTGCGATCGCGAACATGATCGGACTTCTGGGCTTCAAATCGCCGACGAAGGATCTGAATGTGACGGCTTCCCTTGCAGTGATGAGCATTGTGCTGGTGGAGGCAGCGGGAATCCGGAAACGGGGCATAAAAGGATGGCTCAAAAGCTTTGCGGAGCCGATTCCGATCATTGCGCCGATCAATGTACTGGAACTGTTTATCCGGCCGCTTTCCCTTTGTATGCGGTTGTTCGGAAACGTGCTTGGTGCCGTTGTTGTCATGGCGCTGATCAAGTATCTGCTTCCGCTGGTGGTTCCGCTTCCGTTCAGCGGATATTTCGATATATTTGATGGAGTGATCCAGGCTTATGTCTTTGTGTTCCTCACATCATTATATATAAAAGAGGCGGTAGAGTAAGGGCGAAAGTCCGGGACCGCTGGTAAAAAAGATGAAAACGAGAGAGAAAAGGAGAAAAGAATTATGTCAGGATTAATTGCAATCGGTGCTGCAGCAGCAGTTATCACAGGTGTCGGAGCAGGAATCGGAATCGGACTTGCAACCTCTAAGGCTGTAGACGCTATCGCAAGACAGCCGGAGGCAGACGGCAAGATCACCAAGGCGCTTCTTCTTGGCTGTGCGCTGGCAGAGGCTACCGCAATTTATGGCTTTGTAATCGGTCTTCTGATCATTCTCTTCCTGAAATAATCAAGAACTCGGAAGCAGAGAAGGGCAGGTACTATGTTAAACATAAATTTTTGGAATATTGCCTTTACGGTCATCAACCTTCTGGTGCTGTATCTGTTCCTGAAACATTTCCTTATGAAGCCGCTGATGGAGATCATGGAAAAGCGGCAGGCACAGGTGGAGGCGGATTTAAATGACGCTGCAAGTGAAAAGCAGGAGGCCATCCGGCTGAAAGAGCAGTATGAAGGCTCCCTGCGGGAAGCAGAGGATCAGGCCGGCCGGATTCTGGAAGACGCGAAGAAGATGGGCAGAACAGAATTTGAAAAGATCCTGCGGCAGGCGGATGATGATGCGGCAAAGAAACTGGAACAGGCTGACCGGATGATCGGCCTGGAGCGCGAAAAGACGTTAAGAGAGCTTCAGGGCCTGACGAAGGAGCTGGCTGCGACTGCGGCTGAGAAGCTTTTGAAGGAAAACAGCGGCCGGGAAGCGGACCGGAAACGGTTTGCGGCATTTCTGGCAGATACGGGGGAAAAGCATGACTGAACAGGCAAGACTTTATGGAACCGTGTTGTATGAGCTGAAGCTTCCGGATACTATGATCCGGACCTGTGAATGCATTCTGAGGGAAAATCCGCAGCTTGCGCAGGTTCTGGAAAGTCCGGTGATCCGGCAGAGCAAGAAGGAAGCCATCATCGACCGGGTTTTTCAGAGCCCGGACTTTTCTCGGATCATGCGGAATTTTCTAAAGAAAGCCTGTGAGGCCGGATGTATGGACCAGATGGAGAGTATGGTCCGGATTCGGGAGGAAAAGAGCCTTGAGGCAGCAGGGATTCTTTCTGCAAAGCTTCGCTATGTAACAGAGCCGGATGCGGAAGAAGTCAAGGCCATGAAGGCGCTTCTGTGTAAAACGTATGGAAAGAACAGCGTGGAGCTGTCCATGCAGGAGGCTCCGGAGCTGATCGGCGGTTTTGTGCTGCAGGCCGGTGATGTGGAATATGACTACAGTCTGAGCGGACAGCTCAGGCGGATGTTCGAAGGAACTAGATAGGAGACAGAAGATGAGTACAATCAGTTCTCAGGAGATCATCTCCATCATAAAGGGAGAGATTGCAGATTTTGACGCTCACGCAGGGGAAATCCGGGAAACCGGAACCGTCATCTGGGTGGGTGATGGCATTGCCATTGTCTATGGCATCGATCATGCCATGTACGGGGAAATCGTGATATTCGAGTGCGGCGTAAAAGGCATGGTACAGGATATCCGGAAAAATGAGATCGGCTGCATCCTGTTTGGAAAGGATACGGAGATCGTAGAGGGAAGCCGGGTGACCCGGACAAAGAAGAGAGCCGGTGTCCCGGTTGGAAACGCGTTTTTAGGGCGTGTGGTCAACGCCCTGGGCGAGCCGATCGACGGTCTGGGACCGGCGAACGAGGAGGACTGGCTTCCGGTTGAGGCTGAGGCGCCCGGTATTGTAGACCGCAAATCCGTCAGCGAGCCGATGGAGACCGGTATTCTGGCGATTGATTCCATGTTCCCGATCGGACGCGGACAGCGAGAGCTGATCATCGGTGACCGCCAAACCGGTAAGACGTCCATTGCCGTAGACACCATGTTAAACCAGAAGGGCAAGGGAGTGGTCTGCATCTATGTGGCCATTGGCCAGAAGGCTTCCACGATTGCCAAGCTGGTCAATACCTTAAAGACACACGATGCCATGGATTACACCATTGTGATGGCATCTACTGCCAGTGATCCGGCACCGCTTCAGTATATTGCTCCGTATGCAGGTACGGCCATGGCGGAGTTTTTTATGCGTCAGGGCAGGGATGTGCTGATCGTCTATGACGATCTGTCCAAGCATGCGGTGGCTTACCGTGCATTGTCCCTGCTGCTGGAGCGTTCTCCGGGACGTGAGGCATATCCGGGCGATGTGTTCTATCTGCATTCCAGACTGCTGGAGCGGTCCAGCCGCTTAAGCGATGCACTGGGCGGCGGTTCCATTACGGCGCTTCCGATCATTGAGACACAGGCGGGGGATGTATCTGCGTACATTCCGACCAATGTCATTTCCATCACGGATGGACAGATCTTTTTGGAAAGTGACCTGTTCTTCTCCGGTCAGCGTCCGGCAGTCAATGTAGGATTGTCTGTATCCCGTGTGGGCGGTGCGGCCCAGACTAAAGCTATGAAGAAGGCCAGCGGAAGTATTCGTATTGACCTGGCCCAGTACCGTGAGATGGAGGTCTTTACCCAGTTCAGTTCAGATCTGGATGAAACTACCAAGGAACAGCTGGCTTATGGAAAGCGTCTGATGGAGCTGCTCAGGCAGCCGCTCGGACGTCCGCTGTCTATGCAGGAGCAGGTCATCACCCTCTGTGCGGCAACCCACCGCGTGATGCTGGATGTAGCTGTAGAACGGATCAAGGAGTTTCAGATGAGCATGCTGGAATGGTTTGCAAACCATCATCCGGAGGTCGGGAAAGAGCTGGAAGAGAAAAAGGCTTTGAGTGATGAGCTTGCAGGGCAAATCACTGCAGCTGCGAAAGAGTTCAAGGAGGCAGTATGGCAAACGCAAGAGAGATCCAGAGCCGAATAAAGAGTATTCAGGATACCAGGAAGATCACCAGTGCCATGTATCTGATCTCTTCCACCAAGATGAAGAAGAGCAAAAAGCTTCTGGCAGATACGGAGCCGTACTTTTACACACTTCAGAGCCTGATCCACAGGATCCTGCGTCATATGCCGGATACCCGGCATGCGTATTTTGACACGCGGGAGACAATTCCGAAGGAAAAACGGGTGCGCGGTCTTCTGGTCATAACCGGAGATAAGGGCCTGGCCGGTTCTTATAACCATAATGTGTTAAAGCAGGCTCAGGAATGGATGGAAGCCGGGAAAAACAACCGCCTGTATGTGGTGGGTGAGCTTGGACGTGCTTATTTTGAATCCAGGCAGCTGCCGATTGAGGAGCAGTTTCATTATACGGTCCAGAATCCGACCATGCACCGGGCACGCTGTATCGCGTCCACACTGATTGAGGATTTCATGGAAGGCCGGGTTGATGAGGTCTGGATTCTGTATACCCAGATGATCAACAGTATGAAAACGGAGACCAGAATGGAACAGCTTCTTCCGTTAAAAAGAGAGAATTTCAGCGGCATTTCCATTCCGGCAGACATTCATCAGGAGGAAATCCGCATGGTACCTTCACCGGAGGCGGTTATGGATCATGTGGTACCGAACTATGTGACAGGTTTTATATTCGGTGCGCTGGTGGAGTCCTTCTGCAGCGAACAGAATGAACGAATGATGGCAATGCAGTCCGCAAGCGACAATGCTGCGGCCCTGCTTTCAGAGCTGTCTATGGAATATAACCGTCTGCGCCAGGCGGCCATTACCCAGGAGATTACCGAGGTAGTGGGAGGTGCCAGGGCACAGAGAAAGAAAAAGAGATAACAGGATAAGATAAGGAGAAAGTCATGAGCAAGGGAAAGATCATACAGGTCATGGGGCCTGTGGTAGATGTGGCCTTTGAAGATGGAAACCTTCCGCATATTCAGGATGCGCTGGTCGTAGAGAATCAGGGAAAGCGCTGCGTGATGGAGGTAGCCCAGCACATCGGCGGAGATGTGGTCCGGTGTGTGATGCTTTCCGCCAGCGAGGGACTTCACCGTGATATGGAAGTGGAGGCTACCGGAAGCGGTATTCAGGTACCGGTGGGAGAGAAAACACTGGGAAGACTGTTTAACGTATTAGGCGAGACCATTGATGGAGGTGAAAGCCTGGAAGGAGAACAGAAATGGGTGATCCACCGGGATCCGCCTTCTTTTGAGGACCAGAGCCCGGTGGCGGAGATGCTGGAGACCGGCATCAAGGTCATTGATCTTCTGGCACCCTACGCCAAGGGCGGTAAGATCGGTCTGTTTGGCGGTGCCGGTGTCGGAAAGACGGTGCTGATCCAGGAGCTGATCACCAACATTGCAACGGAGCATGGCGGTTATTCCATTTTCACCGGTGTCGGTGAGCGTTCCCGTGAAGGAAACGATCTGTGGACGGAGATGGGAGAATCTGGCGTATTAAAAAAGACCGCGCTGGTATTCGGCCAGATGAATGAGTCCCCGGGTGCCAGAATGAGGGTAGCTGAGACCGGACTTACCATGGCAGAGTATTTCCGTGATGTGGAGCACCAGAATGTACTGCTGTTCATTGATAACATTTTCCGTTTTATCCAGGCCGGTTCCGAGGTATCGGCACTGCTTGGACGTATGCCGTCCGCAGTAGGATACCAGCCGACACTGGCTACCGATCTGGGCGGACTGCAGGAGCGGATCGCTTCCACGAAAAATGGTTCCGTTACTTCCGTCCAGGCCGTATATGTACCGGCCGATGATCTGACGGATCCGGCTCCGGCAACGACCTTTGCGCATCTGGATGCCACCACGGTACTCTCCCGAAAGATTGTGGAGCAGGGTATCTATCCGGCCGTGGATCCGCTGGAATCTTCTTCCCGTATCCTGGAGGAGGATGTTGTAGGAAAAGAGCATTATCAGGTAGCAAACCAGGTCAAGGAGATGCTTCAGAAATACAAAGAGCTGCAGGATATCATCGCAATTCTGGGTATGGAGGAGCTCTCGGATGAGGATAAGCTGACAGTAAGCCGTGCCAGAAAAATTCAGAGATTCTTATCCCAGCCATTCCATGTGGCTGAGAACTTTACCGGCATTCCGGGCAAATATGTGCCGGTAAAAGAAACAGTCCGCGGCTTTAAGGCCATCATTGCCGGAGAGATGGATGCCTATCCGGAAGCAGCCTTTTTCAATGTCGGAACCATTGATGAGGTTGTGGAGAAGGCGCATAAGATGGCAAAGAACGCAGAAAACGGATGAGATGAAATTCCAAAACAGAAATCAGAACAGAAACCGTCAGGAAGAATCCTGGCGGTTCAAAACAGAAGGGAGCAAAAGCCATGTCGACATTCTGGCTTAAGGTCATAGCCAGTGACCATGTATTTTATGATGGCAGCTGTGAGGCACTGGTGGTGCCGGCCCATGATGGAGAGGTAGGCATCCTGCCGCACCGGGAAGCGATGATTCTGGCTTCACAGGAGGGCGAGCTTAGGTTTCGCATTCCAGGGGAAACAGACTGGCACCGGGCAGTAGTCGGACTTGGCATTGTCCAGGTGGCCAACAACCGTGTGACCGTTGTAGTGGATACGGCAGAGCGCCCCGAGGACATCGATCAGGTGCGGGCGCGCCAGGCACTGGAGCGGGCAAAGGAACAGCTCCGTCAGAAGCAGAGCATCCGGGAGTACCATATGTCCAGGGCCTCCATGGCGAGAGCCCTGAGCAGATTAAAAGCGAGCCAGCAGAAGGGCAGCCATTATAATGGGCTGTAAAATGCAGCTGTTCCCAGATTATTTCTGACACATAAGAAAATTACAGAAATCCGTGATAACGGGATTGTTCCGCCCTTTTTCAGAGCGGGTCAGCGTGATCTGGCGGCGGCAGACGCGGTCTTCAATATGAAGCAGCCGGACCGGAAACTGTTCCGGGGAGTCTGCCAGCTTTTCCGGGATGGTACCCCAGGAGTGCTGGGGCCAGAACCCGATTCCCATGCCGGCCGCGATCAGGTTGCGTACCGATTCCGTGGTGTCACTTTCAAATACAATATGAGGAGAAAATCCCTCCTCTTCAAAATAGCTGTTGGTAATCTGCCTGATAGGGCGGGAACCGGCAAGGCAGATATAATCCGCGTCTCTGGTCTCAGAGAGGCGGATTGTTGTTTTCTGACCAAAATCTGAATGAGTTGGAACGGCAAGGTAGAGCTCCTCCTCCAGCATGACCATGACATCGTCCGCAAAGTCATTGTGGGCACTGTGCTCTGAAACAGTATCAGCCCTCCGTGCAGATACGCAAAGATCAAAGTTATCATCCTGATCCGGATTCTGATAGAGCTGGAAGCTTACCTCCGGATGAAGGCTGCGGTAGGCAATGATGCGGCTGGTGATCAGGGAAGAAGCAGACAGCAGGCGCAGATGGATGGTGTGGTTCATCTGGTATTTGCCCTTTTGAAGTTCCTCCGGAATCTGATCCAGACTGTGTAAGATGGGGATGAGCCGCTGCTGGAGAAAACGGCCTTCTTCGTTTAATTCAATGCTCCGGTTCTGACGTGTGAAAAGCGGAACCCCAAGCTCTGCCTCCAGCCGGTGGATTGACTGGGAAAGAGCCGGCTGCGCGATACGCAGATGTTCGGCGGCTTTTGTGATATGCTGATACTGGGCCGCCACCAGAAAGTATCGTAATTGCAGTAATTCCATGATGTTGCTCCTTATTGATTACGCTCGATGGTTATGTAATGAAATTATTATATCGGATAAAGGAAAAATGTCAAATGAAACAGAGCGCATAGTATGGTATGATGTAAGTAAACGTTACTGTTCACGCGTTGCGCAAACAGCAACGGATTTTGCCGATGCTTCGCATTCCAAATCGGCAAAATCTGCTGCCACCGCTGTATCATACGGCATTTTCAGTTCAGAAAATGCCTACCCGTGTACAGTAACAAGTAAACAGGAGGCAGATGGAGGGATACAAATGATCACAGATTTGACAAAGGAACATCCGGATAAGATCCTCTGGCGTTTTTTGCTGCCGCTGATGATCAGTGTGATATTCCAGCAGTTTTACAATATTGCGGACAGCATGATCGCGGGAAAATTTGCGGGGGAATCGGCACTGGGGGCGGTGGGAGCATCCTACCCGATTACGATCATCTACATGGCCTTTGCGGTGGGCATGAATCTGGGTGCTTCGGTGGTGATTTCCAGATTGTTTGGAGCCGAAGATAAGGCAGGACTCAGGCGTGCGGTATCGACTGCATTTATTTCCGTGCTTGTGCTGAGTGTGGTACTCAGTGTATTTGGATATTGCTGCAGCGGAGCCATGATGCGCTGGATCCATACACCGGAAGACATTATGGCAGACGGTGTTCTGTATCTGAAGATTTATGTGTACGGTCTGAGCTTTCTGCTGTTTTACAACGTGTGCACCGGCATATTTACAGCGCTTGGTGATTCGAAAACGCCGCTGTATTTTCTGATCGGTTCTTCTCTGGGAAATATTTTTCTGGACTATCTGTTTGTGGCACAGTTTCAGTGGGGCGTAGCCGGTGTAGCATGGGCCACTTTCCTGGCGCAGGGCGTATCGGCGGTGCTGGCATTTTTGACATTGTGGCGCAGGCTTGCAGCATATACCAGGGAACTGGAGAGACAACCGCTGTTTGACCGGAGCCTGCTCTGGCAGATCATTGCTGTTGCAGTGCCGAGCATTATGCAGCAGAGCGTGTTAAGCGTAGGAAACCTGTTTGTGCAGGAGATCGTGAACAGCTATGGATCCGCTGTGGTAGCTGGGTACTCCGGAGCTATTAAGTTAAATACCTTTGCCATCAACACCTTCATGACGCTTGGCTCCTGCCTTTCCAGCTACACGGCCCAGAATCTGGGGGCAGGAAAACCGGCACGCCTGTCCCTGGGCTTTCGAACCGGGATAAAGCTGGCAGAATTTGCAGCGCTGCCTTTTGTGATTCTGTATTTTGTGTTCAGCCGGGGAATGATGGGGCTGTTCCTGAATGCGGAGAGTGAAGAGGCAATCCATGCCGGAATGGCTTTTTTGCGGATCGTATCGCCGCTGTATTTTATGATTTCCATAAAACTGATGACAGATGGTATTATCCGCGGCTCCGGGGCCATGGCCTATTTCGTAGCGGCAACGGTTCCGGACCTGATTTTGCGGATCGGGTTTGCGCATTTGCTGACACCAAAGTTTGGAAGTACCGGAATCTGGATGGCATGGCCATTTGGATGGTTTGCGGCAACAGCGCTGACGATTTTGTTTTACCGGAAGGTCATAGAAAATAACAATTTAAGAATAGTCACAAAAGGTCCGAAGCAG
>ERZ780144.1992-NODE-1992-length-19300-cov-6.915147_pt1 | contig 19300 bp, 17 predicted proteins | sample MGYA00511380_ERZ780144 | MGnify/ENA primary metagenome ERZ780144 (study PRJEB29588, sample SAMEA1965858) | human gut metagenome | biome: human gut; feature: human-associated habitat; material: faeces | place: Denmark | collected 2008/2010 ... | reverse complement strand
CAGCTGCCGGAGCGGTGCTTAAGCCGCAAGGCGGGAATTGTGCGGTGTTGCCTATAAAGTTTATCCCAAAAAGGGGAGGGGAGCCGCTTGCCAAAGCTGCAAACAAACGGCGCAAAACAAAAACGAACCACCTATATGATACTGCTGCTCTGGGCGGCGGTCTGCTTTGCCCTGCTGGTGGTGGACTGGTGCTGCTGGGCACCCAACCGGCTGGACGCCGACATGGCGTCCGAACAACTGCTTGCCAACCTGCTGGCGCAGGAGGGCGGCGTGATGAGCACCAACTGGTACTATTCCACTGAGCTGCGGGTGCTCAACACCCAGCTGGTCATGGCACCGCTGTTCCGGCTGTTCACCAGCTGGCATACTGTGCGCGTGGTGGGCAGCGTGGTGCTGATCCTTTTGTATCTCGCGGCGTGGTTCTGGTTCGGGCGCAGTGCAAAGCTCAAGTACAGCGGCCTGCTGGGGGCCGGGCTGCTGGTGCTGCCTTATGGTGCGTTGTATCGCCAGTATGTGCTGGAAGGCCTTTACTATATTCCGCACATTGCCATCAGCTTTGTGGTGCTGGGGTGCGCGGTGCGCATTCTGCGCGGCAGGCGGCGGCTGGCCCCGGCGGCGGGCATGGTGCTGTTCAGCTTTGCTGCAGCGCTGGGCGGGCCGCGGCAGCTGTTCATCTTGAACATTCCGCTTACCGTGGCTGCAGCGCTGCTCTGCTGGCTGGATGCTCCGCCTGCGGATACCCTGCGCCAAAAGCTGGCCAATGCCTGGCGCACCCCCGGCGGGGCGTTGCTGGTGCCCACCCTTGCGGCGGATGCTGCCGCGCTGGCGGGGTACCTGGTCAACGCAAAGGTGCTGGCGGAAAAATATCACTTCCAGGACCAGGGATATGTGGCTTTTACCGGGCTGAACCTGGACCGTCTGCAATGGTTTGCAAATGCGCTGCTGGCTTCCTTTGGCTGGCAGGAGGGCAAAGTGTTTTCTCTGGCCGCGCTGTTTAACCTTGCGGCTGCGGCGCTGATCCTTTTCTGCTTTGTGTTTTCTGTTCGGCTGGTGCGCGGCAAAGCACGCTACCCGCTGGGGCACCGGCTGGTGGGGGCGTTTTTCCTGGCCGGGGCCGTCTGCTTTGCGCTGCTGTACGGCCTGACCAACAGCGGCCATTCGGACCGCTACCTGCTGCCGCTGGCAATTTTATTTGTACCGCTGCTGGAAATCATGCTGGCGGACTGCACCCCCCGGCACCGCCCGGATGCCCGTGGTCTGATGGCCCTGCTGGCGGTGATATTACTGTTGCGCACCGGAACAGACTACCGCGCAGCGGCAGTGGCAGCCAACCCCAACCAAGGGGCGGCACAGTTCCTGGTGCAGAACGGCTACCGGAACGGGTACGCTTCTTTTTGGGACGGTAATGTGATGACCGAGTTGACGGACGGCACCCTGAACGTGTGGACCCTGACCCCAAACAGTGTGCCGGAGCTGCGCCCTTGGCTGCAGGTCACCAGCCATCTGCAAACCCCTCCGCAGGGTAAAATTTTCTTTGTTATCTCCAAATGGGAAGCATACGGCGAGCGCCAGCCCACTACCCAGGCCCTTGCCGATGCCATGCCGGAGGATGCGCTGATCTATGAGGATGAAACCGTAAAGATTTACGGTTTCGCCAGCGATGAAGCCATGCGCCAGGCGTGCGGATTTGCGGCATTCCCATAAAAAATAAGCCGTCACAAACTTTTCACAATTTTCTTTGAAAATAATTACATCCCGCTGGTTGACAAACCGGCGGGATTTGTTTATAATCATACTGTTGCAAATCAAACTGTTTCAATTAAAACAATTAACAATCAAACAAATTGGAAAGTGAGGTGATCCAAACGCAGAACCGCAACCAACAGGATGACCACGGCTTTGTGCATGTGGGCCGCACCTTAAACTATGCCGCGCGGGAAATTTCCTGCGCGCTGGATGCGTACATCAGCACCAGGGTCAGCCCGGAGCTGACCGGTATGCGCGGCATGGTGCTGGGGTTTTTGATGCAGGAAACGGAAAGCGGCAAGCAAATCTACCAGCGTGATCTGGAAGCCCGGTTCCACACCAACCGTTCCAGCATTACCACCATGCTGCAAGGCATGGAGCAGTCCGGCTTTATCACGCGCGAAGTTGTCGCCAAAGACGCCCGGCTCAAAAGCCTGGTTCCGACCGAGAAAGGCCGCCAATGCGCCGCCGCCATCCACCAGTGCATTTCGGATTTTGAGCATGACCTGCAAAACGGGGTCAGCGCGCAGGAACTGGAAGCTATCCAGGGCACCCTGCACAAGCTGATTGAAAATGCAAAAGCCATCCGCGGCAAAAATTAAGGCGTATCTGAAAAGTCAAAAATTTGGTCTATTTCTATAAGCGCAACCGGATTTTGCGTTAAAAAGCCTTGGAATATACAAAGGATTCCTGCGGCTCCTTGCCTTAAATCCTGCTTGTGTTTGCGAAATATCCGTTATTTTCTTTGTTTTCAGGCACACCCCAAAGTGTTCCGCAATGCTTTGGCTTAAGAAGTTCAGGCGCTGCCCCCGGGCAGCCAAACAGGAGATACCATATGTTTAAGTCACTTTACAAAGAAACAGAGGGGTTCCGGCTGGTTTCCATCCTGACCCCTTTGTGCATGATCGGCGAAGTGGTGATGGAAATGATCATCCCCAAGCTGATGTCCTCCATCATTGATGATGGCGTTACCGCCGGCAATCTTTCCCACATTTACCGCATTGGCGGCTGGATGATCGTGGCAGCGGCCTTTGGCCTGCTGTTCGGCGTGCTGGGCGGTGTGTTTGGTGCGCGTGCTTCCACCGGTTACGCCCGCAATCTGCGCCGCTCCATGTACCGCAATATCCAAACATTCAGCTTTGCCAATATCGATAAATATTCCACCGCCGGTCTGGTCACCCGTATGACCACCGACGTGACCAACATCCAGAACGCTTACCAGATGATTTTGCGTATGGCCATCCGTGCGCCGTCCAGCATGGTCATTGCCATGATCATGGCGTTCACCATCAACGCCAAGCTGGCTTCCATCTATCTGGTGGCGGTCATCATTCTGGGCGGCTGCCTGGTGTTCATCATGTCCCGCGCCAGCAACTACTTCTCCGCCGCATTCAAAAAGTACGATGACCTGAACGAGAGCGTGCAGGAAAATGTTTCCGCCATCCGCGTGGTCAAAGCGTATGTGCGCGAAGATTACGAGAGTGAAAAGTTCAAAAAGGCATCCGGCAATGTGCAGGATCTGCTGCTGCGTGCTGAAAAAGTTCTTTCCTTCAACTCTCCGCTGATGATGGCCACCGTTTACACCTGCATCCTGCTGATTTCCTGGCTGGGTGCCCGCATGATCGTGCTGTCCGGTGCTACCAGCTTTACCACCGGCGAGCTGATGAGCATGCTGACCTACTGCACCAACATCCTGACCAGCCTGATGATGCTGTCCATGGTGTTCATCATGATCTCCATGTCCGCCGCTTCCGCCAAGCGTGTGGCTGAAGTGCTGGAAGAAGAAAGCACCCTGTCCAACGGCAAAAACCCGGTTATGAAAGTCAAGAACGGCGCTGTCCGCTTTGATCATGTCTGCTTCCGCTATAAGGCCGATGGCCGCGATGTGCTGTCTGATATCAACCTGAACATCCGTTCCGGCGAGACCATCGGCATCATCGGCGGCACCGGCAGCGCAAAAACCAGCCTGGTGCAGCTGCTGCCCCGCCTGTATGATACCACCGCCGGTCATGTGTACGTTGGCGGCGTGGATGTACGCGATTACGACCTGGAGATCCTGCGCAACAGCGTTGCCATGGTGCTGCAGAAAAACGAACTGTTCAGCGGCACCATTGCCGAAAACCTGCGCTGGGGCAATAAGGATGCCACCGATGCCGAGATCGAGGAGGCATGCAAGCAGGCCTGCGCCGATGAATTTATTGAGCGCTTCCCCGATAAATACAACACCCACATTGACCAGGGCGGCACTAACGTTTCCGGCGGCCAGAAGCAGCGCCTTTGCATTGCCCGTGCTCTGCTGAAAAAGCCCCGCATCCTGATTCTGGACGACTCTACCTCCGCTGTGGATACCGGCACCGACGCCAAGATCCGCAAGAGCTTTGCCGAAAAGATTCCCGGCACCACGGTGTTCATCATTGCCCAGCGTATTTCCAGCGTGGAAAACGCCGACCATGTGATCGTGCTGGATAACGGCAGGATCAGTGGTTACGGTACCCCGGCCGAAATGCTGGCCACCAACCCCATCTATCAGGAAGTTTATAACAGCCAGACCAAAGGCTCCGGCGACTTTGACGAAAAGGGAGGCGATAACAATGGCTGAGCAGAAAGCAAAAGTGGTTAAGGTTGGCCGCGGTGGCCCCCGCGGCCCGCGCCCCAAAGTCCAGAACCCCGGCAAGATCTTCATGCGCATCCTGCGCTATGTGATGGAATGCTACCGCATTCAGGTCGTTGCGGTCGTCATCTGCATTTTTGTCAGCGTGTTTGCCAACGTGCAGGGCACTTTGTTCATGCAGACCTTGATCGATGGCTACATCCTGCCCCTGCTGAAAGAGCAGAGCAGTGATTTTTCCGGCCTGGCCCATGCCATCGCCCGCACGGCAGGCTTTTACGGCATCGGCATTGTTACCGCCTTTGCCCAGGCCCGTATGATGGCTTACGTTACCCAGGGCACCCTGAAGCGCCTGCGCGATGAAATGTTTACCCATATGCAGACGCTGCCCATCAAATACTTTGACCGCAACGCCCACGGCGATATCATGTCGCTGTATACCAACGATATTGATACCCTGCGCCAGATGATCAGCCAGAGCATGCCGCAGCTGCTGAACAGCGCTATTACCGTTGTCAGCGTGCTGGTTTCCATGGTTGTACTCAGCGTGCCGCTGACGGTGCTCACCCTGGTCATGGTCGGGATTATGCTGCTGGTCACCAAGTATCTTACCACCAACTCTTCCAAGTACTTTGTTTCCCAGCAGCGTGATATTGGTGCGGTGAACGGCTACATTGAAGAGATGATGAACGGCCAGAAGGTCGTTAAGGTGTTCTGCCACGAGGAAGAAGCCATTGAGCAGTTTGATAAGCTCAATGACCAGCTGTTTGAAAGCGCGGATAAGGCCAACCGTTACTCCAACCTCGGCGGTCCGGCTAACACCCAGCTGGGCAACCTTTCCTATGTGTTCTGCGCCATGATCGGCGGTGCGCTGGCTCTGTCTGGCATGACAGGCCTGACCCTGGGCAAGCTGGCCAGCTTTTTGACCTTCAACCGCACCCTGAACATGCCCATCAGCCAGATCTCCATGCAGTTCAACGCCATCATCATGGCTCTGGCCGGCGGCCAGCGTATCTTTGACCTGCTGGACGAAAAGCCGGAAGTGGACGAGGGCAAGGTCATGCTGGTCAACGCCAAACGCCTGCCGGATGATTCTGTGACCGAAACCAAGGAGCGCACCAACCTGTGGGCCTGGAAGCGTGTGAACGCCGATGGCAGCGCAGACTACCGTGAACTGAAGGGAGATATCGTCTTTAAGGATGTAGACTTTGGCTATGATCCGGGCAAGATCGTCCTGCATGATATCAACCTGTATGGCCGTCCGGGCCAGAAGATCGCCTTCGTCGGTTCCACCGGCGCAGGCAAAACCACCATCACCAACCTCATCAACCGCTTCTATGATATCCAGAAGGGCACCATTGAGTATGACGGCATTGATGTGACCCATATTCATAAAGACGACCTGCGCGCATCCTTAGGCATTGTTCTGCAGGATACCCACCTGTTTACCGGTACGGTTATGGATAACATCCGCTATGGCCGCCTGGATGCAACGGACGAGGAATGCCGCGCCGCCGCCAAGCTGGCCAACGCCGATGAGTTCATCCGCCACCTGCCGGATGGCTATAACACCACGCTGACCGGCGACGGCACCAACCTGAGCCAGGGCCAGCGCCAGCTGCTTGCCATTGCCCGTGCCGCTGTTGCGGACCCGCCGGTACTGATCCTGGACGAAGCAACCTCCAGCATTGATACCCGCACCGAGCGCCTGGTGCAGCAGGGTATGGACGGCCTGATGTATGGCCGCACCACCTTTGTTATCGCCCACCGCCTTTCCACCGTGCGCAACTCGGACTGCATCATGGTGCTGGAACAGGGCCGCATTATTGAGCGCGGCACCCACGATGAGCTGATTGCCCAAAAGGGCCGTTACTACCGCCTGTACACCGGCAATTTTGCGGAAAACTCCTGAAATAGCCTTTCTGCCGGATAAGTGCGCAACAAAAGCGCAATCGGCATAAAAACGGAAAATCCCCATAAAAATACCGGGAAGGATTCCACCCTTCCCGGCGTTTTTGTGTAAAATGCCGTCACGCCGCACAAAACTTGACGATGTGGGAATAATTGGCTATAATAGAGGAGAACACAAGGAGGCTGAACCAACACAGCACTCCTTTTTATATAGATGACGCTTTGGAGGGGGGCTGCGCAGAACACTGCCAGCCGCAGGCGTACAAAACTGACCAACCAACACGATAAACTGAGAGGAGAGCTTATACATGGCTACCAAGAAAATTGCTCAGACCGTTATTACTGAGGATAAGTTTTATACCATCGCCGCTGCAAACGGCAAGGTTGTTGAAGTAAAGGATTACAACACCGAGAACGGCGCTCAGATCCAGCTGTGGGATAATGCCAACGCCGAATGGCAGCAGTGGAGCTTTGTGCGCGCCGGCGAGGGTGTGTACCGCATCAAGAACCGTTTCACCGGCAAGATGATGGACCTGGATTGCTCCGGCGTGACCGATGGCACCCATGTTCACCAGTGGGAAGGCGCTAACGCTTCCAGCCAGCTGTGGATCGTGGAGCCCGCCAATGATGGCCGCGTAAAGATCAAGTCCAACCTGGCCGGCAAGTGCCTGGACCTGGTCAACATGAACACCGAAAACGGTGCAGTCCTGCAGATCTGGGCCGATGTGAACGGCGATAACCAGTACTGGACCATCAACGAAGTGACCCGCAAGCCCAAGACCAGCGCCAAGGCTACCGCCGCTAAAGCAAAGGCTGAAGTGAAAGCTGCCGCTGAAAGCGCTGCCAAGACCGTTGACGCCGCTGCCAAGGCTGCTGCCGAAGTTGCTACCGAGGTTGTTGACGCCGTGAAGGCTTCTGCCGATAAGCCGGTTGCCGAAACCGCCGCTGAGGTTGTTAAGACCGCCAAGAAGGCCACCTGCAAGACCAGCACCAAAAAGGCTGCCGAGGCTGCTGTGACCACCGCAAAGAAGGCAGCCGAGGCTGCCACTGCCGTTGCTGCCGTGGCCACCGACGCTGTCAAGGAAGTTGCTGAAAAGCCCGCCGTTAAGGCCGCTGCCGATGAAGCTGTGAAGGCTGTAAAAGAAGTTGCCGAAAAGCCCGCTGTCAAGGCTGCTGTGGAAGCTGCCGACAAGGCCGTGAAGGAAGTCGCCGAGAAGCCTGCTGTCAAGGCTGCCGCCAAGGCTGCTGACGAAGCCGTTAAGACCGTTGTGGAAGCTGCAAAGCCGGTTGTTGAGGCTGCTAAGCCTGCTGGAAAGGGCAAAAACTCCCGCAAAAAGCACAGCAGAAAGTAATTTATTTTAAAGCGTCAGAATACCCCCGATAAAAAATAAGTCCCGCCCGCAGCACCCCTCGCTGCCGGGCAGGACTTTTTTTGTGCAGGATCAATCCCAAAGAAAACTGCCCGTATCACTCCGGCCAAAAACCGGAAAGGATGCGGGCAGCTGTTTTATCAGAATAACGGAAATAAGAGAAAGCCAAATTTTACAGGAAGCTCTGGATCAAGGTTTTCAGGCCGATCAAAATCAGCACAAGGCCGCCAATGCGCTCCGAAACGGCGCGGTACTTATCGCCAAACGCGGCACCAACCTTAACGCCGATGGCAGACAGGGTAAAGGTAGTGCAGCCGATCAGCAGGGCAGCAACCACAATGTTGGCTTCCATTGCGGCAAAGCCAACGCCAACGGCAAAGGCGTCAATGGAGGTTGCAACGGCCAGCGGCAGCATGGCTTTGGCGGAAAAATCGTTGTCCACAGTTTCATCGCCGCCAAAGCTTTCCCGCACCATGTTTACGCCGATCACAGCCAGCAGGATAAAGGCAACCCAAGGGCCAACGCTGTTGAGCAGGTGCTCGAACCGGGAACCGAGGAAGTAGCCAAAGGACGGCATAATGGCCTGGAACGCGCCGAACCAGGCACCGCAGATCAGCGCGTGGGACAGCTGTACTTTGCGCACCGAAAGCCCCTTGCAGATGGAAACCGCAAACGCATCCATCGAAAGGCTGATGCCGATCATGATCAAGTCAAACAAACTCATACCCAAATACCTCCAAATCAGATCCAAGGGCAGAGCCGGGCAAACAAAAAAGACCTATCCGCCCAGCACCTGCACACAGCATGCAGGTGAACCCTGTGCGGATAAGTCTCGTCATTTCAAGTAGTGCCAGAGCCTTTGCTGTTAGCTCATTGTGTTGGCAAAACTGCACGGCTGCTCTTGCCCAGTGCCGCGCCGACTACTCCCTTATTGCCTGAATAGTGTACCATGCGGAAAATTTGTTGTCAATGCGTTAGTTATTGCTAACCGCTAAAATCCCGGTCATTTTCCGGGTTTTGCCACAAAAATGGGTGTGCTGCACCGCAAAATCAGCCCTGCTGCGCTCCAAAGAGCAATGCAGGCAGAAATAACCGGAATCTTTACCGCCCCCTTGCGCAATGGCGGCTGATAGGGTAAAATAAAAAGACGAAAAAACAAAGAAACAGGGGATATTATGCAATACAAAGTTCTGGCACTGGATCTGGATGGCACACTGACCAACAATGCCAAAGTCATTACCCCACGCACCAAAGCTGCCCTGCAGGCAGCGGCGGACCGCGGCGTGCGCATTGTGCTGGCCAGCGGCCGCCCCACCGTGGGCATTGAGCCGCTTGCCAAAGAGCTGGAGCTGGACCGCCGCGGCGGCTGCATCCTGAGCTATAACGGCGGTAAGATCATTGACTGCAAAACCGGCGAAACGCTGGTGCAGCATGAGTTCCCGCCGGAGCTGATTGACCCGGTGTGCACCTTTGCCCGCTACTGGAACGTGATGCCGCTGACCTATGATGCCAAAGGCATTGTGACCGAGGATGCCGCCAACCCCTATGTTGGCGAGGAAGCCCGCATCAACAAAATCCCGGCCCGCCAGGTGAAAAACCTGCCCGCCGAGATCCAGTGGCCCATCAACAAGCTGCTGCTGGTTGGCGACCCTGTGGATATGCCCCATGTGGAGGAGCTGATGCAGCAAAAGTTTGCGGGCAAGCTTTCCATCTACCGCTCGGCGCCGTTCTTTATTGAAACGATGCCCCTGGGGGTGGAAAAATCCGCCTCGCTGGCGCTGCTGCTGAAAAACATGGGCCTTGGCCCCGAAAACCTGATGGCCTGCGGCGATGGTTGGAACGACCTGCCCATGATCCGCTATGCGGGCATGGGCGTTGCCATGGGCAATGCTGTGCCGGAAGTAAAACAGGCAGCCAAATACGTCACCGCAGATAATGAGCATGACGGGGTAGGGCTGGCCGTTGAAAAATTCATCTTGGAGGACCCGCAGTGAACCTGATCGTTTTTGACTTGGAATGGAACATGGGCAATGCGCCCAAAACCTTTAATTATCATGGGGCGGAGCTGACCCTGCGGGGTGAGATCATCCAGATCGGTGCAGTGCGGGTGGACGAGAATGGCGATGTACTGGATACCTTTGAGATGACCCTGCGCCCCCGCATTTTCCGCAAGCTGCATTGGCGCATTGCGGAGGTGACTGGCCTGAGCCAGGGCGATCTGGAAGCCGGGGTGCCCATTGCCGAAGGCCTGCGGCGGTTCCAGGAATGGGCCGGCCCCGACGCCGAATTTGCCGAGTGGGGTCTGGACGATGTACCGGTGCTGAAGCAGAACCTGTTCCTTTATAATATGGACGAAAGCTGGCCCAGCCGCTGGTATGACCTGCAGCAGATCTTTTTGAAAAATTTCCCCCGCGGGGAAGGCGAGGGCCTGACGCTGGAAAGCGTGGTGGACCGCCTTGGCATTGAGCATGACGGCGATTTCCACAATGCGCTGGACGATGCCCTGTACACCACAAAAATCTGCCGCCGCCTGCCGCTGGCCCAGGGCATTGCCGAATACCCGGACCCCGCCGCCCAGCTGACAGCCGCCCTGCTGAACAATACCGATACCGAAACGTACGATATCCAAACCTACTTTGACCGCCTGGACCACGATGCCTACAAAAATGACCCTGCGCTGTATCAGGTGGGCTGCCCGTTCTGCGGCAAGCCGCTGGTGCTGAACGATATCTGGCTCAAGCGCGGCAACACCGGTTATTATACCGAAGCCACCTGCCCGGACCACGGCCCGTGGTTCCTGCGCTTTAAACTGAACCGCCGCGACGGCCTGCATTGGAACTTTGCCCGCTGCATTGAGACCGTGCGCCCCGAAAGCTATGCCCGCTATAAAAAACTGGAAAAATCCCAGCGCGAGCGCATCCGCATGAAAGTGGAACGTGCTGGAAAGAAAACCCAGGAATAAACCAAAAAAATCTCCCTGCTTCATTGTGCAGTTTGTTTGCACATGGGGCGGGGAGATTTTTTGAATGAATCATGAATAAAGAATCATTGTGGTGGGCGCTGTTTACTTACTTCATTTTGCCGATGTAGACGAGGTAGGAGTAGAGGTAGATCCAGGCGGAGCCGCCAAAGACAACGGCCAGCAGCAGGACCATGGTGGCGGCATCGCCCAAAATGGTGGCCAGCAGTGAAATTGCAATCAAAGCAGCCCCCATAACAACAAACACAATGCCGCCCATGCGCTGGGTGCGGTTCCAGTTGTGTTCGTTGTTCAGCGCCCAGGGAGTTTTGCAGCCGAACATATAGTTCTGCTTGATGCGCGGCATATAGTTGCCCAAAAAGATGAACAGCACCCCGCAGCCGCCGCAGACCAGAATACCGACCAGGCTGCTGCCCTCCGGAATCAAGCCGAACACGCTTAGCTCCGAAAACCAGCTCATAGCTGACATAAATATTGTAAGGGCAGTGAGGGAGGCGTTCCAGACGCCCTTGAACTTTTCATAATTCTGGTGCTTGGGGTCAATGTGGGGCAGCGCTGCCATCAAAATCAGCATCAGGGCGGGCAGGGCTGCCATAATCAGCACAGTGGATTTTGGCCCCCAGCCGTTGGCCTGGCCGTCTACGCCCCAGTGGGTGGGCACAACATCCGGCAGAGAGCCATAAAAGCAGAGGTGCGCCGCAAAGTTGATGGCGCAAAAAATCAGCAGCCCCCAAAACAGTTTATTTCGTTTCATCATCAGGTCCACCTTTCACAAAGCCAAAATCGAAAAACCACTTAACAGCTTCCTGGAACACGGTCAGGTTCAGGCAGTACACAATGTTCTGGCCGCGGCGCTCATCCGTTACCAGCCCGGCATTTTTCAAAATGTTCAGGTGGTGGCTTACGGATGGCTTTGCCATATCAAAGTGCGCAGCAATATCACCGGCACTCATCTCGCCTTCGCTCAACAGTTCCAGAATGCGCCGCCGGGTGGGGTCCCCCAAAGCCTTAAACGCATCGCCTACCATAGGTCAGCTTTCCTCCTTATCGGATAACGTCTGCGGTTCCGGTTCTTGCAATGCACAATACTGCTTTTTGGCGTAAGCCGCGCAGCCCAGGCAGAGCACCAGCAGCAGTGCTTCTACCAGCCAGGTACTGTGCAGCACGCCGCACTGGAATAAAGCGGCGGGAACATCGAACAGCGCATGCAGCGCCACCGCCAATCCCAGATACCCGGCCTTGCGCTGCCGGACAGCCCGGAATACAACCACCGAGAGGGAAATGTGCAGCGTCATGGCAATCGCGCGTTCAGCCAGCCCCAGCAGCAGGTTGGCGGCCCCAAAGCTGGCAACGGCGGCGATCTGTGCCTGTACCTGGTCCAGCTGCGCGCCGGTCAGCCCATTGGTTATGGTTTCAATGCTGCCGCTGTTGACAAGCTGCGCAATCGCAATATTATTGATGGCGGTGAGCCCCAGAACCAGGATTGCCTCGATCCCGCCGTGGCCGATGCCATAGGTTACGGCGTCCCGCCGGTTGGTATAGCGCTTGAGCAGAAAGCGAAACGCAAGATAGCGCCCGACTTCCTCAAACACGCCCGCCAGCAGGCAGCCGATCAGGGTGTAAGCCCACGCGTGTGTCAGCACATACTGCGAAACGCCGGTGCCGCCGCCAAAGAAAATGGCCTTGGGCACACCTTCCAGTACCTGGGCGAAAACGACGAAGGTCACCGCGCCGACAACAGCAGGAAACAGCTTTGCACCCCGGCAGAATTTGAACTTCCATACCAAAAAAACCAGAACCGGCAGCCCGATACCGGCTGCGGCGGCCAAGGCGCTCCACAAAATGGTCTGCAAAGAAATTATCGTGCTCATAACATATACCCTTTCAGAAAATCACAAGAATTATATATTTAGATAAACGTCTAAATATTATGGTCCTAATATACCACCCGCACACGGCTTTGTCAAGCGGGCGCGGGTGGTACGGTTAAAACTTAATGGTCAGGGGTAGCCAAACAGCTTAGGCAACGTTGTCGATCTGGTTCTGCATCACAATGTCATGCAGAATGTTGGTTTTCACGTAGTTTTCGCCGTAAGCGTTCACATAGCTGGTCATATCGGTGGAGCCAAAGTAGCGGGAGAACTCAGCGTTCAGAATGTCGGTATCGCATACAATGTTGTTCTTCTCCGCCAAAGCCTGCATGATCAGGATCTGCTTGATCATGCTCTGCTTGGAGCTTTCGCTGTTTTCCAGGTATTCATCCACACTGCTGTAACCGGCCTGGCTCAGCATGGTCTCCAGCGAAACGCCGCGCATCTGGGCGTACAGGTACGGCTGGTACAGCACGGTATTGGTGAAATACTGCTGCACATCTTCGGGCAGGGTATCGGTATTGACTTCGGCAGCATCGTACAGCTGGCCGTACAGCTCATTGGCTTCCTGATTGAACAGCAGGCTGTTGCTGACAAAAGTTTTCAGCTCAGCCACATTGTTCATGCCCATGGACTCGGCCAGGTTGCTGCTGACCCAATCATCAGTCAGGTCGGGGGTCACATCCTCGTTGATGTAGTTCAGCGTGGTGGCGAACACCGCGTCCTTGCCGGCCAGGTTGGTGGCCTGGTAGTCATCCGGGAAGGTGACATTCACATCAAAGGTTTCGCCGGGCATGTGGCCAACGATCTGATCCTCGAAGCCGTCAATAAAGGTGCCGCTGCCCAGGGTCAGATCATAATCGCTGCCGGTGCCGCCGTCAAAGGCAACGCCGTCAATGGAACCGGCAAAGTCAATGTTCACAGTGTCACCGTTTTCGGCGGCGCGGTTGGTGATCTCGTTGGTGGTCTTATAGTTGGAAAGAATGTTGTTGGAAATGTAATTGTCAATATCACTGTCGCTCACGGTGGTGGCATCGTCCGAAATGGTAAAGCTCTCAGTATCCGGCAGCGTGACGTAATCCAGCGCGGTGATGCCTTTCAGGTAGCCGTTCTCGTCATAGGCATCACTGAAAGAAAAATCAGCCAGATAAGAATAATCATCGGCGGCGCTTTCTGCGGTAGCGTCGTCAGGAACAGTGCTTTCACTGGCAGCTTCGCTGGAAGCTGCGCTCTCGGCGGTTGCTTCGCTGGAGGATGCGCTGGAACTGCAGGCAGTCAGGCCAAAAACCATGCCGCATGCCAGCAGGCTGGCAGCAGCGCGGGTCAGGTTGGTGTTTTTCATGGGTTGTCTCCTGTCTTTTTTGAAAAAATACATCGCGTACCGCAGCAGGGAAAAATACCCCCGTCAAAAGCGGATACTTTTCTATTATACAGCTTTTTTGCAAAAAGTACAGTCCTGCATTCACAAAAGGGAAGCGGGTGTGTTATAATACCTGTGGCAGAGCACCCAATGCTCTGCCATGGGCGGCAGACCTGTTGCCCGGATATCCTTATATAAGGAAAGGAACAGAACCCTATGGAAAAAGAAAAAATCGCGCGCATCAATGCGCTGGCTCATAAAGCAAAAACTTCTGGACTGACGGAAGCCGAACTGGCGGAGCGTGACGCCCTGCGGCAGGAATACCTGGCCGATATCCGTGCATCCATGATTGACCAGCTGGAGCACACCACGGTGATTGAGCCGGACGGCACCCGCCGCAAGCTGCAGGTGCGCCACTGATCCCCTGTTCAAAGTGGCGGCCCGGCTGGCGCGGGGCTGTGTGGTTTGCACAAAATTGTGCCGGGGTATTGGAATTTGCAAGCGGGTTTGCTATAATATAGCTGGCGGCGAATCCCGGCTACAAGAAATCAGTCAGCCACCCGGCGGGCTGAACGGAAAAGGCTGTACATTTTGCCAAAGCGAGGTTATTTTTCATGCTTACTGCAATTACCGGTATCAACTGGGGCGACGAGGGCAAGGGCCGTATGGTGGACCTGCTCTGCCGCGATTATGACATCGTTGCCCGTTACCAGGGCGGCGACAACGCCGGCCACACCGTCAAAAACGAGTGCGGCAAGTTCGTACTGAACCTGGTGCCCTCCGGCATCCTGCACCCCAGCATTGTCTGTGTTATGGGCGGCGGTATGGTCATTGACCCGGAACATCTCGAAAAAGAGATCGCCGACCTGCGCGAACAGGGTGTTAAGATTACCCCGGACAACCTGAAAATTTCTGACCGTGCTACCATCACCATGCCGTTCCATGTGGAGCAGGATGGTCTGGAGGAGGCCCGCCTTGCCAAAACGGGCGCACAGTTTGGTTCCACCAAGCGCGGCATTGCTTACACCTATGGTGATAAGTACATGAAGAAAACCCTGCGCATGGGCGATTTGGTCCACATGGATGCCGGTGTGCGCAAGCGCCTGGAAACCCTGGTGGAATCCAAGAACCTGACCATGGTCAACATTTATAACCAGAAGCCTGTCAACGTGGACGATATGTGGAACTGGTGCAAGCACTTCCAGGAAGTGTTCGGCGCTTACATCTGCGATGTCGGCCAGTACCTGGCAGATGCTGACGATGCCGGCAAGAAGATCATGTTTGAGGCCCAGCTGGGAGCCCTGCGTGATATCGACTACGGCATTTATCCCTACACCACTTCCTCCAACACCATCGGCGCTTATGCACCCATCGGCGCTGGCATCCCCGGCCGCAAGCTGAACAAGTCCATCGGTATCATGAAGGCTTATTCTTCCTGCGTGGGCGACGGCCCCTTTACCACCGAGCTGGCTATGACCGAGGAAGAAAAGCACCTGCTGCGTGAAGCCGGCCATGAATACGGCGCTGCCACCGGCCGCCCGCGCCGCGTTGGCCCGTTTGATGTGGTTGCTTCCCGTTACGGCGTTCAGTGCCAGGGCTGTGACGAGCTGGCCCTGACCCTGTTTGACGTTCTGGATTATATGGAAGAAGTTCCCGTTGTTGCCCAGTACAAGCTGGCTGACGGCACTGTGACCGACCGCTTCCCGACCGGCAAGACTTTGGACGATGCACAGCCGGTTGTCGTCAAGCTGCCGGGCTGGCACTGCGATATCACCTCCGTGCGCAAGTACGAGGACCTGCCGGAAGCTGCCCGCGGCTATGTGGAATATCTGGAAAAGGCCGTTGGCTGCAAGATCAAGTATATCTCCGTTGGCCCGGAGCGTGATGCCTGCATCATTCGTGACTGATCTGCATAAGATGGTCAGCAGGAACGCTGCTTGAACCTGAAATGATAAATGGCGGACCCCCATCGGTCCGCCATTTTTGTAAATTATCTGTCTGTGGGTTTTGTCGGATACAACGCCCCAGCAGGAAACTTCAATTCCGAATATCCATATCTGTAGGGGAAGGGAAGAGCAATTCTTGACAAAACTTCTGATCAGACTTTTTATCCGTGATCCGGCCAATATCCAGGACCGCACCGTGCGCACTGCTTACGGCAACCTGGCCTGCATGGTGGGGATTGTGTGCAATGTGCTGCTGTTTGCGGGCAAGTTTACGGTGGGCACCCTGTTTGGCAGTATGGCCATTGCGGCAGACGCATTGAACAATCTGTCCGATGCAAGCTCCAACGTGGTCAGCCTGGTGGGCTTCCGCCTGGGGTCAAAACCTGCCGATGATGAGCACCCTTACGGCCATGCACGGTACGAATACCTGGCGGGGCTGGCGGTTTCGGTCATGATACTGGTCATCGGCATTGAGCTGCTGAAAGAAAGCTTCCTCAAGGTGCTGCACCCCACGCCGGTCACCCTTAGCGCGCTGACCATAGCGGTGCTGGTGGTGTCCATCCTGGTCAAACTGTGGATGAGCAGCTTCAACCGCAGCGTTGGCAGCCGCATCAAGTCCGAAACGCTCATGGCCACTGCGGCGGATGCCCGCAACGATGTGGTTACCACTGCCGCGGTTCTGGCCGCTACCATTCTGGCTCACCTGACTGGCATTGACCGCATTGATGGCCTGATGGGTGTTGGCGTGGCGCTGTTTATCCTGTGGAGCGGCGTTGGCCTGGTGCGGGATACCATCAGCCCGCTGCTGGGCGCGGCCCCTGACCCGGAACTGATTGATTACATTGAGAAAAAAGCCCTGAGTTACCCCGGTGTGCTGGGCATCCATGATTTGATGGTGCATGATTACGGGCCCGGCAGCAAGCTGGTCAGCTTCCATATTGAGCTTTCCGCCGACAGTGATGTGATGAAAAGCCATGACCTGATCGACTCTATCGAGCGGGATTTTCAGGTGCATGACCATCTGCTGGTCACGATCCACTTTGACCCCGTGGTGACGGATGACCCGCATATCAACGAACTGCGGAAATTCTTGAAAGAACAGCTGGCTGAAATTGCGCCGGAAGCGGATATCCACGACCTGCGTATTGTACCCGGCCCTACCCATACCAATGTGATTTTTGATTGTGCTGTGCCCGCAGACTGGCTGGCCGCCAAGGACCACCGCGCCAACAAAATCCCGGCTGCTTTGCGCAAAGCGGTATCGGACCGCTGGCCGGACCATTTCTGCGTGATCCAGCTGGAACCGATTTATGCAAAACTGAAATAAAAACAAAATCAATACAGGAATACGAACAAAGGAGCAACTACCATGGATTACAATGCCGCCGCACTTGAAATGCATGCAAAATACCCCGGCAAGCTGACGGTCAACAGCCTGTTTGAAGTCAAGGACCGTGACGCCTTGTCCACTGCCTACACCCCTGGCGTTGCGGAGCCCTGCCGCCAGATCAAGGCGAACCCGGACGATGTGTATAAATACACCTTCAAGGGCCGCACCGTGGCAGTTGTCACAAACGGTACTGCTGTGCTGGGCCTGGGCAACATCGGCCCCGAAGCTGGTCTGCCGGTCATGGAAGGCAAGTGCGTTCTGTTTAAGGAGTTCGGCGGTGTCGATGCGTTCCCCATCTGCCTGAATGCTTCCACCCGCGAGGAAGTTATTGCCGCTGTCAAGGCCATCGCTCCGACTTTTGGCGGCATCAACCTGGAGGATATCCGCAGCCCGGAGTGCTTTGATATTGAAGCGGAGTTGGAGCGCAACCTGGATATCCCTGTATTCCATGACGACCAGCACGGCACCGCGATTATCGTGCTGGCCGGCGTGCTCAACGCCCTCAAGGTTGTTGGCAAGCGGCTGGAAGATGTCAAGATCGTGCAGAACGGCCCCGGCGCTGCCGGTACGGCCATCATCAAGATGCTGCAGGTTGCCGGTGCCAAAAACATTGTTGCTGTGGATGAACACGGTATCCTGTACCCCGGCCGCCCGGCGGGTCTTGCCGACCATAAGGAATGGCTGGCAACCGTGACCAACCCCGAACACCTGACCGGCACCCTGGCCGATGCCGTGCGCGGTGCAGATGTCTTTATCGGCACCTCCGTTGCCGGTGCGCTGACCACCGAGATGGCCGCCACCATGGCACCGGATGCCATTGTGTTCGCTATGGCCAACCCTAACCCGGAGATCATGCCCGATGCCGCCAAGGCAGCCGGTGTGCGGGTCATCGGCACCGGCCGCAGCGATTTCCCCAACCAGGTCAACAATGTTCTGGCGTTCCCCGGCATCTTCAAGGGCGCACTTTCCGTCCGCGCACGGGACATCAACCCCCAGATGAAGATGGCTGCCGCGAAGGCCATCGCCGGCCTGATCCCGGAGGACGAGCTGAACGAGGAAAACATTCTGCCCAAGGCCTTTGACCCGCGTGTGGCACCGGCTGTGGCTGACGCTGTGGCGCAAGCTGCACGGGAAAGCGGCGTGGCGCGGATATGAGCATCCGGGAAGTAAACGCCGTCGCCATTACCGATGCGGTGGAAGAACTGTGCATCCGCGCCAACACCCAGCTGCCGCCGGATGTGAAGCAGGCGCTGGATAACGCCCATGCCGCCGAACCCTGGCCGCTGGCTCGCCAGACGCTGGAACTGCTGCAGCAGAACCTTTGCGTTGCTGCAGGAAAAGGCCTGCCGATCTGCCAGGATACCGGCATGGCCTGTGTGTTCATCGAGCTTGGCCAGGACGTGCATATCAACGGCGATCTTGACGAAGCTGTGAACGAGGGCGTGCGCCGCGGGTATGAGAAAGCCTACCTGCGCAAGTCCATCACCGCGGACCCCTTGCAGCGCGTGAACACGGGGGATAACACCCCGGCGTTTTTAACGGTACATCTTGTGCCGGGGGATGTCTGCAAAATTACCGTAGCCCCCAAGGGCGCAGGCAGCGAGAATATGAGCCGCCTGACCATGCTCAAACCTGCCGATGGCGTGCAGGGCGTAAAAGACTTTGTAATGGAAACCGTCAAGCAGGCGGGGGCCAACCCCTGCCCGCCCATTGTGCTGGGCATTGGCGTTGGCGGCAGCTTTGATAAATGCGCAGCTCTGGCCAAAAAGGCACTGCTGCGCCCGCTGGACCAGCCCAACGCGGACCCCTATTATGCCGCGCTGGAAAAAGAGCTGTTGGATGCCATCAATGCAACCGGCTTTGGCCCGCAGGGCTTTGGCGGTGCAACCACCTGCCTGGGCGTCTGCATTGAACAGCTGCCCACCCATGTGGCCTGCCTGCCGGTGGCAGTCAACGTAAGCTGCCACGTTACCCGCCGCGCCAGCGCTGAGGTGTAAGGACTTTTTACGGGCATTGTTGTCCCTTCTTTGAAAAGAAGGAAGCAGAAACTTTGAACAATATAGGGCAATACCGCATAATTCTAAGTGCCGATACGGCGAGCGAGGTGCGGCAGCTGCT
>ERZ780144.1986-NODE-1986-length-19373-cov-3.098664_pt1 | contig 19373 bp, 19 predicted proteins | sample MGYA00511380_ERZ780144 | MGnify/ENA primary metagenome ERZ780144 (study PRJEB29588, sample SAMEA1965858) | human gut metagenome | biome: human gut; feature: human-associated habitat; material: faeces | place: Denmark | collected 2008/2010 ... | reverse complement strand
AGAAACTCGTGCTGCCGGTGCTCGTGTCCTCGGTCGCGATGTTCTTCGTCGGCGTGATGTACTGCTACTTCGTCGTGTTCCGGTTTGTCTTCCGGTTCATCGCGCAGTTCTCGCCTGAGTCCGTCAACTTCGCGCCGGATATCGATTCGTACTTCAGCTTTGTGATCACGATGTTCTTCGCCTTCGGCCTCACATTCGAAGTGCCAATCGTCGTCATGGTGCTGAACCACGTGGGTATCGCGTCGCTTGAGGCGCTGAAGAAGGCCCGTCCCTACATCATCGTGGGCGCGTTCGTGATCGCGGCTATCTTCACGCCGCCGGATGTGCTCTCGCAGACGCTGCTCGCTCTGCCGCTCGTGATCCTGTATCAGGCCGGCATCTGGCTCGTGCAGCTTTTCGGGAAGAAGAACCCGAAACCCTTCATGGAAGCTGAGCAGGAAGAAATCGCTGAGCTTGAGAAGCGTGAGCGGGAAGAGGCTGAGAAGAAGGCGGCGGAACAGAACGCTGGTTCTTCCGGATCCTGAGACCGCTGATGCAGTCAGAAAAAATGGGAGCCCCTTCGGGCTCCCATTTTTTATTCCCGATGTCTCCCCCTCTGCGTCAGACGGGGTTATCGATATCGATATGCGTTACCTGCAGCCCGCAGTTCTCCTCTACCCAGGCGCCGAGCGCCTGAATGCCGAAGCGCTCTGTCGCGTGGTGACCGCACGAGAGATAGGGAACTCCGGTTTCCTCCGCGATGTGAACGGTGGGCTCGGAGATTTCGCCTGAGAGGTAGAGATCCGCGCCCTGATCCACGGCTTCCTCGAAGAACCCCTGAGCGGCGCCTGAGCACCAGCAGATGCGGCGGACCACCTTATCCTCGGGACCGACAAGAAGCGGTGTCCTCCTGAAGGTCTTTTCGCAGAGGCGGGCAAACTCCTTCGCGGTGAGGCTGCCAGCGGACAGCGTCCCCGTCCAGCCGAGATCCATTTCGCCCCACTGGCCTTCGGGGATGATGCCGAGACGCTTCGCGATCTGAGCGTTGTTGCCGAGCACCGGATGAGCATCGAGCGGCAGGTGGTAGGCAATGAGATTCAGACCGGCGCTGAGCGCGGTCTGAATCCGCTTATAGCGGATTCCGGTAATGCAGGGTGTATCCCGTTTCCAGAACCAGCCGTGATGCACAAGCACAGCGTCGGCGTGGAGATCCGCCGCGGCCTCAAGCAGCGCGAGGCTCGCGGTAACGCCAGTCACAACGTGAGAAATTTCACCCTTTCCCTCGACCTGCAGTCCATTTGGCGCATAATCATGGAAGCGCTCCGGTTCGAGCAGCGTATTCAGTTTTTCTACGAGCGTTCGGTTCCGCATGGATTTTCCTTATGTTTAAAAGGCTCTGGCTTATTTTCGCCCAAGCAGTGACAGTCTGCGCTGCCGCGGCGCTCGTATGGGTGCTGCTCGAGCATTTCACGCATGAAGATCACGCGCCATGGCAGCCGCCCCGGACAGACAGCGTTGTGGTGTCCTACTCAGACGCGGTGCAGCGCGCGGCGCCGTCTGTCGTCAATATCTATACGACGCAGCCCGTGGATGATGAAGACCGGGAACTCGGCCAGACTCCTTCCGGCCACTCCGGTACGTCGCCCCTCGGATCCGGTGTGATCGTGAGCCGCACGGGTTTCATTCTCACGAATAACCACGTGATTGACGGTATTTCGGATATCAAGGCGGCGCTTCCTGACGGACGTGACTGTTCAGCAAAGCTCGTCGGCACGGATCCGGAAACAGACCTCGCTCTTCTTAAGATCGATGGAAACGATTTTCCGGCGATTGAATTCGGGAGCAGCGACGTGCTTCACGTGGGCGATGTCGTGCTCGCGATCGGGAACCCCTTTAATGTCGGACAGACGGTCACGATGGGTATTGTGTCCGCGCTTGGCCGTCACGGTCTTGGACTGAACAGCTTTGAGGATTTCATTCAGACAGACGCCGCCATTAACCGTGGAAATTCAGGCGGCGCACTCGTCAACACCGCGGGGCAGCTGGTCGGCATCAATACCGCGATCTTTTCGCCTGACACCAATTCGGGCGCCTCGGTCGGCATTGGGTTCGCGATTCCGTCCGCTCTCGTGAACGAGGTGCTCCCCGCGCTGATGAAGAACGGCAAGGTGCGGCGCGGCTACCTTGGACTTGTGCCTCAGGCGATCACGCCCGAGATCGCTGCCGCGAAGCATATCGAGGCCGGAAAAGGGGTCCTCGTTTCGGTGGTGAAGAAAGACGCCGCGGCCTGGGCCTCCGGGATCCGCGAAGGCGATATTCTCACGAGCATCAATGGGCAGCCGGTCTCTGACGTTGCCGCCATGATGCGTCAGGTGGCCGCGATTCCTCCTGGCACCACGGTGGATGTCAATTTCACCCGTGACGGCCGCCGGTGGAAAACCAAGGTGACGCTCCAGGTGAGACCGCCGCTCCAGCAGGCTCCCGCCGCTGACCGGCAGTAAAAGAACGCCCCGCATGAATTTCATGCGGGGCGAACTGTTTTATCCGGAATCAAGAGGCAGGCGGTCAGGCCTTCGGCTGATTCTTCATGAGGTCGCGGATTTCACGCAGCAGAGCGATATCTTCCGGAGTCGGGGCGGGAGCGGCCGGAGCTTCTTCTTCCTTCTTCTTCTCGGCAGCTTCACGCATCGAATTCATGCCCTTCACAAGAAGGAACACGACGAACGCGAGCAGCAGGAACTGGATCACCGCGGTGAGGAAAGCGCCGTAACCGAAGACGGTGGCGCCAGCCTTGGTAAGAGCGTCGTACGTATACGCGCCGGTGTAATTCTCAGGGGCCTTCAGAACCCAGAAGAGGTTCGTGAAGTCAGGCTTCCCGACGAGGAAACCGAGGATCGGATTGAAGATATCCTTCACGAGACTCCCGATAATCTGGTTAAAAGCGCCGCCGACAATGACGCCGACAGCCATGTCCATCACGTTGCCCTTGGAGATGAAGGTCTGAAATTCTTTAAAGAATGACATACTGAGAGGATCCTTAGAGTGTGATACTGAAAATAGTAAAGCGAGTGCGCGGTTAGCGCTACCCCCTCTCTGCGGCTCCTCTATTCTCGCGATTGATTTAAAATGACATCTTTAAAACCGCATGAAAGCACTTTGACTTTTGTGTGCCGGACTGCCGGTAACCGGTAAGTTCTGTCTTTTGGTAGGGAAAAGCTTTTTATGATGGTACTGTATTCAGGCACGACGGATCCGTTCTCCCATCGCTGCCGCTTCGTGCTCTTCGAGAAGGGCATGGACTTCGAAATTCGCGATGTCGATATGTTCAACATTCCGGCTGAGGTACGGGCAATGGCCCCGTACGGAACGGTTCCTGTCCTGAATGAACGGGATCTGATCCTCTACGAAGCCAATGTAATTGATGAATACATTGATGAGCGTTTCCCGCATCCGCAGCTGATGCCGCCGGATCCTATTACCCGTGCCCGTACGCGCATGTTTATTTACGGCTTTGAGCGTGAGCTCTATCAGCCGGTCCGCGTGCTGGAAAATCACGCCGCTTCGGAAGAAGCGAGGGAAGCTGCCCGCAAGTCGATTTCGGCTCAGCTGCAGCAGTTCTCCGGTCACCTTGCGAAGAACAAGTACTTCCTTGGCGAAGACTTCTCGATGCTGGATATCTGCATCGCTCCGCTCCTCTGGCGTCTCGACTACTACAAGATCGAGCTCCCGAAGACCGCGAAAGCGATCCAGATCTATGCTGAGCGTGTCTTCTCGCGCCCGGCGTTCATGGAATCGATGACGCCTTCTGAAAAGGTTATGCGCCGCTGATATGGCTGAAGCAGACGACAACCAGATCCCCTTCAAGCCCTACATTCTGAGGGCGATGATCGACTGGTGTGAGGATAACGGGTTTGAGCCGTATCTTCTCACGCAGGTGGATGATGAAACGGTCGTTCCCCGGGAGTTTGTGCAGGATGGGAAGATCACGCTCAGCGTGGCGTCCGAAGCCGTGCATAACCCTGACTTCGGGAATGATGAGTTCCGGTTCGACGCCCGCTTCGGTGAGGCTTCGCGTCAGATCGTTCTTCCGGTAAGAGCGATCATTGCGGCTTATCCGGCCGAGCATCCTGAGAGCGCCATCGGTTTTCCCTACGAACCGCCGACGGCCGCTCCTGAAGCCCAGGAAGGGAAGCCCGCTGAGGCAAAGCGCCCGACTCTGATACAAAAGATCAAATAAATCGGGTATAGTTTCACTCTCTGCCCGTTTAGCACAGTTGGTAGTGCATTCGCCTTGTAAGCGAAAGGTCGTCTGTTCGAGTCAGACAACGGGCACCAGAATTTATCCCGTACCGCCGAAAGCGGTGCGGGATTTTTCTTATCTGTTCATCGAGTTACGTAAGATCCTGCCATTGCTTCGGGCGTGGGATCCGGCTTTTTTCCTTCGAGGGGGCCGATAGGCGGCCGTATTTAATCGGAAATTCAGCAGCCCCGTGTATTCTCTCTGCCGGATCGGTTTCTCCCGGCCCCTGGCAGAGGGAGTTCCCATCCGTCATCAGCCGCAGGTCATAGGTCAAAAGCACATATAATGTTGCAGACCCGCAGACTGATGATTTTTATCCTCAAAAATCCGGCTGCCCGGCGGTCAGAAAGGCTCGGAGAAGCCCCGCTGTCCAGGCCCAGGGTTTGAGGTGTCCGCCGCGCGGCGGACGCAGTTTCAGAATCTCAGTTTCAGAATGCCCTGTGGTAATCAGGGTTGATTACAAAAACAGATAGAAGACGGCGTTCTTCCCTCTCCTGAGGAAGAGACAGCCGTCTCAGACGCCTCCGATGCAGCTGCTTGCTTTAGGTTTAAACCATACGACGGCCCCGCTTTCCATCCGGGAAGCGGTGGCATTCTCTCCGGAAGAGATTCCCGGAGCGCTTTCTGCGCTCCGCACTACCTATGCCCGTCCTGAAGAGGGCGGAATACGGGAAGCGCTGATTCTGTCGACCTGCAACAGAACTGAGTTCTTCCTTGCGGCAGAAAACGGTGATGCCGCGCTGCATTCGCTCTGCAGCTTTGTTGCGCGGCAGAAGGGCATTGACCTGAAGGAGTTCCTTCCGCACACCTACGAGTACCGCCAGTCGGATGTGGCCCGTCACACGTTCCGTGTGGCGAGCGGCCTCGACTCCATGGTGCTCGGCGAAACGCAGATTGTGGGCCAGATGAAGAAGGCCTGGCGTATTGCCCGCGAATCGAAGTCTCTCGGGCTGATGCTGGGGCATCTTTTTGACGGTACCTTTGCTGCGGCAAAGGAAGTCCGTACGGCGACCGCGATCGGCTCTCACTCGGTGTCGCTCGCCGCGGCCGGTGTCGGACTCGCGAACCAGCTTTTCGGCAGCCTCGCCAATCAGAATGTGCTCTTCGTCGGTGCCGGTGAAATGATCGAGCTCTGCGCGGCGCACTTCTGCGCGCAGCATCCGAAGAAAGTGACGGTGGCGAACCGCACGCTTGAGAAAGGAGCGGCGCTTGCCCGCCGGTTCGGCGCTGAAGCGGTTGAGCTTCGGACGCTGCCGGAAATTGTCTCGCAGTATGACGTGATCGTGAGCTGCACCGCGTCTTCTCTCCCGATTATCGGGCTTGGCATGATGCAGCGCGCTGTCGCCGCCCGGCGCCATCGCCCGATTCTCATCATCGATCTCGCGGTGCCGCGTGACGTTGAGGAGGATGTGTCGCGGCTTGACGATGTCTACATCTACACGATTGACGACCTCGGCAAAGTGGTGGCATCCGGCAAGGAAAGCCGCCGTATGGCGGTGACGAAGGCAGAGGACATCATTGAGTCCCGGGTTCAGGCGTTTGAGGGGTGGCTCGCCGCCCGCGACGCGGTGCCCGCGATCCAGGCGCTCCGCTCGAGAGCCGAGGCGATGCGGGAGGCTGAAGTTAAAAAGGCTCAGCGTCATCTCGCGGCCGGCCGCGACGCGGCTTCCGTGATTGAGGAGCTGTCCCGCGCGCTCACCAATAAGCTGATTCACGATCCGACGACGCTGCTTCGCAACGGTACGGGCCTCAGCGCTGAGGAGCGCGCCCGCGAGAACGATATTCTGAATGAGTTCTACCGCAGCAGCCGGGATGGCGGCGTGGCGTAAAATCCGCCCTTTGAGCAGCTGCACTGAAATACCGTTACCGGGCGCTTGTCGCCCGGTAACTCACTGGAACGGATTAAAAAGTTATGAATGAATCAATGCGCGCCAAGCTGAGCTCGCTCGGCCGACGGCTCGAGGAAATCGACGCGATGCTGTCCTCCCCCGAGGTGGGAAGCGATATGAATAAGTTCCGCGATCTCTCGCGTGAACGCGCCGAAATCGAACCCGTGGTGCAGAAGGTGCGCGAGTACGAGAAGTATGAGAAGCAGCGCGCGGAGAGCGAGGAGCTCCTGTCGGACCCCGATATGAAGGAACTCGCCCAGGCGGAGTTCACGGAGTGCCGCGAGAAGCTTGAGCAGCTCGATAAAGATCTCGAGATCATGCTGCTGCCGACTGATCCGAACGATAAGCGGAACATCTTCCTTGAAATCCGTGCCGGCACGGGCGGTGATGAGTCGGCGCTTTTCGCGGGCGACCTCCTTCGCATGTATATGCGCTACGCCGAGCGCCAGGGCTGGAAAACAGAGATCGTATCGAAGAGCGAGAGTGATCTCGGCGGCTATAAGGAAGTGATCGTCCGCGTGATCGGGGATGGCGCCTATTCGAAGCTGAAGTTTGAGTCGGGCGGACACCGTGTGCAGCGCGTGCCGGCGACCGAATCCCAGGGCCGTATTCACACCTCTGCCTGCACGGTGGCGGTGCTCCCGGAGCTTGACGAGGTGGAAGAGGTTCATATCGATCCCTCTGAACTCCGTATCGACGTCTACCGAGCGTCAGGTGCCGGCGGTCAGCATGTGCAGAAGACGGACTCCGCGGTCCGAATCACGCACCTCCCGACTGGTCTCGTCGTGGAGTGCCAGGATGAACGAAGCCAGCGCCAGAATAAGGAACGCGCGATGCAGGTGCTCGCCTCCCGCCTCTACGCCATGCGGGTCGCGGAGCAGCAGCAGGCTGAAGCCTCCGAGCGAAAGAGCCTTATCGGTTCCGGAGACCGCTCTGAACGCATCCGTACCTACAACTATCCGCAGGGCCGCGTGACGGATCACCGCATCAACCTCACGCTCTATAAGCTCGATCAGATCATGGATGGGGATCTCGACGAAATCATTTCAGCGCTGATCACAGAGCATCAGGCTGAGCAGCTCGCGGCGCTTGCTGAGCGCAAGTCCTGAAAGAAGCGGCGCGATGGCTCAGGTTGAGGAACTGCTCCGCGAAACGCGGCAGACACTAGGGATCTTTGAGTCCCGGCTTCTTCTCGCGCTTGCCATGCAGGTACGGGTAGAGAGACTCGTGGCGCATCCGGAGGATGAGGTGACGCCGGAGGCGGAATCATCCTTCCGGGACTACGCCGCGAGACGCCTTGCCGGTGAACCCTATCCCTACATCGCGGGTGAGCAGGAGTTTTACGGCCGAAGCTTCCGCGTGACGCCGGACGTTCTTATTCCGAGACCCGACACCGAGCTCATTGTGGAGCTCGCGCTTGAGGAACTGAAGCGTTTCACGAGTCCGACGGTGCTCGACATGGGAACCGGAAGCGGCTGCATCGCGATTACCGTGGCGCTTGAGAATCCGAAGGCGGAAGTCTGGGCGAGCGATATGTCCGAGGCGGCGCTTGAAGTGGCGCGTGGAAACGCCGGGAAGTCCGGAGTCCGGTTTCTTCAGGGAAGCTGGTACGGGGCGCTCCCGCCTGACGCTCCGAAGTTTGATCTGATTCTTTCCAATCCACCGTATATTGACCCCGAGAGTCCGTATCTCAGTGACCTGACGTATGAGCCGCAGACCGCTCTCGTGAGCGGGAATCACGGAATGGATGACCTGAAGGCGATCGCGGAAGGCGCCGCGGCGCATCTAGCGCCGGGCGGCTGTCTCATGGTGGAGCATGGTTTTGATCAGGGCGAGGCCTGCCGGAAGGTGTTCACGGAGGCGGGACTCTCTGACGCCGAGACGCTGAAGGACCTGGGAGGCAATGACCGCGTGACGCGCGGCCGCCTTCGCTGATTCCCGTAAGAGCCGGATGAAAAGAAAGGAGCATCGCGCGATGCTCCTTATTTTTTGACCGGAAAAACGAGAAAAGCCGCAGATCTTTCGATCTGCGGCTTTTGAAATCCGTGGTGGTCGGGGGCGGAATCGAACCGTCGACACGCGGATTTTCAATCCGCTGCTCTACCGACTGAGCTACCCGACCACGCATAGGAGTTGAACTTTACCATAAAAAAATTAAAAATGCCAATTTATTTTCACTTTTTGCATTTGGTGAGGAAAAAAGTCTCAGATAAACCTGCATTGTCGGGTAATGTTCTCGTTGAATTGATTGATTCAGGAATTTGATATGCCGCGTATGTCCCAGATTGCTGCGGGCGCTCTCGCCGCAGCGCTTGCTTTCACCAGTGCCGCCTCCTTTGCGACCAGCTCCTCTGACCCGGAAACGGATCAGGTGAAGAGCCGCGTCGTGGAGCGTCTCGGCGTGAGGCCGACCACGGTTGCGAAAACGCCTTTCGGGCTCTGGGAAATTTCGGTGGCGCCGGATCAGGTGTTTTATGTCGACGGGAATGTCCGATATCTGCTCCTCGGGAACGCGGTTGACATCGCGACGCGTGAAAACCTGACAGAGAAGCGGATTGCCGAAATCAGCCGCGTGGACTGGAAGACGCTGCCGCAGAAGGACGCGATTCGCGTGGTGCACGGCACCGGGCGCTATCAGGTGGCAGTGTTCGCGGATGCTACCTGCATGTACTGCCGGGTGCTTGAATCGTATTTCGCGAAGATGAATGATGTCACGGTCTACACCTACGTCTTCCCCATGAAACAGTCGAGGAATCTCGCGAAGAATGTGGTCTGTGCGAGGAACCCGGGCGCGGCCTGGGGGAATCTGATGACGAAGGGAGTGAAGCCCGCCGAGGCGAACTGTGATGACAGCGTGCTTGACCGCAATACAGTGCTGTCGCAGAAGATCGGCGTGGCGGGAACCCCGACTCTCATCTTCCCGGATGGGAGCCGGCTGGGCGGTGTGCCTTCGTACGAGAATCTCGTGAAGGCACTGCGTGAACGGAATCCCGGGAAGTAACTCCGGATTATTTCCGGAGCACTTCAGCGGGCGAATGTCCCTTAGGCACCATGACCCAGGCGGTCACGGTGCTTTTTTGTCGTCCGGCGTTTTCACCGGCCTGGTTTCCGGAGCCCCAGAAGTAGTCGAAGCGGATGATGCCGCGGATCGCGCCTCCCGTATCCTGTGCGATGACCGGACGGTTGAAGTGCAGATCCGGGTTCTGCTGCGAGACGGAAACAAAGAACGGTGTCCCGTAGACCCAGACATGACGGTCAATGGCGACTGAGGCGCCTGGCGTGAGCGGCACGCCCTGACCGCCCTGGGGGCCGGCCGAGAGATCGGTGACAGGCGCCCGGCGGAAGAAGACATAGCTCGGGTTATAGGCGAGAAGCTGCGGGACCTGATCCGGATGGGCCTTCGCCCAGGCCCGGATGCTCTGCATCGAGGCCTCGCGCGCTGTCATCTGATTCCGGTCAATCAGCCATCGGGCAACCGCGCGGTACGGGTATCCGTTCTGATCGTCATAAAAAACGCGGATAAGGCCGACGCCTTTCACCCGCAGCTGCCCCGAGCCCTGGATTTGAAGGAAAAGCTGATCAATTGGGTCGGCGAGCCAGGCGATCGCATAGGGGTAAAGATCGGTGCGCTGATCGATGGAAGAGCGGGATCCGTAGGGAATCAGTTTCCGGCCAGAAATCTTGCCCCGGATCCGCTTTCCCTTGAGTTCGGGGTAGAGCGACGAGAGTTCAACGTCGATCAGATCGGGCGGCGTCGCGAGAACGGGCCAGGTGTAGTGAGACGTCCGGGTGGGCGACGCGTCGAGAATCGGTTCGTAGTACCCCGTCATGAGGCCCGTGGTATCCGAGGACACCGTGGCGCCATTCTCTTTCTGGTCAGAAGAGACAGCCCAGAGGTCGAAATTCTGCTGGAAGAATTCAGGCGCCGACACCGCGGCGCGGGCATTCTGGCAGGCCGTGCTCCAGAGCGGGGAAGAGGCGAAGGAGCGGGAAGCGCAGGAGCGGCGGAACGCCTTCCGGGCGTTATCCCAATCAGGGGCGTCAGAAACCGGGAGACGGCCGAAATTCGCAGGCGTAAACCCCGGGACCGGTTTCCCTTCTGCGGCCGGCGTGACAGAAGGCCCCGCGGGCGTTGTCTGGGTAGTCGGCTGTTTCACGGTCTGGCAGCCTGCCAGAACCAGAGCGGCCAGTGCGGCCAGCGCGGAAACCTTGGTCAATCGGCGCATCATTCATTACTCCTCAACCGTCTTTTTTGCGTTCAGGCTCGGACCCATCTCTGCCTGCTCTCTTACAATACGTTCCACTGAAGAAAACAAGGCTTTGGAGAATACCATGCAAGATATCCGCATCGCCCCGTCTATCCTTTCCGCTGACTTTGCCCGGCTTGGCGAAGAGGTTCGCGACGTCATCGCTTCCGGGGCGGACTGGATTCACTTCGATGTGATGGACAACCATTATGTACCGAATCTCACGATCGGCCCGTGCGTGCTGAAGGCAATCCGCCCGTATACGGAGGCGGATATTGACGTGCATCTGATGGTGGAGCCGGTGGATAGCCTCGTGCCGGAATTCGCGAAGGCGGGCGCTGACTGGATTACCTTCCACGTTGAAGCGAGCCGCCACATTGACCGCACGCTGCAGCTGATCCGCGACTCCGGCGCGAAGTCGGGGCTCGTGCTGAATCCCGCGACTCCGGTGGAGAGCCTGAACTATGTGATCGATAAGGTCGACATGATTCTGCTGATGAGCGTGAATCCGGGCTTCGGCGGCCAGAAATTTATTCCGGGCGTCCTCCGTAAGATCCGTGAGGTGCGCGCTCTCGCCGACCGCCATTTCGAGGAAACCGGCCACGCGATCCGGGTTGAGGTGGATGGCGGCGTGAAGACCGATAACATCGGTGAAATCGCCCGCGCCGGCGCTGATACCTTTGTGGCGGGCTCCGCGATCTTTGGCCGCAAGTCGAAGGAAGGCTACCGCGAGGTGATCGAAGCCATGCGGGCGGCAGTGAAGTCTGTTCAGGCCTGAGAAGCAGGAAAAAGGAAGGGAAATACATGCTGAGTTTTGATGCGCGCCGTGTCCAGGGAGCGCTTTTCGATCTGGACGGAACGCTGGTGGATTCACTGCCGGATCTTCACTACGCGGTCTGCGAAGTGCTGAAGACCTGGGGGCTCGAGCCGATGGAAGAGGAAGAAGTGGGCCGCTACATCGGAAAGGGCGCTATCCATCTCGCGGCCGAAGTGCTGCGCGCGAGAAAGCCGGACGCCACGAATGAGGAGCGGGACCGTTTCGTGAAGGAGTACGTGGATACGCTTGCCGGCATGGGCTGCTCACACACCCGATCGATTCCGGGTGTTCTCGAAGCGCTTGAAATTTTCCGCTCAGAAGGGCTGAAACTCGCTCTCGTGACGAACAAGGACGGTGTCCTGATCGACGCTGTGCTCGAGCAGGCAGGACTCTCCCCGTATTTTCCGAAGGATCTCAGGTTTTCCGCGGACGATGTGCCGACGCCAAAGCCTGCGCCTGACATGCTGCTTCTTGCCGCGTCCCGCATGGAGCTTGATCCCGCGGACTGCATGATGCTCGGTGATTCGAGAAACGACGCTCAGGCCGCGGCGAACGCTGGTATGCCCGTGATTCTGCTGGAAACAGGGTATAACGAAGGTGAACCGATCGCTAAGTGGGGACCGCAGAACGGTTTTTGTGATATATTCAAATCCATGGATCTCGCCGCGAAGAGTTTTTCCTCCTCACGGCATTAACTTTCAGCATCCAACCAAACATCTTTACCCAACCATGCAGACGATTGCCACATTGATGATTTCAGCAGTGCGCAGCGTCCGGGTCTCCGCCACTTCCGTCGGCCAGACCCGGGGAGCATGGTCATGGCGTCTCTAAACGCATCCTGTCTGTAGGTTTTCCGCCGCGCCGCAATGGTGCGGACCGAAAGCCACTCTGCTTCACCTCAGTTTTTTCCTGATTTACTACTGACAGCGCTGTTGCCGTATCTGTGCACTCACCTGACACGCACGGAACGGATCCCGAGAGGCCTAACTGTATCCAATATGGTCTGCCGACGGCGCTGCTGCAACCGGAGCACATCATGCTGGAGTCTGAATTCAAGGCACTCGCCTCCCAGGGCTATAACCGTATTCCGATGGTCGCCGAATGCCTCGCCGATCTCGATACCCCGCTTTCCATTTACCGGAAGCTTGCTGACTGTCCGGACAGCTTCCTGCTCGAATCCGTCGTCGGAGGTGAACGCTTCGGGCGCTATTCCTTCATCGGACTCCCGGCGAAGCGCCGGATTGAGGTGAGGATCGGCGAAAACGGTCCCGAGACGATCGTGAAGGAGGCCGGGAAGACCGTTGAGACGCTGGAAGGAAATCCGCTTGACGCGATTGAAGCCTATCTCGGCCGTATCCGTGTCGCCCCCCGTCCCGGGCTTCCGCGGTTTTCGGGCGGACTTGTCGGATACCTTGGCTACGACACGATCCGCCTGATCGAGAAAAAACTCGCGAAGCCGAAGAAGGACGATCTCGGAGTTCCCGATATTCTTCTCCTGCAGACAGAGGAAATCGCGGTGGTCGATAACATCTCGGGCCGCATCTACCTCATCATCCACGCGGACCCGAATGAGCCGGAAGCTTTCCAGAAAGGCATGAACCGGCTGCGGGAACTGAGAAGCCGTCTGCACCGGCCGGCCGAAAATCTTTATGCCGGCCCGAGCGCCCGCCAGGCGGAGCGCCGTGACTTCCATAAGGCTGACTATCTGAAGGCCGTGGAAAAGGCGAAGGACTATATCGCGCACGGTGAAGTAATGCAGGTGCAGATCGGGCAGAGAATTTCCCGCCGCTTCGCGGACGCCCCGATTTCCCTCTACCGCGCGCTCCGGTCCCTGAATCCCTCGCCCTACATGTACTACTACGACTTCGGAGACTTCCACGTGGTCGGCGCGTCGCCTGAAATCCTTGTCCGGGGTGAAGTCGGAAAGGACGGCGAGAAGCATGTCTGCATCCGTCCGATTGCCGGTTCCCGCCGCCGCGGCCTGACAGCGGAGCAGGACGCGGCGCTCGAGCGCGATCTCGCCACGGATCCGAAGGAGCGCGCTGAACACCTGATGCTGATTGATCTTGCCCGGAACGATATCGGCCGCGTGGCGGAGATCGGTTCGGTCACGGTACCGGATCAGTTCGTGATTGAGAAGTACAGCCATATCCAGCACCTCGTGAGCGAAGTGGATGGGAAGCTGCGCGGCGGTCTGAATAATTTCGATGTCTTCAAGGCGACTTTCCCCGCGGGGACGCTTACCGGCGCCCCGAAGATCCGGGCGATGGAAATCATCGATGAGCTTGAACCCGTGAAGCGCGGCATCTATGGCGGGGCGGTCGGCTACTTCTCGTTTGCCGGCGATATGGATATGGCGATCGCAATCCGCACTGCGGTGATCAAGGACAAGATCCTCTACGCGCAGGCAGCCGCCGGCATCGTGGCGGACTCTGTTCCGGAAAACGAACACCGGGAAACGGAAACCAAGGCAAGAGCCGTGCTCCGCGCAGCCGAAATGGTGGAAGACGGTCTGGAATCGGCGATCTGAGGGGAGGAAAAGAAAATGCTCGCGATGATCGATAACTACGACAGCTTTACCTATAACCTCGTGCAGTACTTCGGAGAGCTTGGAGAGGATGTCCGGGTGTTCCGGAATGATGAAGTGACAATCGCGGATCTCGAGGCGCTGAAGCCGGACTACCTCTGCGTTTCTCCGGGGCCGAGCGTTCCGTCAAACGCTGGGATTTCGGAGGAGGCGATCCGGCACTTTGCCGGAAAGCTCCCGATTCTCGGCGTGTGCCTCGGGCACCAGGCGATCGGGGAAGTGTTCGGCGGAAAGATTGTGCTTGCCCGACAGGTGATGCACGGAAAGACCGACGCGATCACTGTCACAAATGAGGGAGTCTTCACGGGAATCCCACAGGGAACCCGGGTGGCTCGCTATCATTCTCTTGTCATTGATTCTCAAACGCTTCCAGCCTGCCTCGCGGTGACGGCAACGAGTTCCGACGGAGAAATCATGGGTATCCGGCACCGGGAGCTTGATATTCAGGGGGTGCAGTTCCACCCCGAATCCATCGCGACAGAGCATGGCATGGAGATGCTTAAAAACTTTCTGCATATAAGGATTTGATCATGAAAGGATTCTCGAAATCGGCTGTGGCTCTGGTGCTCTTGGCAGTCGCCGGCGCCGCTTCGGCAGATGCCCTTTCGGACTGCTACAAAACAGCTGATAACCGCGTTCAGGTCCGCCAGTGCCTTCAGAAGGAACTGGACCGGACCCAGCGAGACTACGCGGACACCCTGGCTGCTGTGAAGGATCAGGCGAAGCAGCTTGATCAGGCGTCAGGAGATTCGGGAAAGAAGTCTCATACGGCAGGTCCCGTTTCGCGGGACTTCGCGGAAGCGAACAAGGCATTTGATCTTTATCTGCGCCGCCAGTGCGGGTTTGAGTCCGCAATGTCCGGTTCAGGAACCAGCGCGGGCAATCAGTACATCGCCTGCCGAATCAATCTTATGAAGCTCCGCATGGGAGCTTTGGGGAACTTTTCAGGGCCGTCATCGCCTGAACCATCAGGCAAGTGACCCTCACTTTTAAGGAGCAGCGTCATGGCAATCACTATTTCTGAAGCAATCCAGAGAACTGTTGAACATCGCGAAATCTTCGCAGACGAGATGACGAGCCTCTGGATGGATCTGATGACCGGCAAGCTCACACCGGCACAGATCGCCGGCCTTATCGTCGGACTCCGCGTCAAGAAGGAAACCATCGGGGAAATCACAGCGGCAGCGAAAGTGATGCGTGATCTCTCCACGAAAGTGAATGTCAGGGATCCCGAGTCGCTGCTCGATATTGTCGGAACCGGGGGAGACGGTGCCCGCACGTTCAATATTTCAACGACCTCGATGTTCGTGATTGCCGCTGCCGGCGGCCGCGTGGCGAAGCATGGCGGCGGTTCTGTCTCCTCGAAGTCCGGTGCCGCGGATGCCCTGAAGGCAATCGGCGCGAACATCATGCTGAAGCCGGAGCAGATTGCGCAGTGCATTGAAGAAACCCATATGGGATTCATGTTCGCGCCGCTCCACCACGCCGCCATGAAGTACGCGGCTCCGGTCCGCAAGGAACTCGGAATCCGGACGATCTTTAATATTCTTGGACCGCTCACGAATCCGGCAAACGCGGGCTGCGAGATGCTCGGTGTTTTCCACCAGGATCTCGTTGGCATCTGCGTGCGCGTGCTGCGGGATCTCGGCACCAAGCGTGCCGTGGTGGTGTTCGGCTGCGACGGCATGGATGAGGTGAGCCTCGGCGCCACGACGATGGTGGGTGAGCTGAAGGACGGTGTGGTGACTGAGTACAACATCCATCCGGAAGACTTCAATCTTCCGATGAGCTCGGTGCGTCATCTCCAGGTGAATAACCCCGAAGAGTCTGTGGCGAAGATGATGAGTGTGCTGCACGCGGAAGAAGGCCCCGCGATGAACAGCGTGATCTTCAACGCCGGTGTCGGTCTCTTCACACTGGGTACGGCGCCCTCTATTGAGCAGGGCATCGCAATGGCGAGAAAGGCGATCGAGTCGGGTGAAGCGCTCGCGAAGATGAAGCTCTTCGTCGAAAAGACGAATGAACTCGGCGGCACGGCGGTCAAAGCCTGATCAGAACCGGAGAACGGAGAAAGCATGCAGGGAATTCTCAGGACTATTTGGGATCACAAACGGGAATCTGTCAGGCGGGCGAAGGAGCGGCTTCCTGAAGCGGCGCTTCTCGCGGAAGTGAAGCCGCTTCTGGAAACTCCCTGCCGGGGGTTCGCGGAGGAGCTTCGCCGTACGGCGTCCGAGCGGGGGGCCGCGGTGATTGCGGAGGTGAAGAAGGCGAGCCCCTCAAAGGGGTTGATCCGACCGGATTTCAGACCCGCGGAAATCGCTGCGTCCTATGCGGAGGGCGGTGCCGCCTGCCTCTCGGTGCTTACCGAGGAGGAGTTTTTCCTTGGGGGACCGGAAGTGCTGCGCGAAGCGCGGCAGACCGTTACTCTCCCGATTCTCCGGAAGGACTTCGTGCTCGATCCGTATCAGGTGCTGGAAGCCCGCGCCTGGGGAGCCGACGCGGTACTTCTGATCGCGGCGGCGCTTTCCGCGGATCAGATGCGGGAACTCGCCCAGACGGCTTCCGAAGTTGGAATTGATGTGCTGATCGAATCCCATAGCGAACCGGAAATAGAGCAGGCGCTTCAGATTCCAGAAGCGATGATCGGTATCAACAACCGGAACCTTGAAACATTTGAGGTGTCGCTCGCGACGACTGAGCGTCTGAAGCAGCTGATTCCGGACGACCGGTTTGCTGTGTCGGAAAGCGGCATTCACCAGAGAGCGGATGTGGACCGTGTTCTCGCGGCCGGCGTCAGCGCGTTCCTCGTCGGTGAGGCTTTCATGAGGAAGGAGAATCCGGGAGAGGCCCTGAAGGAACTTTTCTATGCTTGATATTCAGTCCGCAGATCCAAGCTGGCAGCCGCTCCTGAAGGATTTCTTTGAATCCCCCGAAGGGAAAAAGCTGGACGCTTATCTCGACGCGCGCAGGGAAGCCGGGGCCGTGATATTTCCCCCGACTCCCTTCCGGGCTCTGACGCTCACTCCCGCGGACGCGGTGCGGGTGATCATCGTCGGACAGGATCCGTATCACGAGCAGGGACAGGCGCAGGGCCTCGCGTTCTCGGTTCAGAAGGGAGTAAGGGTTCCGCCGTCTCTTCGGAATATCTATAAGGAAATCGCGCTTGAGTTCGGATGCGATATCCCGGCTGACGGCGATCTTTCCGGCTGGGCGTCGCAGGGCGTCCTGCTTCTGAACGCGGTTCTGACTGTCGAAGAAGGCGCGGCCGGAAGCCACGCGAAAAAAGGGTGGGAAATTCTGACAGACCGGATTATCCGAACGCTTGCCGAGAAGGCGCCGCCCAAGGCGTTTCTCCTCTGGGGCGGCTATGCGCAGAAAAAGAAGGAGCTGATTGAGGCGAGCGGCATTCCGCATCTCGTGCTCTGCTCAAACCACCCGTCGCCGCTCTCCGCGAGACGGGGACCGGTGCCTTTTATCGGCTGCGGGCACTTCGCGAAGGTGAATGACTGGCTTCTCTCCAGGGGAGAAAAGCCAGTCGACTGGACAAAGAGAGGACTCTGATTTCTCAGCGGGGCTGAGAAAGACCGGCAGACGGCCAGCCGTGTTCCATCGGCGTCTTCCTTTCAAAGCGGGACTTCGGAGACGCTGTATCGAGAGGGCCGATATCAACCGTCATCATCCGGTCCGTGCGGAAGAAGGTGAGTTTATGCGGGGTCTGGGTTCCCAGCTGCCGGAAGACTTCCGGAAGTGTGGCTTTGGAAACACGGAAGGCATCCAGAGCGATCAGCTGATCGCCCGGGAGAATGCCTGCGCGAGAGGCGGGGAGGCCGGCAGTCACGCTGCTGACCGTGGGGAATCCGTCAGACGCGGTGAATCTGAGACCGAGCCCGTCCCGTACAAGGTCAAACGGTTCGGACTTCATCTCAAGCCCCTGCAGTGAGAGGAGATTGTTCCAATCCGGACGCTCGCCGGCAACTCTCGTAAACCGACGGATCCATTGCGCGACAGCGACAGCCGGGCGATCCACGATTTCGCTGATGGCGTCGGAAAGCTCGACCGCGTCCTCGGATAGTCCAAGGCACTCATCAGTCCGGAGATTCCAGATTTTCCGCATCACATCGTCGAGCGTGATGCGATTCTCCGTGACGTTACGGATATGAAGATCCAGCGCGAAGGCGAGCATGGCGCCTCCCTGGTAGTAGCTCACGCCGTGGGAGGCCGATCCTGCGTCCGGCCGGTAGTACTTGATCCAGGTGTCAAAGCTTGAGGCTGCCACGGACTGATGCTTCCAGCCTGACTGACCGTATACCGTGAGCGCCATGGCGGAAAGACGGTCAAGGATTTTCTTTTCAGTGGCGAGCCCGGACCGATAGAGAATGATTTCCTCGTAGTACTCGGTGAACCCTTCAAAGAACCAGAGAAGACGCGTGTAGTTTTCCTTCGTGAGGTCATAGGGAAGGAAGGTGGCGGGCTTCAGCCGCTTGACGTTCCAGGCGTGGAAGTATTCGTGCGCCATGAGAGCGAGAAGATCGGTGTACCGGTCAGGGGCCTCAGCTCCCGTCATGGGAAGAGCGGAGAAAGGCGCCTCGGCAGCCACGCTGTTCCGATGCTCAAGCCCTCCCCAGCGGCCGCTGACGGTGAGGAGGAAGAGATAGTCTGAGAAAGGTGGTTTTTGGGTTTCCGGCTCCCAGAGTTCGATCGTTGTGGCGCAGATTTTTTTCAGATCTTCAGTGAGGCGCTCGGCGTCAGCTTCGGGGCAGCCGGCAATCACGAGACGGTGAGCGGCGCCATGAACGGAAAACTCCGTGGTCAGGGTGTCGGAATCCCGTGAGAGCAGAATCGGGCAGTCAATCAGATGGTCATAGTCCCTTGCGGTGAAAAGAAAGGGTTCACTGTCTCGGCTGATCGGAAGTGCTGTGGAAACCCTGTCCCAGGGGGCGGGAGAAACCGCGATTCGGCAGGGGGTATTTTCTTCGCCTGAAATCTGCAGAAAAGCCGCGGCGCCGGAAATAAAAGCGCGGTCCTGGCTGATCCAGGTCTTCCTGACAGAAGGATCAACAGCGCTCAGCGCGTAGCGGATCGTCACCGGGGTTCTGTCACCGGAAGTATTCGCGAGAACGAAGGTCGCTTTGTCAGACTTGATGACATTCAGCTGCGTCCCACCCTGAGTTGCTTCTATATCGGAAATTGATCCGGCGTATTCCCGCAGCAGATAGCTTCCGGGGGTCCAGGCCGGCATGCGGAGCGTAATCGGATAGTTTTCCTTTCGGGGTGTGAAATGGATCGCAATGTGAAACTCGCGTCGGTCGGTGTCAGCAGACTCAATCCGGTATTCGATTTCAGGCATATTCAGTTTTGGCTTAATAATTCGTAGGTTTCAATCAGGTTCGGTAGCTGTGATATTAGATTTTTCCGGATGGATAAAAAAGACTTTCAGAAAAATTTGACATTTTAAAAAAGCATCTGTAATATTCATATCCTCGTTGCTACCGCAGCGATGTTCTTTAAAAACACAATAACGAACCGATAAGCGTGGGCATCTGATTTTGATCGA
>ERZ780144.1983-NODE-1983-length-19397-cov-4.210888_pt1 | contig 19397 bp, 8 predicted proteins | sample MGYA00511380_ERZ780144 | MGnify/ENA primary metagenome ERZ780144 (study PRJEB29588, sample SAMEA1965858) | human gut metagenome | biome: human gut; feature: human-associated habitat; material: faeces | place: Denmark | collected 2008/2010 ... | reverse complement strand
ATGGGAAAATAGGTTTTTAAAAAAATATTCACATTTTTTGTATTTTTCGGTACATTTTTTCTTTATTTCTGTTATAATACAGATTAACGCTTATTAATTGTGCTTATCTATGGAGGCTTTTTTTACACATGAAGAAAAAAACTACTGTTCAGTCAGTAAATGAACATTCTACTCCTCCTGCTGAGGAGACTAAGATTCAGGAACACGAAGTACCTGGATTGATGACATTGTCCGATTCCATCCTGTCCGGTGCTGTTGTTGAATATCGTAAAGCCGGTTATAGTTTTGCCCGGCACTTACATACAAATATTGAGATTTATCGGATTCTTTCCGGTGAATGTTATATGGATATTCAGTCGGAAACGATCCACTGTACAGCGGGCGAATTTATCATGTTACTCCCCGATGTAGTTCATTCTTTTTATCTGAATGACACATCTGACTGTGAATTTCAGCATATTCACTTTAACCCTGAGATGTTTTCCACGATTGTTCTTGAAGATGAGGGAGTTTTTCCTATCACCCTGATGCATGCGATCCTCTTTTCTGCCCAGTTCTATTACCGGATGGAATCTGATCCAGTCATCGACGAACATCTTCAGAAGCTCATTACTCTCTATGCTTCATCCAACAGTCTGTTCTCTGCTGCAAATATTAACGTTGCACTGATGAACCTGATGTTGTATATCCTTGACCATACAGAGGCAGATCATGGATTTTCCGAACCACAGCTTCAGAACAGCTATGTTGCTTATACACTGAATTACATTCGGGAACATTTTACCCAGAAGATCCGTCAGGAGGATATCGCCTTGCAGCTGCATATCTCTGTCCGCTATCTGAGTAAGATCTTCAAAAATTATATGGGGGTAACCCTTTCTAATTACATTAACATTTACCGGATCAACCGTTCCATCGAGTTAATGCAGAATACAAGTCTAACGCTGACAGAAATCGCTCTGCAGGTCGGATTCAAAGATTCCCAGCATTATTCTAAGGTCTTTATGAATGTAATCAATGCAACACCATCCCATTACAGAAAAGCGATTTTGAAATAAAAACCACAAAAAAATTCCTTCCAGGAAACCCCCGGAAGGAATTTTTTATTCTTTTATTGCATTGAAAATTCGGAACTCACTTCAGATTAGTTTGTTCTTCTTCTCTTTGCCATTACTACAACAAGTCCTGCTGCCAGGCAAAGCATTGCCATTCCTGCTACATTTGATGTATCACCAGTCTTGGCTGCTTTCGCTACATTTGATGTACCATTTGCAGTACCGTTATTGGATGATCCATTGTTGAAAGAACCATTATTATTTGATCCGTTATTCGCATTGCCGTTGTTATTTCCGCCATTATTATCGGATCCGTTATTATCGTCTTTCTTGTCATCATCCTTATTGCTGTCGTCCTTCTTATCATCATCTTTTGCTTTCAGGGCTGCTCTTGCTTCTTTTACAGCCTGTACTGCTGCATCAATCTCATCCTGAGTTGCATCTGAATTCTGAAGAACTTCATTTGCCGCATCGATTGCTGACTGAAGAGCTGCAAGTGATGCTTCTGTATACTTGTCTGTTGCTCCGACAACTTCTGTTGCATCTGCAACCGCCTTTTCAAGCTCCTCTTTTACAACCGGTGCTTTCTTCTCTTCGAGTGCTGCCTTTGCTGCATTTACAGCTTCAACCTGTGCATCTACCTCTGCCTGGGTTGCGTTGTCATCAGCCAGAACTCTATTGGCTGCATCAATTGCTGTCTGAAGAGCTGCGATGGATTCTTCTGTATACTTATCTGTCAGGGCTGCTTCACCCTCTGCTGCTTTCACTGCAAGTCTCAGTGCAGATTTGTCTGCCTTCTCTTTCAGTGCTGCAATCTTAGCTTCTACATTTGCTTTCGCATTGTCAACTTCTGTCTGAGTTGCATCTGCTTTGTTGTAAACTGTCTGAGCTTCATCTACAGCATTCTGAAGTGCTTCCAGAGAAGCCGGTGTATAAGCGTCTGTCTGTGCAAGTTTTCCGTTTGCTGTATTGATGGCTGCAAGCAGATTTTCCTTTGCAACTGTCATTGCATCTTTTGCAAATGTTACTGCAATCGTATGGTTTGCTGTTACGTCTGAGAATGTATATTCTGTTACAACGTCAACTGCAGTTCCATCTACTGTAAGGCTGTCTACATGATATCCGTCATTCGGTGTGATCGTGAATGCTTTGGATGTTCCTTTGTAAACATTTGTTGCTCCTGTCGGTGCGATCTTTCCACCATTACCTGCTGTTGCTGTAATTGTGAACTGAGTCTGGATGTCAGCAATCTTTGCTGTGATCTCAGCTTTCTTCGCATCTACATCTGCCTGAGAGCTTGCTGTTGTCAACTGCTTTCCTGCATTTACAAGTTCCTGAAGCTCTACAAGTGCCGCTGCAGAATATTTATCTTTATCTGCTGCATTGAGGATTGCCTCTGCATTTGTGATCGCTGTCTGAAGTTCTGTAAGGTCAGCTTCGTCTGCCAGTTTTACTAACTCGATATCGAATTTATCTGTCTGTGGTGAATCTCCGTCTGGTGCTGTAAATACAAGAGTTCCTGCTCCTGCAGTTGTAACAACCATGTTAAATTCAACAGTCTTTGCCTGAAGCACATTATTCACCTTGGAGTTCGGTGTTGCCACCTGACTGGCAGTGATCTTTCCACCCTGCTCACTCCATGCAAGTTTGTTCGTATCAGAACCACTTCTATAAGTTACTGTTACTTTATAAGTTCCTGCTACCGGTGCATTATAAGCATAAGCAACTGAATCTGCTCCTGTAGATGTCTTATTCAGAGAATTAATATACTTTCCATTGCTTGCCCAATTTTCTGAGTTTACTTCGCATCTCCACTCTGTTGCTCCGCATGCCTCAGTAATTGTTGTTGCGTGCTCTGCTTCCAGAGTCTTTATCGTTCCCTTTGTTGTCGGGAATTCAAATGGATTTTCTGCTGTATAATTTGCAAATGCAAATGTTGCCTCAATCTTATGATCTTTATCTACATCTTTAAATGTGTAAGAAGTTTTCTTTCCTATGGATTGTCCATCAACTTTTACATCTGCGATTTCATATCCTGAATTCGGAGTGATTGTAAATGTTGCGTTTTCACCTTCTGTTATTTTACCATCTGTAAGGTCTTTTGTTGTGATAGTTCCACCTTTACCTGCTGTAGCTGTGATGGCAAATTTGTCTAATACAACATTATTCGGGCTGATGATGAAGTAGTCGATTCCAGGACCGTTACCATCGAGTCCACTTTTCTTTTTTGGTGGTGTAATAACAATCATACCATCTCCAGGTCTTACTACTTCAATATCAAATTCTGCGTCCGCAAAAACAGGTTTATTACTTTCTTTCTTAGGATCAACTATAACTTCTTTCTCTGCGATCTTTCCTCCTGCTTCTGTAATCTTGATACTATTCTTTGTACTTGGATCAGAACCACTAAGGTATCTCATAACTACATGATACGTACCCGCTTTATCTGCATGATATGCGTATTTCAATGTATCCTTTGGCCCCATGGCATTAACATATTTTCTATTACTTGCCTGGGCATGATCATTAATCTGTATTGGATATCCATTATTTGCTTCTGTATCATCCGTCATTTCTGTCGCAAATTCCGCTTCCAGCTTAGCACTTGTTCCTGTCTTCCACGGGAACTGGAATCTGTCATCTGTTGTATATTGCGTACGTACTACAAGAGCTTCTTTAGCTGCATATAATGTAGAGTATGCATTTTTGATCTGTGTATCTGTAGCATTTTCATTTGCTGCAACTGTCTTTGCTGAGGCAAGTGCCGCTGCAAACGCTGTCCATCCTTCTGAATAAAGATGTTCTTTTAATCCTTCAGATTCTGTGATCAATGTATTAAGTGAATCTCTTGTAATTGCATCAGCATCAAGAATTGTTACTTTGGCTGAGCTTGCAAGTCCGATTACCGGGCTGCTGCTTGAAAGCTCCAGTGTAAAATATACATCCCCGTCCGTTGTCGGCACACGGTTTGCATGTGCTGCACGACTGATTACTTTTTCTGACTCGCCCTCTGCAAACCGAACGGTAGAAATCAACTGTGTATCGAAATGCTTCTGAATCGCACTTCCTGGGTTTGGCTCAAGTTTCGCTGTGATTTCACCTGTTGTTCCACCAACACGCTTGATCTTGACAGCAAGATCACTGTTTTCGTTCATCGTATAGGTTTCATTTTCAATTTCGAGCATACCTTTTCCGCCATTGTTAATGACATAGGCTGCCTCGACACCGATTGCTGCTGTCGTCTTTGCTACCAGCTTCAGTGTATGATGTCTGTTTTCCAAATCCGCCGACTCAAAAATCTTTGCTCCTGTTGATCTTACGGTATCATGAGTATCAATCGTTGCAACCGGAGTATGCATATCATCAATATAGACATCTGCCTGACCATGATTTGGATCTTTTGTTCCCATCAGATATACTTTTGTTCCGTCAAACTCATAGGTAAAGCTTGCACCCGCTTTATCTGACCAGGTATTCTGTCCATTAATATAAGTAGGTCCCGTCTGTGAATTCCATCCTGGAGAACTAAATTCAAACTTCGTTGTATCATTTACACTTGTCGAATCCATTCCATCCGGAGCAGCACCACTCAGCTGGAAGCCTTTGCTGGCTTTATAAACTCCAACTTCGCTAAGTTGCGGAACTTTTCCTGTTGATGTTCCGACAGTAATTCTTACCTGAGTTGCAGATATTGGTGATGTTCTGATCAGTCGTTTTGATCCAACCGTCACACCACTTTCCATGATCTGCCAGTTCGCATTGTCATTTTCTTTGTATTCAACTTTATAGTCATTGATATGCTGTCCATTCTGGATTGCCTCTTCGATTGATACAACATCAAATCTCTTTGCAGAATCCCACTTGATCGTCAGGCTTCCACTTGTTGTACCTTCTTCTGTTGTCCAGTATGTAGCATCATCATCATCCACTGCATTTCCCGGCTTGAAGTCAATATCATTGCCGCGAACATTACTTGCTGTAATTGTTGTTCCATCTGCTTTTGCAAGATTGGTTTTGAATGTATCCTGAACATTCTGGCCAAATTCCACAACACGATCCTGAATCGCCTGGTCTACTTTTCCCTCATTATTCGGAGGTACATTCAAAAGTAATGTTGCATTATGACCAACTGATCTAAAATACATCTCTGCAAGGTTTGTCAGAGTTCTTGGAGTATTTTTCTGTGTTCCCCAAAACCATCCGGATGTAATTCTTGCATCTGCCTCCGGTACTGTCCAGTGATTACCATCTTCATATCCATTGGAATATCCGTCTGTCGGATCTCCTTTGTAATCTCCGGTACGCTGACTGTCATCATTATAGATCTGATTATCACGGATTGTTGATTTTGCCCATGTCGTATCATCTGCAAAACCATCTTCATTTCCGATCCAGCGGACTGTTGTATGAGTTCCTGCTCCGAACAGCATACAATCTGCTTCGTAACCTGCTTTTTTTCCTTCATATTTCTGAATTGTTGCATACCATTTTTCAAAATTGTATGTCTGCGGTACATTATTGTAACCGTTCGCTCCATCCATCCATACTTCCACGAAATGCCCGTTATTTCCATATTTCGGACTGCTCAGGATTTCTTCAAGCTGGTTATTATAATATTCATTGTAGGCATTATCGATCGATCCACCATTTGAACCAAAGGTTTTCTCTGCTACATCCCATGGTGAAAGATACAATCCCATGTCCATATTAGCTGCCGTACATGCTTCTGAAATTTCTGCAAGGATGTCTCCTTCTCCATTTTTATAACTTGTACTTGCAATGTCATAATCTGTATACGCACTGTTCCAGATACAGAATCCATCATGATGCTTTGCTGTTACAATCAGCTTTTTAAATCCTGCATTTTTCAGTGTGGTTACTAATGTTTCTGCGTCGAAATCACTTTCCAGCGTAAAAATCTGATCCGGAGTTCTTCCTGCATAGAGCTTTTTCTGCGTTGACTGGTCAAATCCCCACTCAAGTTCATTGAATGTGTTTGGACCAAAATGACAGAATGCTGCAAGTTCATCTTTCTGATATTTATACTGGTTTGCATCAGGTACTGTATCGTCCGGTGTTGGTGCTGCAGTATCTTTATCTGTACATTCCGCATCTGTTACGCCATTTTCAGCGGCATATACCGTTACTCCCATTGTTCCAACAGAACTGAAAATCGTCGTAACCCCAAGAGCCAAGCCCATAAGCATTGATAAGGCTTTTTTTCTCATGTCTTTCCTCCCATTATGTTATCAAAGCGAAGGAGATCAGCATTTTTCATAACCTCCCCCGCTTGTTTCTAAATTTCACATTTACAAAACTGCAAAGTTTTTAGTTCTCTTTTTTACGCTTTACTACAACGCCTGCTGCCGCTGCGGATGCTGCCAGTGCGAATGCCCAAACTGCCACGTTTGTTGTATCGCCTGTCTTAGCTGCTTTCTTAGTATTGTCTACCTTTGTTGTAGTCTTATTGTCAGACTTGGATGTATTAGAAGAATTGTTGTTCTTGTTGTCGTCAACCTTTGTATCATCCTTCTTATTGTCACCCTTGTTGCCGTCGTCTTTCTTTCCGTCATCTGTCTTCTTTTCTACAAGAGCATTGAGGGCTTTTGCGATGGCTTTATTTGCTTCGTCAACCTGAGCCTGCGTTGCATTTTCGTCATTCAGAACGGATGCGTACTGATCGTAAACTGCCTGCAGGGCTTTCAGTGATTCTGCTGTGTACTTGTCTGTTGCTGCAAGTGCTGCATCTGCCTTTGCTGTAGTTGCCTTGAGTTCTGTCTTATCAACTACTGTCGGCTCAGGAGTTACAGCATCTTTCTTTGTTGTAAATGTAACTGCTGCCTTTGCGGATACATTGTTATTTGTATCAACAGCTTCTACCTCTACTGTGTATTCTGTTCCTTCTGTAAGACCTGTCAATACATATTCTGTTGTTGCTACCAGTGTATCATTTACCTGAGTTCCATTTACATATACATTGTATCCGGCAACTCCTTCATTATCTGTAGAAGCTGTCCATGTAACAGTTGCACCTGTCTTTGTAACATCAGATGCTTTTACGTCTGTCGGAACGCTTGGTGCTTCTGTATCGACTGCCTTTGCTGTTGTAAATGTAGCTGCCTCTGATTTCTCAGATACATTTCCTGCTGCATCTACTGCTGTAACTTTTACACTGTACTCTGTAGCTGCTGTAAGACCTGTCAGGTCATACTCTGTGGCTGTTACAAGTTCTGTATTTACTTTTGTATCATTTACATATACATTGTATCCAACTACGCCAACATTATCGCTTGCTTCTGCCCATGCAACTTTTGCTGTTGTCTCTGTAACATCTGCTGTTCTTACTGCTGTCGGAGCATCCGGTGCTTCTGTATCAGCTACCGCTGTATCGAGGTAGGTGATAATCGGAGTAACATGAACAGACGGCTTGCTTGGATTGCTGTTGCTCTTTGTTACTACACGGATCACATCTCCCGCATTTACTTCGATTGCATCAAAGTTTGCCCAGTCTGTTGCTTTCTCACGGCTGGTCTGAAGTGTTACACTCTGCTTTACTGTATCATTAACAAGAAGGCTTAATGTAACTGTTCCGCCTGAATTTCCATTCTGACGAAGGTATGGCTCATCATCTTTTACATTGAAAGATACTGTACCGCTCTTTGGTGCTCTGAATGCCATTGCTGTTGAGATATCACTGTTCGGCGGTGCGGAAAGCAGTCCGTGAACGCTTGTATCTGTTGTTGAAGTTGTACCCTGTGAAGCATCAATACCAGGACCATAATATGTATTCACACACCAGTTCGGCCATCCGTCTCTGTCAGACTCTGTCATATTTGTCCAGTCACCGGTTCCGTTCTTCTGCTGTCCAAACCATACATTTCCCTGCTGTCCTTTAACAAAGTCAAGAGTCCAGTTGTATGTGTTCTTCTGGGCGATTGTATAATCATTTGTTGTTCCGTCTTCAGCTGTGATACGAAGTGTCATACCTTCTGCTACTGCATCTGTATTTGCCAGCTCAGTTCCGCCATTTAATACAGAAACTGTTGCTGTATCAGCTACAGTAATATTCTTTCTCATCTCGCTCACTGTTGTCGGATTTTTAGCTGTATAAGGAACGCTCATGGTTGTTCCTTTTACTTCATAATAAGCATCTTTCAGTTCTTTATCAGAACTTGCAACTACTGTATAAGTTACATCCTCCATTCCTTCATAAGAAAGAACGACGGTTGCTCCACCTTTCACGATATCTGCATCACCAAGAACTTTATCACCATTTTTTACAGTAACTGTAACGCCTGTATCAACGATGATGTTGTTGCGGAACTGCTCTACTGTTGTATTCTTCGGAAGATCACTTACATTTGTTCCTGAAATTGTGTATGTATTGGAACGAAGTACAAGTGCTGTAACTGCATCACTTTCTGCTGCTCCGATTTCCGGTACTGCTGTGATTGCATGTCCGAAGAAGTCATGATCGATCGTATAACCATTTCTGTCAACAACTACTTTACCAGCATTGATAGCCGGTGAGTTTGCTGCCAGTTTATATCCATCAAATACTGTAGCAGCTGTCGGATCTTCATGCAGTCTTGCCTGCTTGTCCTCTGCTGCTGCAACCGGACCTGAACCTGCATTAACAAGTACTGCTGTTCCTGCGGATACCTTTACTGCATTTGCATCAGTTGGGTAATTGGATACATTGTAGTACAGGTTGTTGTCAAATACTTTATTGTTGCTCGGATTCCAGTTTGAAACTGTTGCCGGTGTACTTCCTGCAAAATAGAAAATATTATTTTCTGCTGTAACCGGTCCACCATTTCCATGACTTCTATGCCAGATTGTATTCAGTCCCGCTTTAATATAGAAGGTATTATTGTAAACCTGACAATTTCCTGTATTTCCAGCAGGATCCAGCGGTCCCATATCTTCATTCTGGCTGATATTGTAACGGAATGTATTATTAATGGATTCCGGTCCACAGAACATGATCGTACTTGCCGTGTTACCGTGGCTGTAGTTGTACTGATAGTTTGTTCCATCGCCATAGTCAGCATCCCAAGGCTGTCCGTCGCCGTTACCCTTTGCGGCATTCAATGTTTTAAAACATTCATTGTACTGGAAAATCGCATTTTTACATTTCCATGGCCAGATACCTGCTGCCACACGTCCTGCTCCAACGTTCTGTTTACCAGTCTCATTTCCATTTGCATCCAGACTTGGCTGCTGCTGTGAGTAGTCTTTTGTATTAATCTGTTCAGCTGCGTTCTCTGACACATTGTATTGAACCATCGGTCTGTCCAGATACATGGTTGTGATGGCATCTCCACCCACATGGTTCAGGTAGTTGTTCTCGATGACTACATTGGAGGAACCATATTTTGCCATTGTTGCATCTGACAATGCACCTGTTTGGAACTGTCTCCACTGGTAAGTATATCCAACTGCGATTCCCCAACGGTTTACTGTATCCAGATAGCAGTTCTTGATCTGAACATCGTTGTATCTTGCAATTCCTGTTGTTGCTTCATTTGTCGGCGTTTCTACGATAAAGTAGATACCTCCATTTGTCATATGCTTGTTATAAACGTTACCTGTTACATTATGGATATAAAGATCGTCCAGTACGATATGATCTACTGTTCCGTTATCCTTGGCAACTCCGGCAACTCCGGTTCTGTCCATTGCATAAGCGTCATTGTAAGCTTTACCTTTTTCTGTATCTGTTGCACTGTTTCTGTCATTTGTCAGTTCCAGGCCTTTGATCTCGATGTACTCTGTATCTTCGATCAGAATACTGGAAGATACCTTACCTTTCCATTTATGATTCTGGTTATCAAGAGGTGTTCCGTAATTCAGATCCCACTGACCATGACCATTTGTATTGATCTGTGGTTTGTCTCCCTCTCCATAAGTAGAGATCTTAACCGGTGCTTCAGCAGTACCACTGTCCTCTTTTGTAAACTTCAGAGCCTGATCTTCAAACACAGATCCCTTTTTCAGGAGAACTGTATCTCCCGGCTCAAGATCAAGGGCATTCACTTTATCAAGTGTCTTGAATGCCTTGCTTTCGGAAGTTCCGTCATTGCTGTCACTTCCGCTTTTGGAATCAACATAATATGTTGTTCCTGTCGCAGTATCCTGTCCTTCAGCATTAACAGCAACTGCCGGCACCATTGATGCAACCGTTGTTCCTGCAAGCAGAAGAGCCAGAGCACCGCTCATCCATTTCTTCTTCATAACATTGCTCCTTCCATCATTCTATATTCTTCAAGGTAAACCGGTTTACATCCGCCATGTTCCCGTCCACCTGAGAATCAGTTTCACGCTGTGTGATGATATCATCATATTTCTTTTCACGCAGCTCACGTTCCACCGCAATTCTTGCTGTCTCCAGATCAGCATTCTCTTCGCTGTCCCCAAAGATCCATTCGCGGCTGTTGTAGTATTCCAGTACTTCGTCCTCTGTCAATTCCATTCCCTCACGGGTATCATCATTGCAGTATTTTTCTTTGAGCGTACTCACTTCATATTGAAGATAAAGCTGAAAGGTATATTCTTTCAGTCCGTAGACTACCTCACCTTTTTCAACTTTCTCACTCCGCTTTGCATTCTCGTCTTTCCAACGTTTTTCCAAAGCCTTATAGCTGCTGTCTGATACATCACCGCATTCTTTTGCGAGGTCATAGACCGCATGAACGTATTTCAACTGTTCTACTGTATTTTCCGTCAGAATTTCGTAGCCGTATTTTCCATCATACTTTTTCTCCCAGAAGCCATCTTCATAAACGGCATCATAGTCCTGTTGAATCTGCATTTTTGTATCATATTCTACTGATTTCATGCAGTTCACATATTCATCTTTGCTGATTGTATGCCCCCCAACAGTTAAATCGAATCGATTATCAATTCTGTATCGGACAACCCCGGCAACAATTCCCGCGACCGCGATCACCAATACTGCAATTCCGATCTTCAGGAACTGCTTTTTTCGATTCTTCATACTCCGCATCCCCTCCTGTTCTGAAATCTTGTTCTGTCTACGCACGAGCTTACCCACTCTGACTTAATACTATTATAACAACAGCAGAATTTTTCGGCTCGTTCTTTTCGGTTGATTCCCACGCTTATTTTGTCTAATTCGGAACATTCTTTTTGATTCTCCCTTGACGGCTTTTATTCTCTTTGCTATATTACATATAGAACAGTATGAATCGTACTGTTTCTTTGCATACAATAGTGTAAAAAGTAATGCAGATCAGATGATACAAATGTAACGGAAAGATATGAGGGTGAGTCTATGAAAAGAGATTACTATGAACTGCTCGGACTGGCGAAAGGTGCTGATCCGTCAGCAATAAAAAAAGCCTACAGAAAGCTTGCTAAAAAGTATCACCCGGATACGAATCCCGGTGATAAAGAAGCTGAAAAGAAATTTAAAGAGATCACTGAAGCTTATAATATCCTGAGTGATCCTGAAAAGAAGAAACTTTATGACCAATTTGGTCACGCTGCATTTGACCAGAGCGGTGCTGCCGGTGGAACCGACACCAGTGGTTTCTATGGTGGATTCTATGGAAGTGGCTTTGGTGGAGCCGGATCTGACGGAACCGGATTTGGCAGCAATGGTTTTGGCAGTGGTGGTTTCAGTGGTGGCGGTTTTACCGGAAACGGTGGGTATCAGGAATACCACTTTGAGGGTGGTAATATGGATGATATGTTCGGAGATATTTTCGGAAATATGTTCCACGGAGGAACCTCCCGCAAGACTTCTTCCGGTTTTGGGAACGGCTTCCATGGTGGGTTCCAGTCCGGTGGTTTTCAGTCAAAGGGATCCGATCTGAATGCAGAAGTAACCGTTGGCTTTGATGAAGCTGCTTTTGGTTGTGACAAGGTTATCACATTACAGGATCCAAATGCTCCGGGAAATCCTTCCCAATCACTGAAGGTTCATATTCCTGCAGGAATTGACACCGGTAAGACGATTCGTCTCCGTGGTAAGGGAATGCCCGGTGTAAATGGTGGAGATGCCGGGGATCTGATGTTGAAAGTTAAAGTTGCTGACAAGCCGGGATATGTGCGAAATGGAATGGATGTCTATACGACGGTTACTGTACCTTTCACAACGGCTGTCTTTGGTGGTGAGGCACTGGTTCAGACTTTATATGGCAATGTGCTTTGTAAGATCCGTGAGGGTACACAGTCCGGTTCTAAGATCCGCTTGAAGGGAAAAGGAATTGTTTCCATGAAGAATCCTTCGGTTCACGGTGATCAGTATGTAACGGTTCAGATTGAAGTTCCAAGACACTTAACTCCACAGGCGAAAGAGAAGCTGCGTGAATATGAGGTCTTGGTCAGTGGAAATGCAAAGAGTGCTTAAGATAAAATATGCTCCTTCAGGCAACAGGTTTTCTTGTTCCTGTCTGCCTGAACGGAGCATATTTTTTATTCAAACATCACTCTTTCATCTCAATTGTCTTTTTTCTTTTTGAGAAAATTTGCAAGAAGCATCATTGCAGAGACCAGTACCCCTCCTGCCACCGGTACAACCGGAGTTGTATCGCCGGTTTTTGTTGCTTTTCCAGATTTTTTTGTACCCATCGCCGGATTTTTCTGGTCAGCAGATGGCTTGCCACTTCCTGTCGTCTGTCCTGCACCATTCGAATTATCCGGAGTAGATGGCTTGCCTGGGGCAACCGGATCTGGATCTACCGGATTCGGATCTACCGGTTTTGGATCTACCGGATCTGGGTCAACCGGTTTTGGATCTACCGGTTTTAGTGCTTTCTGCTTCTCAACGAGCGTATCAGTTGCTGTTGCTACCTCTGTATGCTTAAGTTCCTTTTTCGTTTCCTTGCCTTCCAAAAGAAGTTTTGCAGCAGCTAATGCACTTTCAAAATCCGATGTGTCTTTATAATCTTTTACTATAATTTTCTCAGCTTCCTCTACTGCTTTTTCCAGTGCTGCAAAGTCAGCATTTGTCGCAAGTGGCTGTAATGCATTTATTGCATCCCTCACTTTTTGGGTCATCTCATCAACCTCACTCTGCTCTGTCCGTGGATTGTCAAGTACTTTCTCAGCCTCCGCAAGAATCTTGTCCAGACCGGCATAATACTCTGTCATATATACCGTTCTGTCTAATTTTTCTGCCTCATCTACTGCCTTCTGTAACTCTGAAAAGTCTGCCGGGATGTATGCCTCTTCTACATAGAAATTATCAACATAATATTCACTGCTCTGTCCTGTAATATCTACATAGCAGTCTTCTTCATCACCTGTTGTAAACTCGAGAACAAGCTTTCCACTCTGGGCATTTGCCACCGCACTTGCAAGCGTCTTTGAAGCCTTATCAGATTTTACTGCAAAAGTAAACGCATTTGCACTTGGTGCTTTATATTCAATGCCTACTTTATACTCTGTATTCGGTTTAAATCTAACCGTTGATGGAATGGTTCTCATATAATCTTTTGCACGAATCTTCAAAGAATAGTTTCCATCAATCACATCCGTCGTATACTCTGGATTCACTGGATTTTTCTGAGATAAATGCGACTGATCAGACTCCGTAGACACAAATACTCCAAAGCCCTGATCTACATTTTCAAAATCCTCCCAATAAGTATACTTATTCGGATCCGGGTTAGTAGAAGCATCAACTTTTGCCACCCGCACATCATCAAAGTCAACAACCGATGTATCGCTTTTTCCTGCTGCTGCAGAAAGCGTTAATTTGACTGTGTCAGATGCCGCAGTAAAACGTACCTGCATACGCTGAGCCTTAGTCAAATATTTATCATTATGATGAACTCCATACGTGACATTACTCTGTTCCATATAATTTGAAACTACTTCGTCCCCGTTCTTTACCTCAATTGATGCCTTTCGTCCATCATCAGTAATGCACCATACAGATGCCGAATAAGCCTGCCCCGGAACCAGACCTGTTAAAGTCTGACTTACCTGTCCATCTTTTGTTCCCTCTATATAAAGGTGTGCATTTCCAAGACTATTATCCTTAATCTTTATATGATCTACACTATCAGATGTAGATGATGGTTTCCACTCATCAAAATTATAGGAATCGAATCCCATATCTTTCACAGGAGATCCTGTAGACCACTCCATCGTATCAGCCGTATCAACTTTTACAGCATCCTCTTTGTAAAGTACATATCCTGTTTTTGCTGTCGCATCAATTGTTACTTTACGTCCTGTCACAGGAAGCGTTTTCTTATCAGATTTTCCTTCTGCAGACAGTTTATAAATCGTTACCTCAGTTACATTTCCCCAGGATTCCGGAAGTGTCCAGGTACTTGAACCTCCATCTTTATTATAATGATAAATCTTACCCTGCTCATCATCATCCTTTTCCCATGGAATGAAAATCTTATTTCCTTCGGCAACTTTTTCACCGTCCAGCGTAATAACATTAACGTTATTCACGATCTCAGTTACTACTTCGTTACTATTTCCCAGAACTGCCCGCGATTCGCTTTCATACTGCATCAGCGGATACTGTGCAAGGAACTTAGCCGGAAGTACTTCGCAATAAAATGTATCCAGCGAATCATTCATACTTGCTGCATTATTTCCCTGTGAAGACTGCTGCCAACCGTCAATACCAGCACCACCTTTGCTTGCTCCGCCTGTATCGCCGCCGTTGTTTCTCGATTGTATTCCTCTGAACAAAGTTGTTCCCTGGAAAATATCAGACTGGTTGTTCTCTACAAAACGAACCAGATTTCCTGCTCCTTTAAAGTTGCCTGCCCCGGTCTGAATACCATGGACAAATACACTGTGGGAAACCATTTCATCAGGATTCTCTGTTCCAAGAATAATGTTGCGGCCTTTTATATTCTGTATTAATTTATACATCGGCCATCTTGTTCCAAAGAATACATCTACATATGTCGTATCAATCTTTCCCTGCGTATCTTTATCGTATAATTGCGAAAAACGTCCATCCAATCCATTTTCTGATGTGTCAAGATCGTCGTTCTCACGAATAATGCCTTTTGAACTATCATACCAATCCCAGGCCGGAAGGCTTGCTGCAAGCTTTCCATACTGCGGAGCTTCCGGGTAAGTATCTGTCTGGTTTACATGAATACCTATTTGTGCATTATACTTTTCTGCCTCACTCAGCAAAGTATTGAAATCTTCCAGACCACCAGCATGCTTATTATAATTTGCATAATCCGGATGAGATGAGTCATGTCCTTCACCTTGATATCCCTTGATAATAATATTCTGCCCAAATCCATCTGTAGCCAGATACATCTTCTTCACATTATCCAAAATGCGGAGAAATGGATATTGAGCTTCGGATCCTACATTCATTGCGATCATTGTCCAGGAGTCTGTCACTTCGTCCGCTCCACTTTTTCTGGTCATGCACTTATCCCGAAGTACAATCGCACCATCCTGAGCGTCTACTTTTCCATCTCCATTGCAATCTGCTGTGACCGCTACCTTGACTGCAGGCAGATACATTATCTCTCCATCCAGTCCACGGTAAGTATACTCATTCATCCATAAACCTGTAGAATTATGGTCTCCTGCCGCAAACGTCTGGTATGCTACTTCATGACGGTTTTTATATGATTCTCCACTTAATGCAGCAGCAACATTCCGATTACTTAACACTGCAAGCGTCGTCTCATTATATGCTTCTGATGCATTGGCTGAAGAAAGCGAAATCGCATTCTGTCCCTGATAATTATTTACAGTCAGCTTTCCGTCCGCATCTTTACTTGACATAGAAATCAAACTGTGACGCGGGAAATTCAAAGTGTACAGTTTCGTCTGATCATCAACTATATTTTTTACATTCATAGAAAGGACATTTCCTTCTACAGTAAATATAACATCAAATGAAATTCCTGTCGTCGCCTCTGACACATGATAAACCGCTTTATTCTCACTGATATCTGCTGTAACATCCGGTGTATAAAGTTTATTATTTAACTCAATCTGATGTAATGCAAGTTCCTGTCCTTTTACAGTCTCCCCACCGTTCTTTAATGTATAATCGATTACCCGCGGGAATGCACGGTCCAGACGGACTGTCATGGCATCTGACTGAATTGTTACAGGCTCTGTATTTTCCACAACTGTCGGTACAGCTGCATTCTCCTGCGTAAACTTCTGGATGAGCATTCCATTATTACTTCCGGTTCTGAATCCCACTTTTCCCGGATTTGTCGTAACATTACTAAGTTCTCTATTAAGAATTTCCTCATTATCAACAAATACTGTCACATACTTGTCCACAATCCTTACTTTTATCTTATATGGAACCACTCTATTTGCAAGAATAAAACCACTGTCATTATATTCACTTCCAAGAAGTGACTGTCCCTGTGCATTCCAGATATTCCATCTGGTATAATGCTGATTATTCTGTGAAGACGGTCCAACATAGAAATACTCATTATCACTTACATACCGGAGAACTGCCCATATCCACAATTATCATTCATTGGATCGTATGTAAATTCAATTTCCTGGTCTTTCAGGCTTGCCGAATTATCATCAATAAATACGCCATCTCCCTGAAGCTTCATGGCACCATTTTCCAGACTCATAGAACCGCTTCCACTCTTTTTCGTAAAGCCGTCTGCTCCGTCTGCCGCAAAATTTCTTGTATAGGATACCGTCGGTTCCGGAATGTTAATATTAATCGTGAATGTCTGTGTCTGCCCATCTTCGAATTCAAAAACCAGCTTTGTACTGGATTGACTTTTGATCTTTTCAAGATAAGTTGTCTTAATTGTGACATTCTGACCATTTACAGTATAATCCGTTCCCCTTTCCAATACCTCTGATCCATTTTTAATCGCACTTAATGTATTCTCGCCTGTTATTGCCACTTCAATATCCTGTGCTGCCGCTGTATCCTGTTCAAGTTTCACACTTTTCGGATCAATCGAAACTGCTGAAAAAATATCGGAAGTTTTTATATTGTCAAACTTCAAAGCACATCCATGGGTTTCTGTTGGTTCTCCCCAGACTCTCATTCCAATCTGTCCGGACATCGTATCACTAAATGCATCTACTGTCTGATCAATAATCACCTCTCCATCCTGATAAACCTTGATCTGCTTTCCACGATACTCCAGTTTGATATGATGCTTCTGGTTTATATCTGATGCATCAAACGTCGTCTTTGTGGAATTAAGATCTCCCCAGTTAGAAGAACCTTTCTGCCAGAACCAGTGAGTACCGTCTACTCCAATTCCTTCCCAGTCAGAGGAAGAATTGTAACGGAACAAAATCAACATTCTCGCCCCATTCGGTCCTTTCGTCAGGGTAAGATCCATTTCAAGAATTCCATCCTGACGGGTTTTGGAATTTCCATATTTGAAAAAGGACTCTCCTGCAGACTCAAGTACCATAAATCCATCATCACCCTCACCATTTTGGAAAGTGATCGTTCCATTTGCCCCATCTTTTACCCAGCCGCCCTGACTGTTCTCGTCGGTAAAATCGATCATCTCCTGCGTCACCGCTGCCTTTGCTACATTCCCCGGTATCGGTACCGCATTTGCAATCATACAAGCAGATAAAGTTGCAATGGTAACTCGCTTTAATTTGTTTTTCATAAACTCGCACCTCCATGCCATTAGATATTTTGCCTATTTTTTATCTCTGTGCCATTTTCCTTTTGCATATAATTATATCTTTTTTCTTCTTTTTTTTCAATATCGGCGTTTCTTTTTATTTATTTTTGTTATTTTATACAATTTTATCGTGCTTGTTCCATCACTTTGCTTGTTCCCCTTGCTTTTTATATAAGAAGGCTGCAAAAACATTTCTTTCAAATGCTTTTGCAGCCTTCTTTACCTCTCCAATCATTTTCTTTATCAGGTGGAATTCTGTTCAATTCCTATGTGCTTCCCTATTCCTGTTCTTCTTCCAGCTCAGCCCGGATCGTATCTTCAGATGCTGCCATTGCCTGCAGGGTCATGGTAAGAAGCTTTTCAAGTTCCCAGCCCAGTTGATTTGCACCTCTTTCAATGACTTCTCTTGAACATCCTGCAGCAAATCCTTTACTTTTATATTTTTTCTTCAGAGATTTTAATTCCATGTCCTTTGTACTTTTTGACGGACGCATCAGTGCAGCCGCCCAGATCAGACCTGTCAGTTCGTCTGCCGCAAAGAGTACTTTTTCCATCTCGTGAACCGGTTCTACATCAATCGTCTTTCCACAACCTACTGTGATTCCGTATCCATGAGAACATACTGCATGGATCAGATCTTCTGAAACTCCAGCTTCTCTTAAAAGCTCCGGTGCTTTCAGGCAATGCTCTTCCGGGTACAATTCAAAATCAATATCATGAAGCAGTCCTGCAATCCCCCAGTATTCTGCATCTTCTGCGTATCCCAGTTCATTTGCATACCACTTCATAACAGCCTCTACAGTCAGAGCATGTTGAATGTGAAATGGATCTTTATTATATTTTTTAAGTAACTCAAAAGCATCTTTTCTGGCAATATGTTCCATGTTGTTTTCTCCTTTTTATCCGCAGTTTTCCTACCATTCCGATAGGTTATATTTTACTTTGATCTTTACTGCTTGTCAAGGTGGTAAGCTTCGGCTTAACCTGCTTTGGTCTTGGATATACCTTTGGCAAGGATAATAATAAGCCACAAAAATAACCGCCCTGTCTGCAAACTAAGCGGTTATCTTTGATAGATATTCTAAATAGTAAAACGGACTAACCGTCTATCGGTAGCACTCTTTTTTCTATAAGCATATTATCACGCATCTATGAAAATGTCAAAAAGTTCTTTTTCCATAGTATGTAATACGAATTTGAAAATACTTATAAGCCGAAAAAATACACCAGTACCAGCTTGATCACAGCAGCTCCACCAAAAGCAACAACTGCAGTTACAACTAATTGCATAGGTTTTGGGAAATTTTCGAACACAAAAACTTTCCTACTCTTGCTCCGCACCTTGCTTAAAGATCCTGTCGTAAATGCTGCTATCATTATGACTGACACAGATACCAAGGTCTCACAATAGCCGGCAAGCTTTCCTAACACATCATTATACATATATGCACCTGTTTCATGCAGAATCCAGTATAGAACCAATGCACAAACTCCCATGACACTTTGGAGCTTCATTTCCTTAAAAATCTTCTCTTTCTCTGTAGTTGCATAATCTGACATTGTTTTAGCAATTTTTCTTTCTTCTTCGTTCATCATCTCGCTTTTCCTTTCTCCACTGATAATCTCAGGAATGCTGATATCATAATAATCTGCAATATCCACAAGAATACTGATATCCGGCATATTGTTTCCCGTCTCCCTTAATTAAAGATATTGTTGGGTA
>ERZ780144.1982-NODE-1982-length-19397-cov-7.093372_pt1 | contig 19397 bp, 18 predicted proteins | sample MGYA00511380_ERZ780144 | MGnify/ENA primary metagenome ERZ780144 (study PRJEB29588, sample SAMEA1965858) | human gut metagenome | biome: human gut; feature: human-associated habitat; material: faeces | place: Denmark | collected 2008/2010 ... | reverse complement strand
GTTTGGAGTCACCGTAGGGTTCGGAGTTACCGTAGGAGTCGGAACTACCGTAGGGGTTGGAACTACCGTAGGAGTCGGAGTCACCGTAGGGGTTGGAACTGCTGTAGGAGTCGGAGTCACCGTAGGTGTAGGTGTTGGTTCTATAATTTGATATTCCTTTTCATCATTAGAACATACTTTTCCAGCCGGTTTCCATAATGATGATGAAAGATTAATGTGTAAAACTGGGCGTACGGCTGCTTTGTTGGTAACTTTGGTTCCTTTAGTATTACAATGACTAGAACCTAAACAAGCCTTTTCTTTACTATCACCCGGTGATCTCAACCACCAATCTGCAACACCATTAATATTTCTAGAGATAATTCCGTAATAAACAGTATCTTGCGCTTCTCTTGTTTTACTATTTGTATTAAATTCATTATTGAATCCATATATTGGATTGCTTGCTTCTGCTATCGAAAGAAGATATATTCGATCAGTTGTACTATCTCCTCCAGATGTTAAATAATCTGGATTATTTTCGGTATTTACAGTTACTTGTTGTATTATATTTTTTTCTTCCTCAGAAAATGCGTCATGCAAAAAAGTGGTGTTTAGCCATAGTTGCAAAGAACTAGTTTTCCACGTAGTTGAGGTGGAATTATCATCATATGCCTGATAATTATATGCCTGATAATCCAAATTTTTATCTGCAAGTAAAAAAGCATCATCTCCATTTACAGATAATACACGCCATTTTATAGGTTGTTTTTCGTCAACTTTATTCAGTTGCCCATCCTTGTTTGTGCTGTTTTGCCAATAATTTCCAAAATATACACAATCCCATGTTGTAACATCATTACACATAGTTGGTGGACTAAGATTATATGAAGATGTATTTGATAATTCGTCTGAGGAAACTTTCCCGGCATATTTCCAAAGAGATGATGAAAGATTAATATGTAAAACTGGGCGTACGGTATGCTCAAGGTTTTCTACCCTATCTCCTCGTTTAACACCATAACCATAACTAGAGTAATAATCACTTGAAATAAATGCGGCAGATGAGTTGTTATCTCCTGGAGAACGTAGCCACCATCCGTAGTCTGCCCCTATATATGTAGGAATATAACCAGTATTTGTTGCTTTTCTTGTTTTTGTTGGTTCATCATATTTAAAGTTAAATCCAAAAATTGGATTACTAGCTTCATTAATTGACAATAAATATATTTTATCAACAGTAGTATTTCCTCCTTTTGATGAACTATAATAAGGATTGTTATCATTTGTTACCGTAGAATATTTTATTGCATTTATTTCAGAAGAGGAAAAGGCACTTTTTAAAAAAGTGCTATTTAGCCATGATCGAAGAGAACATTTTTCCCAAGTTGTAGTGCCATAATTTTTATTGTAACGTTGATGATCTAGATTTTTGTCTGCAAGTAAAAAAGCATCATCACCCTCTACGGATAATACACGCCATTTTATTGGTTGCTTTTTGTCATTTTTATTGACAGTTCCATCACCATTTGTGTCATTCTGCCAATAATTACCGAAATAGACGCAATCCCATGTAATAACACCATTGCACATGGTTGGATAATTGAGATTATATAATGAGACATTATTTTTCTTTTGTAAACATATTTTCCCAGCAAACTTCCAAAGGGAAGATGAAATATTTAAATGTAAAACTGGTCGTACAGCCTTTTTGTAATATGTTGTCAAGCCAGTATAATCACCATATCCTGTATTAAGAACGGATGTTTCGTCTTTATTGGTTTCGCCCGGAGTTCGTAGCCAAAAATCTCCTTGTCCATCATATGAATAGGCACCACAGGTTACGGCGTAGTCAGTGTTTTCGGACGTTCTTGCCTTATCAGCAAACCTAAATTCGTCATTGAATCCGTACATTGGATTACTAGCTTCTGAAATTGATAATAAATATATAGAATCAGTTGTATCATTTCCACCTTCGGTCATACAAAAAGGATTGTTTTCGTTAGAAATATTTGTGCAGTTTATTGCTTTTTGTTCACTTTCAGAAAAGGCATTATTTAAAAAAGTGGAATTTAACCATGTTCGTAAAGTACTAGTTTCCCACGTTCCATTATTTGTTGTTTTGTTATAAGGTTGTGCATCTAAATTTTTATCCGCAATCAAAAATGCGTCATCACCATCTACAGATAACACACGCCATTTTATGGGTTGTTTTTTATCATTGCGATCTGTTTTACCATCGCCGTTTGTGTCATTCTGCCAATAATTTCCAAAGTATACGCAATCCCATGTTGTGGATTCGTTGTTTATTATAGGATTATTCAGAACAGTATCATTATTGTTCATTTGTGCTTTTATGCTATTTGAACAATTAAAGGATGTGATGGAAAGTGCTGCTATTATAAGTGTTGATAATATTTTCTTTTTAACCATAATTCTATTCTCCTCTCAATAGTTTATATATTTTTATTTTACTCTTTTTTCAGGAAGATTTCTCGGTAGATTTCCCCTGAATTTCTGACACATTTGAATATGATTTGTGCTATACAAAAGAAGAGGCTTTGTATTAACGACTAAAAAGTGTTAATACAAATGCCTCAAAAAAATTACCAAAATTTTTTCTTTTTCCTTAGATCGTTGTCAACTTCACTGTCAAGATAATTCATCTCATCATGTGTTCCAAGTCGTATGCCTGTTGCATTAGCGGCATAATCTTCAACGGAATGACGTGTATCATCTTGTTTGGAACGGTTGCAATGTTTACACATACATTGCAGATTATCCAAATCATCTGATCCGCCATGATGTTGAGGGAGAATATGATCAATATCTATATCCCCTTTTCTAAAACTTTTTCCACATGATACACAACGATACCAGCCATGATTTGATGAATTTGCATTGAAGTAGTTATCACGATAGCCCATAATAACACATCCTTATCTCTTCTTATTGCATTTTTCCAAAATATCATCATGAAGTTTTGCTGCTCCCTTCACTCCATAACGTGTTACTTTGTCGGAAAATGATTCATTCGCATAATCATCCTCATCATAATCATCATATTTTGCAGATGAAGATTTTGCGATGTCTAAAGCAGCTGCAAATAAAAAATCTATTGCGTTCATATCGTTCACCCCCTCTTAAGTTATTTTGTCTTATTTACAATATCTTTAAGATATCTTTCACTATAGCCGTATTGTTGTGCTATCTGACGCATATTGTTTTTTTCTTTCCGGGCAATTTCAACAACATATTTGGTTGAATAAAGCCTTCTGGGAAAGGTTATTTGTAATCCTTGGAAATGATTATGTATTTCTTCGATCATTTCATCACCAACAATATCCGCAATTTCTTGATATATACCTAAGTATTTATTAGCTTCTTTCTCGTCCATATGTTCACCTCGGTCTGACTATAACCTAATAATATTATATAGAAACATAGTTCAGTTTTAAATATCCGTTTATGTATACAGTTTTCTCATTATATTTATGGAAAAATCCAAGCATGCCAAAGTGATTGACAATACTTGGATTTAATTCAATCTACTTTACCCAACCATCCAAAATCCAATCAATTCCTCAATCTGATCCCAGCTCTCACAGCTGAGCTGCTCATATTTGAGATAGATTTCCCACATTGAATGAATGATGTCCTTCTGTTTGCTTAAGAAAGAAAAGATTTCCTGAGAAATGCCTTCATTGTATTGAAAGAATTCTTTGATACATCCGTAAAAACGAATCTTTTCACATTTGTCAATAATCTCTTCTTTCTTTTTCTTCAGCATCCGATACTGGAAACGGTTGTATTCCCGGCGAATGCGAAACCGCACCATACTTTCTGTATTAAGAAGCACTTTCAAGCAGTTCACCTTCTTCCATATCAATCACCGTCTCCGGTTCCACCTCCGACATATCTACGGCAAAGTGGGTTTTGATTGTCTCGTCATTGGACAAAGCCCGTTGAAACTCCGTTTTCAGCGGTGCGTACTTCAAAACTTTCTTAATGACCGTTTTCTTTGCCATGTCGATATAGTTTGTTTTCCAAGGAGAATATTCCGAAGAAATCCCCTTACTGTATTGCAGGGCAAAGGCATCCATATCCGTTTTGCTCATGACTTCAAACCCATACCCACCGTTTTCCAGCTTAAACAACGCATAAAAAGCATACGGTTCCCCGCGGTCTCTTAACGTGGGTATGTGTTCCAGCCGTCCAGTTAAACCAAGTGCATAATGGAACTCATCATTTTGATAAACAACCTGTGCCTGAACGGTCTGTACCATTTCGTTACGGTACACAAGGTCCAGCATTCCTTTGTAGCCAATCTGGAACTGACATTCCAAAACCCCCTTGTTTTTATAGGGAATCAGATATGCCTGCCCCAGCGGAGTATTCGGCTCCAGTCCAAGCTGGGCAGCATTCATCAGTGCCGCAAGAAATGACATCTGCGTACATTCTGCCAGCTTCGGGGTGTTATTCAGAGCATTTAATGCCATTCGTGTAAACCGTTCCGGAGTGATAACGCTTGGTAATGCTCTTGCAATCTCCGGTTCAAGCGTCTTAATCATGTCCGCAATTGACATGCTCTTTGTTAGTTTCACTTTTCCTGTATTTTCGGCTTTCTTCGCCAGTTCGTTCTTTACATCCATACTGAATTCCTTCCTATACAAAAAGAAAAAGCGCTGATACCGAAGTACCAACGCTGTGTGTTATTGTTACGATACCGCTTTTACCAAAAAGCGGCGGCTTTGTGTGGGTTTGCAAAAGTGGGTATAGACATCCGGCATCTCGGCTTTCAACCGTGTCGTGTCGATACGGTTACTTGTGCTGTTTTTCCATGAAATACGGTAATGGTCATTTTCTGCCACTTCTGCATCCTGCATAAATACTTTGATTTTCTGCTCAATGGTTTTCTTTTCCGTGTCGAGCTTATCCATGAGTTCCGCGATCTCATTTCTCCGTTTCAATTGTTCATCAAAGCCGGTCAATGGAATCACCTTGTCCAGTTGTGCTTTGCCAAAATATTGCTGAATCAGTTCTTCGGAAGAAGAGGAGCCGTCCGGTTCAGGCATAATCTGCGGAATTACATGATTTTGCCAAAAATCTTTCTCAATGGAGATAAGATTTTGAATCAGCTCCTCATCCCGCTCAATGCGCTGCCATAAAAATTCTCTTCCCAGAATCACAACCGCAATATACCATGCCTTGGCTCCCGTAACCGCCATATAATGGTGGCATTGAATCTGGTAGGATTCCGGGATATGACCATCTTTCCATTTGTCAGCAGAATAAGCAGATGCCGTTTTGCATTCAAGTCCGGCATCTTCGCCTACGATCAGCCGGTCAACATTGGCAAACATAAACGGATTTTCGGTGCTTTTGTAAATGACATTAGCTCGCCGCACCTTTTTCCCCGTTTCTTCCATGAAACGTCTGGCAACATAATCCTCCAGATCACGTCCCTGCCGCATGGCTTCATTGTCCTTTTCCTCAACCGCTTGGCTTACTTTGTCTTGATAAACCGCAAGAGGAGAGGTGTAGGGATTCAACCCACAGATGGCTCCGGCGTCACTTCCACCGATACCCGATTTGCGAGCTTGCAGCCATTCTTCATGGGTCATATCTTTGGTACTAATTATTGAAATCGTCTTCATTGTAATACACTCCATTCTCGTCGGCTACCAGCAGAATCTGGTTTCCATCATACAGGTAAACGCTGTCTGCAAGTACCTCTTCTTCCAAAACACAAGTCTGATTAATCTCCATAACCATTTGCTGATATTCATAAAATGACATACTGTTCTTATCAAAAGGATATACAATCACCTCATGAATACTGCTCGGTAACAAAATGAATGTACCCATTTTTTGATGCAATCTCTTTAAAAAGGAATCATACATCATAACGGTTGCTCCATTTACCTGATTGATATTGGTAAGGACATACATATCATGTGGAATCTTTTCCGTATCTGGAAATAATTCTTTTTCAGATGGTTCTAACATGCCGGAAATCACTCCCAGCATATTCATAATTTTTCCCGGACAAAGACTCTCTGTATTTTGTCGTGCTGCCTTGAGAACCTCGGCTTCTGACACATTCCAGTGTGGCAACAATGTCTTGGTAACACGCATCGTTTTAACAGACTTAGCATCTGAAAAGACCTGAACAACAGCTATTGCCATCAGATCGCAGAATTCCTCATATACCATGGTATTCTGATATTCTTTATTCTTCTTTTTCGATACCAGACGGAAAAAGATAGAATTTTTTACCGTTTCCCAATCCTCCACCCAGCAAAGGGCATCTTTCGGAATATCTGTAATGGCTTTTTGTAACGTAGCTAAAATTTCTTCGATAATTTGCTCCATCTCTTTGCCATGCATGTATTGCTCAAAGTATGCTTCGATAGAAAGGCTCGGATATATCGTTGTTCCACGTCTGCCGATTGCAATAACAATTTTCTTTTTCCCATTATTCGCTAAAATGTCTGTACAAAGCTCCGTTGTCCATTCAGGACCAAGCTGCTCCTGCAATTTGCTTGTAAGTGTGTCATAAAAGTTTTTTGGTGTCATAATAAAACCTCCTGTTTTCGTAGTGTTTGTTATGCTGCTTTCAAGATCATGCGGTGTGCCTTGTCAATCAATGGATTGCCATCCAAGGTTTTAGCAAACAGATTTTCCTGGTAGGAATCTGTCTTTCGAAGTGGCTCTGCATGGGTCGCGAAATCAGAAACCGCATTGATAAATTTGTAACCATTGTTTGATAATGCCTTTAAATCCGGTGCTTTGTAATAACGAGCCAGTAGGTCATTCCGCAATCTGGTTACATTTTTCTCCTGCTGGGAAGTGGTATCTTTCGGAAGGGGAATCAACTGCTCAACCAGTTCCGATACCTCACTGTCATTAAACGTAATATCTGCCAAGTGATTGACTTCCTGATTTAGTTCGTCCATGTACGTCTCTGCCCGGAAGAGTGTATCCATCGCATCATCTATTCGTGACTGAATCTGCCCGGTATGTTTTGTAGACCAGATACGGCTTGCTTTCCGCAGAGCAAGATTTAACGTATTCTGACAGGTTACTCGAATCGGAGTAAGGGCTACCTTGATACTTCCGCTTCCATCATGGGAATTAAAAAATACCAGATATGGGTCAATCCAATCACCCATCATCTGGTATCGTTGTGGCAGCTTTGCTAAAATCCATGTTTTCCTGCCATCCTGCAACATGCCGGCAGTTTCATACCGAACACCTTGTCCGAGCAATGCATCCGTAAATGCAAAAGCTTCGTGATTCTGCACCACCTTGTATTTGCCTGTCACAATGCCAAGCAGAAAATCGTCCGTGTTTCTTAAGTTTGCTCGAAATCCGGCAATCGGGATTCCATTGTCTGCGGTCATCGTTTGCTGATAAACACACCAGTCTAAGCCTGACATGGTAAGTGCCTCTCTAGAGGAGCGTGCCTCTGTCACGTTTACACCAAGACCTTTCCAGGTTGGCTTTCGTAAAGAAAAATTTGTTTTCATCATAAGAACCTCCATTCTAAGTTTGTTTATGGTTATTCACAAAGATAATATATAAGTGTACTAAAGAAAAAACACAGAAACCCGGAATGGATTTCTGTGCAATATTATTTTTTCTATGTTACTATGTTCCTTTGCGACAGGACGCGTGAAGAACGTCCTTCATAAAGATAGTATATGATTACAGGAATGGTAAATTTACAAGCATTCCGTTGCCTTTAATTTGTATTGGCCATAAACTTTAGTCATTTGATATAACTTATAACCTTCTTCAGAACAAATATTTTGTATTTTTTTCTTATTAGTTTTATCTATTTCTGTACCCAAATATACTGCAGTTATCTGGGGTGCTTCATGTAAACCATGTTCTGATCCGTTAAAAATAATTCGCCATTCATTTTCATAAGACCATATGTCCGACTTTGCTAACATAATAGACATAAAATCGGCTTTACCAAATGGAATATTAATTATCTCATTAAGATAACACACAGGATAAACAAAGTGGTTGAATCTTTCTTCTGTAAAAGAATATTCAATACAAAATCCTTTGTGACTGTCTGCATAGTGGCTCCACATCAATATAGAATCATTTTCTTCCATAAAACAACAAATTGCAAATTCGTGTTTAGCATCATCTATTAATTGTGTATGGTTTGCTGTTTTTTTAGAAAATAATTCGTTTAGTTGTGGTATTTCAGCCAAAAGCCCCATATTTTTTACAAAATTGTCCATTGCGTTTCCTATAGTACAATTAAATTCAAAGGGATCATTAAAATCTTTTGGATGTGCTAACCATATGTTTTTCTTTTGCAATGCATTTAGATTGTTTACATTGCAAGTTTGATATCGAAATAATTTGTAATTCAGCTTATTTGCCAATATTTCTGATTTTAACTGTGATGCCAAAGAAATATTAAATTCTTTTATTGCGTCATTATATTGATTTATTAAATTATTATATTGCATAATATATCGCCTCGGTTCTTGATCAAATTAGTACTTCACAGTAAGGTGACTTAATGATTATCATTCATAATCGTCACCCCAATAATCAACAGATTTCTGAGAGGTTGTTGAGATTCCAAATAATTTATACATAAAATTTTCTCTTTCATCAAACATTTCTACAACAATTATTTTGTCTTCTTCAATCCGATAGAAAAGATAGTTGTGACTGACATATATGTATCTATAATCACAATCAATATCGTACATGGCAGACACAGCAACACCTTTTTCAGGAAATTTGCTTAAATTTCTTGCAGATGTAGTTATTTGTTTAATTGATTTTTGAGAGAATGCAGCATCAAATTCATCCGATAAATATGCTTTCAACGCTTGAAGTTTTTTTCTTACAACTTGTGAATATTCAATTTTTTTCAATTAGATACCCCCAATTCTGCTTCAAGTTCATCAGCAGATATCGTTCCTTCCTCGCGAATAGAAGTCTCTGCTTCATTTAATTTAGTCATCAATTCATACAATGCCTTTTGTTTGTCGAGCTCATCTAATTCCTTCATATCAATGATGGCACACTGTCCATGTCCGTTACGTGTCAGATAAACTCTATTGCCATAGCCCACCTCGTTGATAACAGCAGTATAATTTCTTAAATCTGAAATCGGTTTGATATTTGGCATAATGATTCCTCCATTTCATCTAAAAAATTTTTTACCTTAATTTCTTTAATTTTATTATACACGTTTGCTGTAATAAAATCAAGATATTCGCATGTGAATTTGCAGCAAATATTTATTTTTTTGATTTTTTTTGTTATTGTAGTTATATACTATTACTACGATATTATAATATCAAAGGGGCAATTTCCAATTTTGAATATTGCTTAAATACGTCATTACAGAACGTAACCTTTATGATACATATAGATTTGAAGTTTGACATCTATTTTGACATCTAAAGGTAATGAAAATGCTGAAAAAGCATGTATTGAATGAACTACATGAAATGCCTATAAAGCACGAAAAATCAGGTATTTGCAGAGAACGTAGTACAATTGGTAAAACTACCTTAGCAGATTTAGGTTCTAGTGGGGAATCCCGTGCAGGTTCAAGTCCTGTTATCCGCATAAAAAAGACCCTTTGGGTCTTTTTTGCGTTTTGACATCTCATGGGCGTGGAAGCATATTGAAAATTAGCAGATTGGTTTTAGGAAACTCCGGTTGTTGGTGTTTGGCGTCATTTTTTGACTTGAATATTGAAAAAATTTCTCTGGACCATAAGAATTTGAGGAGAATGTGGCTTAGGAAAATTTTCTTATGAGAAAGTCAAATAAGAAAAAGAATATTTTGGTTTGGAGACAAATTTCGTCTATCAGAACCACAAAGCGAAATTTTGTTTTGTGGTTCTGGTAGACGAAAGTGGAATCTGGGTCAAAACGAGAGTGATATTTGTGTGGCCTGGGAAGAAAATCAAAGGATAAGACCACAAAAAGGGAAGTTCTGCTTGCTTTTTCTGCCCCAAAACGGTATAATTTAAATCACTCTTCTTATTTTACAGAAACTGGAAAACACAGAGCTTTGGAGGTGCAAAATGGCAAAACAAAATATATATGATAATGAGACATTTTTCGAAGGGTATAAGAAGATCCGCGATAACGAGGCAAATGCCAATAATTTATTTGAAATCCCTGCTTTGTTTTCTATGATGCCGGATCTGACAGGGAAAAGGGTGCTCGATCTGGGGTGCGGTTTTGGAGAACATTGTATGCGGTGCATCCGGCAAGGAGCGGAAAAGGTAGTAGGCATTGATATTTCTGAAAAAATGTTAGAAGTTGCGAGAAAAGAACACAGCGATGCCGGCATAACCTATGTGAATATGCCGATGGAAGAAATTTCACAGTTAAATGAAACTTTTGACGTTGTGGTAAGTTCACTGGCGTTTCATTATGTGGAGGACTTTTCGGGCGTGGTTAGAAATATATATGATCTGCTTGAGCCGGGCGGGAACTTTATTTTTTCACAGGAAAATCCGTTGTGTACGTGTCATTCCGGAGAAAATCGGTGGACGAGGGACGAAAACGGGGAGAAGTTGTATTTGAACCTTGCAAATTATGGTGTGGAAGGCGAGAGAGAATCGGTGTGGTTTGTTGACAATGTGAAGAAATATCATCGTACATTTTCGACGATAATCAATACGTTGATTGAGGCGGGATTTACGGTCGAAAAAATGATCGAACCATTGCCGGACGATGAATTACTTGAGAAATATCCAGATTACAAGGATTTATTTCATAAGCCGGATTTCCTGCTGGTGCGGGTGAGAAAAACTCCAAAGAAATATCAGTCTCCGTTTTAGAGAGCGGAGACTACCCCTACTCCTCCTCAATCACCTTATTTTAACATTTTGTAATAACGCCGTTTGTCTTCGTACATTTTTTCGTCGGCATATTTGAGCAGGGTTTCAAAAGGAACCTCGTGGTGCTCAGCAAATTCGACGCCAAAGGAAAGGCTGACGGAACTGGAAGTGGTCGTGTCACGAAGCTGCTCACAGCAATGCCGGAGATTGCTTTTGGAAATTCCTGTCAAAACAACAGCAAATTCATCGCCACCGATGCGGTAGACATTTTCACTGCCAAAGCAGTCGCAGAGGATTTTTGCAGCATCACAGATGTATTGGTCACCGGCAAGATGGCCTTTGGAATCATTCATCCGCTTCAGGCCATTGAGATCGCACATAACGATACCGACAGACTGGGAAGCATCAAAATCATTGTTATAAGCCCAGGCAAGTGCGGTGCGGTTTTTGCAGCCGGTGAGCTGGTCGTGAATGGCATTCTGCTCCAATTCATGGGAGTAGTCACGAAGCCGGATCATCATGGAAATGACAAATTCCATCATGTTTATCAAAATGGAGATGTTATCCATATATTCGACGGGTGGGTTGTCGACCCCGTAAAAGCCGATGTATTTTTCATTGATTTTAATCGGTCCGGTGACGAGAGTCTGGATTCCCTGCGGTTTTAATATATGGTACATGGCCTCGCTGATGCTGCGGTACTGTTCCATGTCATAGATGATAATATTGTGTGACTTTTTGTATTCTGTGAACCATGCTTCCAGCATGCCGTCGTAAGGAACGTTCTGTAGATTTTCGATTTCTGCGGAAACGCCTTCACGGCAGTACTCATAAGTGTTTGAATACGTGCCGTCTAAATTGTCTTCGAAGATATAGGCACGATCCGAACGCAGGTTTTGGCAGATATATTGTAAAATTTGATTGATGATGCGGTCCGGCGACTCCGCGGAAGAGGCGTATCGTATCATTTCCGTAATAAATTCCTCGTGATTAATTTTCTCCATGTGCACCACTATTCCTTTTCCGTTGTGTTTATTACCTATGATTATATCACATTGCAAAGGGGATAACAAATGATTTATTTGTGAACTTCAAAAACATTTTCAATCTCATCAATATGATCAAGGAAAATGTCTGTGATATCCGGATCGAAATGTGTTCCCCGGTTTTCTTTGAGGATTGCTACGGATTTTTCACGGGTAAAACCTTCCTTATAATGACGGCTTGAACGAAGGGCATCATACACATCAGCAACAGCCATGATTCGGGCAGAAAGAGGAATGGATTCGCCGGATAAACCTTCGGGATATCCGGTTCCGTCGTATTTTTCATGATGGTATAATGCCATGTCATGTGCAATTTGAAAATATTCGTCGCTTTCGACCCCTTTCAGAGTTTCATCTAAAATGCGTGCCCCCTCTACCGGATGTGATTTCATGATCGCAAACTCTTCCTCGGTAAGTTTTCCCTTTTTCTGTAAAATAGAATCGGGAATGGATATTTTTCCGATATCGTGTAAATGCGCTGCATTTGCTACCATTTCTGCATATTCATTTGTCATTTGCGAGGTAAAGCGGGAATCGTGCAGCATCGCATGAGTAAGTATCTTTACAAAGTTCCCGGTGTTTTTGATGTGTAGACCTGTGACGCCATCGCGAGCTTCGATGATCGTGGCAAAACTTCCGATCAAACTTCGCTGCATGGCAACTACTTTCTTTGTTTTTCTTGCTACATCTGTCTGAAGGCGTTCTGTGTAATAATACCGATCTGTAATTTCAGTCAAAATGATCATGGAGGCGTATTTCGTATCGTCATGATTGATTTCTCGAAGGAAACCTTCATATACACATTTTTCGTACACTTTGTGATGGGTGCATTCCGTATCAAAACGGGTTGTGACAAAGATTAATTCTTTGTTTTGTATTTGCTCACGGATAAAAGAAATAGGATCATGGTGCGTTTCCTTTACAAAATCCAGAAGCTGTTGTGCCCGATTGTTTGCATAAGTGATCTGGTCATCAAAATCAAGTACGATCAAGCCATCCTTCATACGTTCGATGGCTTCATCTTTGGCCAACTCAATTAAATCAAATAATTTGTATCGTTTGATCAGCTGCTCCAATAAAATGGTACAAATGATGTAAGCGGGTACTGTGGAATCATAGCCGCCGGTAAGCCGGAAAAGAAATGCCAAAAGCCCCAGAATACACGTTATAATCATGAGTACTAAAAGAAATACCTGTTTGCGGATAAGGCGCGATTTATGCTGAAGAGAAAATCGTGTACAAGCAAAAAACATGCTGACAAAATAGAAGCCAAAAAAGGCTGTATATAATTTGTAGACAGGACCATGTGTTAAAATCAAATGTGGAAATAAACCGGAATAGGAAAAGGAAATATGGCTGTAAAACAAGGTGTTATAATCACTGGTAAAAACTAAAACAGAGATAAAGGCAGCAAGGGAAAATAGAATACATTTTCCTGCTTTTGGAATCGAAAAACCACAATATTTCATTACAAAAATATACATTAAATAGAGGATAAATGGTTTTGCCAGATAACTTATGTGTACAGCCTGCAGTGCCAATTCTTTACCGGTTGCAGTGATTTCCAAAGTATAACCATAGGTGTTTATCAAAATAGCACCGACAAGAAGCAGTAAAAGAGTCTGAAATTTGGAAGGGCGCTGTCTGCTGATGTGAATCAGCTCATAAAACATGAATAATATTCCTAAACATTGTAAAATGAGTAATGTATAATACATATTTCCTCCATTGTAATAATCCTTTTTGTTTTTGCTATTATAGCATACTTCATTATATCATAAAAAAAATAGTATGACAATTTATAAAAAAGAGAAAATATGGTATACGTTATATAGAATAAACTCGAAAAAGGAGAAAAAATACTATGTTTTGCGAGAAATCGTGTTCTTTTCTCGCCTTTGACAAGGCTAAAAATGAGAGAACGTAGGCGTGGAGGCATAAAGTGATGGAAGGGTTGGCATAATCAAATGCTTATGTGACAAAACAACAAAATAAATTTATTGTGCATTTCATACAAAAAAGAAATATACGAAAACGATTAAGAATGGACTGACTGATTATGAAATTGTGCAATATCAACAAAAATAAGCAGATACATAATTAAATGTATGTGAGATATTGACAAAAACAAAAAAGCGACTTATAATTTAAAATGTGATCATAATTGAATATTTATAAGGAGGCAGATGGTATGGGAAAAAAGGTAGTAGCAAAAATTCTTGTGGTAGTGATGCTTGCGATGACGATCGTTGCTAACTTACCGGGGAATACAGCGAAGGCGGCATTAAATGCTTATTACTTTGGTAATTTGACATATGTCAGCCAATGGGGAGTTTCTTCGCGAAGTGTCACAGATGGTGCACTTAAGGTAACATTCAATTCAAAATACGGTGAAGTAAAATATTCTTTGCCAAATGCAATTTCGCTTTCTTCCATCCGGTCGATCACGATCGGCGCAGGAACAGGCGGCCAGGATACGGCATTTAAGTTTTATGATGCCAGCGGGAAAGAGTTATTTGTAAAATACAATGCGAACAATTGGGGCTATGATGACTTTGAAGTGACGAAAAGCGGAAGCGGTTCGATCAAAACAATTGGGGTTATGTCACAGAGTTCCAGTACTTATACAGCAATTATTTATAATGTGAGAATTACGACAACTTCCGGAAGTTACGGCGGTACAACTACGACGGCAGGTACATTGAAGGGTGCGATGAGCGGCACATTTGGAAAAGTTGGAAATGCAGTAAATCTTTCGGATCTCAGAAATTCGAACACATTGGGAATTATTAAAAAGGATTTCAATTCCATTACGATGGAAAATGAGATGAAACCGGATGCCTTTCTTGGTTACAGCCCGACATTGATCTCGACTAGTGAGGCAAAATCTCGCGGTTATATCATTCCGGATGGATATGCAGAAAGCACGGTTCCGGAACTTAACTTTTCTAATATTGATGAAGTGTTAAAAATCGCTTCTCAGAATGGTTTGTCCGTACGTTTCCATACGATGGTATGGCATCAGCAGACACCAAGCTGGTTCTTCAAATACGAGTACAACAGTTATTACAACTATTGTAATGCAGGAACCATGGATAAACGACTGGAATATTATGTGAAAAATATTGTGGCACATATCAGTTCAAGTCAGTACAAAGACGTGGTGTATGCGTATGATGTGGTAAATGAATATTTCCATAACAGCGACAGCGGCTCAAAGAGTAACTGGACACAGGTGTATGGCGAAGAAGGAAAGTATCCTTCTTACGTAAAAAAGGCATTCCATTATGCAAATGATATGTTAAATTATTACAATTTGAGGAGTAAGGTAAAACTTTTCTATAACGATTACAATACGTATCTGATCTCAGATGATATTGTAACGATGATCAAATTTGTGAATCAGAATGGAAAAATCTGTGATGGCGTCGGCATGCAGAGCCACTTGGATGTGCATTGGCCGGATGCAAATTATATCGGAAATACGATTGATAAATTCAAAAATGCCGGATTTGAGATCCAGATCACAGAACTCGACGCGACGATCAATGCGATGCAGAGCAGATACACATTGCAGGATCAGGCAAATTATTATTACAGCATTATCAAAATGCTCAAACAAAAGAAGCAGGGCGGTGCCAATATCACAGGTGTTACGTTCTGGGGACTGAGCGATCAGGTGTCTTGGAGAGCAAGTGGCCAGCCACTGTTGTTCTCACAGCTCGGTGTGAAGAAAGCAGCTTATGATGCCGTTATCCATGCCATGAAATAAAAACTCTTATCTTTTTTTATAAAAAAGCCTTTGGAGAAAATTTCCAGAGGCTTTTTGTGCGGTGATTTGTAAAATGTTTCCTTTGCAAAAAAACAGAAATATGTTACAATAAATCGGTATATACTTTTAGGTGCGGGGAATAAACAAAAGGAGAACGATTATGGAGAACAAAGAGTTTAAACCGTATGTTCCGGCCGATAAAGTCACACCGGAATTTACGGCAACATCGATCATCATAGGTGTTTTGCTCGCTATTATTTTTGGCGCGGCGAATGCGTATCTTGGTCTGCGTGTGGGGATGACGGTTTCGGCGTCGATTCCGGCTGCGGTTATTTCGATGGGAGTAATCCGAGTAATTATGAAAAAAGATTCGATTCTGGAGAGCAACATGGTGCAGACAATCGGTTCTGCCGGTGAATCTCTGGCTGCGGGCGCGATATTTACGCTTCCTGCTTTGTTTTTATGGGCAAATGAAGGAAAGACGGAAGCACCAAATCTACTTACGATTTCGCTGATCGCTTTGGTCGGGGGAGTTCTTGGGGTGCTGTTTATGATCCCGCTTCGCAATGCTTTGATCGTCAAAGAGCACGGCGTATTGCCATATCCGGAAGGAACGGCGTGTGCAGAGGTTCTTTTGGCAGGAGAAGAAGGCGGCACGAGTGCGAAAACGGTATTTGCCGGTATGGGATTGTCTGCTGTTTTTAAATTTATAACGGATGGTTTGAAAGTGGTTCCGGGTGTCGTTACAGCACCGATCCGCTCCCTGAGGACCGCATTTTCCGCAGAAGTATATCCGGCACTTCTGGGCGTAGGGTATATCTGTGGAATTAAGATTGCATCGTATATGTTTGCCGGTGCGCTGCTGGGATGGTTCGTGCTGATTCCGGCGATTACAATTTTTGGAGGCCCGACAACGATGTATCCGGGTGATGTACCAATTGCACAAATGTACGCAGAAGGCGGCGCAGATGCCATCTGGGGAAGTTATATCCGATACATCGGAGCCGGCGCAGTCGCAGCGGGCGGTATTATCAGTTTGATCAAATCCCTGCCGCTCATTGTATCGACATTTAAAGATTCATTAAAAGGTCTGAAAGGCGGGACAAAAGCAGGAAGCCTCCGCACCGAGCAGGATCTGGATATGCGCCTTGTGCTCGGCGGTTCCCTGGTTTTGATTCTGGTGATCTGGCTTCTTCCGGCGATTCCGGTTTCCTTGATCGGCGCCTTGCTGGTAGTCGTATTTGGGTTCTTTTTTGCCACCGTATCCTCCCGGATGGTTGGCTTGGTAGGAAGCAGCAATAACCCGGTTTCCGGTATGGCGATCGCGACCTTGCTCTTTTCTACTCTGGTTTTGAAAGTCACCGGAAATACCGGCGTAAGCGGAATGATCGGCGCGATAGCCATTGGTTCCGTAATCTGTATCGTGGCTGCGATGGCAGGCGACACGTCACAGGATTTGAAAACGGGTTATATTCTCGGGGCAACGCCGAAAAAACAGCAGATCGGAGAACTGCTTGGTGCCGTTGTAGCGGCGTTTACGATCGGCGGAGTATTGCTCCTTCTCAACAGTGCGTGGGGCTTTGGAACGACAGAACTGGCGGCTCCGCAGGCGACATTGATGAAAATGATCACGGAAGGTGTTATGAATGGAAATCTTCCATGGCCGCTCGTACTGATCGGTATTTTTGCGGCAATTGTCGTTGAAATTCTTGGGATTCCGGTCCTGCCGGTGGCAATCGGTCTTTATCTGCCGCTTGAATTGTCGGCAACGATTATGATCGGTGGTGTGATCCGCTGGATCGTAGACAAGAAGTCGGCAGACAAAAATGGCGAAGCAAGCGGCGGTGTATTGTTCTGCTCCGGATTGATCGCCGGAGAAGGACTGGTCGGAATCTTACTTGCGATTTTGGCAGTCGTTGGTGTAAGCAGTAAATTTGATCTTTCTTCTTCTGTAAATACAGGAAGAATCGGCGGTATTGTGCTTCTTGCGATTATGATTGCCTGTGTATTTATTTTTGCAATGCCGAAAAAGAAGGTTGAGAAATGAAAAAGAAAGAAGTAATTTCTGCAAATTATTTGGATTTTGTACCCAGACACCGCCCATCTCTGCAGTACACGATGGACAATCAGGGGAAAATTACATTGCTGCAGGAAAATAAAGGCGTGTTTCATTTCCTGGCGCAAAAGATATTGAAAAAACCGAAAGTATCACAGATTCATCTTGATGAAATGGGAAATTTTGTATGGCCATTGATTGATGGGACAAGAACGGTTTATGAGATCGCGGAGCTGGTAAAGGCAGAGTTTGGCGATAAGGCAGAACCGCTTTATGACCGGCTGGTGCAGTATATCCGAAATTTGGAAGCCTATGGATTTGTTGAGGTGCAGGGGGAAAAATAGAAAAAACTTATAAAAATAAGGTAAGATAATGAAAAATCATCTTATCTTATTTTTTTTTAGGAGGAAATTATGAGCGAAATATATGGATATGTTAGAGTGAGTACACAAGAACAAAATGAAGAAAGACAATTAATGGAACTTGAAAAAGTGGGAGTACCATTTAGAAACATATATATGGATAAAATGTCTGGGAAAAATTTTGAAAGGCCATATTATCTTGAACTAAAAAGGCAATTATGTAAAGGCGATCTGTTATACATTTTAAGCATAGACAGACTTGGCAGAAATTATGAAGAAATTCAAAAACAAGGGATTGTGGCAGCAAAAGCACGAGGAGTAAAATTTGGAAGACCACAGATTGAGGTGCCAGAAAAGTTTTATGAAATTGTAAAACAATGTGAAAATGGAGAAATAAAGTACTGCGAGGGGGTTAAGCAAAGTGGGATGAGTCAGTCAACATTTTATCGGAGATTGCGGGAGATTCGTAATCAAAAAAATAAATAAATTGTCAAAAGGTGTACGACAAGAAGTCCCGTAATGTATTGGAAATCCTCCGCTCCAAATGGGACGGGAGGTGATCAACGACATTGATCTTTTTAGAGGGCTCAAGAAGGAAATCTGCAAAGTCTGTTAAAAGGCAGTTTTGTGAAGCAAGTATGCCACGTCGTGTTGGCAGAGAACTTTCTTTAAGGTTTTGATAACAAATGGAAAAGTTTTTTGCAAATTTCTTGACAAACCCCTCATCCTCTGATACGATAAGTTCATAAATGCGAAGAAGAGAAGAAGTAGTGATAAAAAAGAACTCACAGAGAGCTGCCGGCTGGTGAGAGGCGCAGAGCATCGTTTATCATGAATACATCTTGGAGCATCCGACTGAAAGAAAAGTAATAAGTAGGTTTGGACGGTGTTGTGCCCGTTACCGCACAGGGATATCAAAGCATTTGCTTTTGTATCTTGCTGAGCCTGAAGGTGTGAGCTTTCAGGGAAAAAAGGTGGTACCACGAAGAAATACGACAAAGTAGATTCGTCCTTTTGCAAAAGCCGATAGGCCGCTGCAAAAGGACATTTTTGCGTGCAAACAACGAGACACGCATTCTGCAAAATTTTCAGGTGTCGTGCTTGCACGAAACACCTGGAAAATTTTGCAGAATATGTGACGACTGTCACGACGATGAGCTCCGAAGGAGCGAAGAGTGCGTGTCTTGTTGTGAGACCAAGGAGTGCAGAATATGTGACGACTGTCACGACGATGAGCTCCGAAGGAGCGAAGAGTGCGTGTCTTGTTGTGAGACCAAGGAGTGCAGAATATGTGACGACTGTCACGACGATGAGCTCCGAAGGAGCGAAGAGTGCG